>Ga0123353_10015039_pt1 | contig 11207 bp, 11 predicted proteins | sample TergutLab28metaG_3_FD_92763 | JGI IMG/M metagenome (GOLD analysis project Ga0123353, IMG submission 92763) | Labiotermes labralis P3 segment gut microbial communities from Petit-Saut dam, French Guiana - Lab288 P3 | ecosystem: Host-associated > Arthropoda: Insects > Digestive system > Gut ... | reverse complement strand
GGGTAATATTGTTTTCGTCAAACAATACGGAAACTCTCTTGCTCACCGTTTGCAAGACGATGCGCTCCCCGCGGTATATCACCTTCACGGTGTATATCGGCTGATCCGGTTCGTCAGGATCGCTTACACGCGTATTATCTCCGTAGCGCAGAGTATCCGTTTCCGGCAGATCATCCCAGTCGAACGGGTCAACGGCGCCGGCAATACTGTCGGCGTCGGGTGTATCCTCTCCGCCGCGCGGATTCTCCGTTTCAGATACTGTTTCTATATCAGACGGATTCTCCCCGCCGCGCGGATTCTCCCCGCCGCGCGGATTCTCCCCGCCACGCGGATTCTCCCCTGTATTGGCCGTTTCCCCGTGTACCGCGAGAAACGAAGCGTCATACCCTCCGCCCGCGGGCTGGAGCTGACCGGCCCTGGGGGACGTAAAAAACCCACTGGTTTCGACTTCACCCCTTACCGCAAAAAAGTCATACGCGTTCTGCGGGTCTTCTGCCTCGGGTTCGCCTTCCGCCGTTCGGTCGTCGCCATATAAGCCCCCGGCCGCGTTAACCGAAGCCACAAGCCAGGAATCCCGCCCCGCTCCGCGATACCAGCCACCCGCTGAAACGCCTATGAACAGCGCAAACGCGAGTACGCCGGAAAGCAGCGCAATTTCATATGTTTTTACACTGGCCCTGAATTTGCGAACCAGTCTATACACTAAATCCAACCCCCTCGAATAAAGGTAAGCCGTATTTTACACCAATATGTGGTAAATGTCAACCATTTGTTCGTTTTTTTACATTTATTAACTTTTTTGGATAATATTATTGTATAATAATAATTTTATCATATGCACGCTTATCCCTTAACCGCCCCGGCGACAAGGCCTGTAGCCACATATTTCTGTACAAAGCCGAACATGACTATCGTCGGTATAATCGCCACAACCGAACCCGCCGACAACTCCGCCCATTTGATATTGTTTTTTAAGACCATGGCATTTAACGCCACCGGTATTGTATAATTCGAATCCCGGTTCATAAACAATACAGGCGCGAAAAGATTATTCCACGCCTGTACAAAACCGAAAATAAATACGGCGGAAATCCCCGGTAAGATTATTGGCAGGACGACCAGGACGAGGGTTTGCAGCCGCGTAGCCCCGTCGATCAGCGTCGCTTCCTCAATGGAGACAGGCACGGTCCCGTAAAAACCCATCAACGTGATGATGGAAAACGGTATCAACCCTGTCATATTGAGCAGGACCAGCGTCGGGAGCCAGTCGATCATACCCCAGTTCGACAGCAGCCTGTACAGTGGCGCGAGCCCCACAAAACCCGGGAGCATTTGCGTCAGTATAAAAAAGCCGATCACATACTTTTTGGGTTTGAACTTAAAGCGCGACAGCACATACGCCGCCAGCAGCGCGGCCGTGACGGCAAGCCCCGAGCCCAATATGGACACCGCGGTACTGTTGGTAAAATAGCGCCCGAAATTTCCCAATTGGAAAATGGCCAAATAATTCTCAACCGTAAAACTGTTCGGCCAGTATGTAATGGGCATGCTGAAAATTTCCCTCGACGTCTTGAACGAACTGATCAACAGCCACAGAAACGGGAATATGATCAAAATGAGGATAAGGGCCATGAACAGCGCCCGCACGGCGTTATAGACAACCGTTCCGGGCCTCGCGCGCCTTCTGTTGATAACAGCGGTCCGACTCATGGTTTACACCTCCTGCGCGCGTGCGCGGCGCGTTACAAACAGGTAAACCGTCGTAAACGCCGCCATGACTATGGTCAGTATCAAGCCCATAGCGGCGGCCAGCCCGTAATCGTTTCCGAACATAACGAGATTGAGCTGCAGCGAAGTCATGATCTCCGTAGCGCCACCCGGGCCGCCGCGCGTCAGCGCGTAAATCATGTCCGCAAAGTTGAATATCCATATACAGCGCAGCAACACTGTGAGCGACAGCACGGGCGCGATAAACGGCAGGGTGATGTTGAAGAACTGCTGTATCTTGCTTGCGCCGTCGACCTCCGCCGCCTCATACAGCTCCTCGGGCACGCCCTGGAGCGCGGCCTGGATCATGATGGCAAAAAACGCTATCCCATACCAGATGTTGGCCACTATGACCGCGCCCATCGCGTATTGCCTGTCGGATAAAAACCCGATGGGGTTGGCGATATCGACGATGCCGAGCCGAATCAATATATCATTGAGCACGCCGTAACTGCCGTTATACAGCCAGCGCCATAAAATGCCGATCAGGAACCCGGATACGGCCCATGGAAAGAATACGGCGCCCTGATACAGCCCCCTGCCGCGAAACGGTTTACGCAAAAACATGGCCAGCGTAAACCCGATCGCCAATTGCCCCAGCAGCGAAAACACTACCCACTGCAGCGTGTTGGGCAGCGAAAGCGTAAAGTCCGGGCGGGAAAATAAATTGCGGAAATTGGCAAACCCCACAAACGGCGTGTTGTGTAAATCCCAGAGCGAATACTGTTGAAACGCCATCGGGATGCCCCGCAGCACCGGATAATACGTAAACACGGAGACCAGCACCACGCTGGGCGCCAGCATCCAAAAAATAAACGCGCGGTCGTGTTTAAGCAAACCGGAGGGCTTTGCCTTTTTTATGTCAGACACAAAACGCGCCTCCTATCAATAAATGGCGTCGGAAGCTTCAGCCCAGGCGGCAATTGTCGGTGCCGCGTCCCTTTCGCCGGACAGTACCTGGGAATACTCCACTTGCCTGGTCTTGTCGATTTCGCTGTCCTCCGGACGGGATTTGCCGACGACGAGGAAATATTTATCAGGTTCGTTGTTCATCTGCACATACGGGGCGAACGGGCCGGATTTGAAGAAATCATTTTTTTCCGCGGCGTTGGAGTGGATCGGGATTACGGAATACTGCAGACAGAATTTTACGTTGTTATCCGGATCGGACAGGTACATGATAAAGTCCGCCGCCTCTTTCTTGTGTTTGGAATGCGCCGGGACTCCCCAGCCGGCATAACCGACGCCGATCGGGAACTGGCCCCTGACGTCGTCCACAGGCAGCGCGGCGGTCGCCCATGTGCCCGGTTCCATATCGCTTTCGCATATCGCGACGACTTCGGGGTCCTGGAACAGGAACGCCGTTATTCCCGTCGTAAACGCCTGGCACTGATCCTGGAAGCCCCATGCAATCGCATCTTTGGGCGAGGTGTCATTGTAGAGTTTCTTCATGAAATCCATATATTCCACGGCGTCCGTGTAATTAAATACACTCCTGCCCGTAATGTCGTAATTGGGATCGTGCAGGTCGACCACTTTGTCACCCAGGCGCGCGCGCACCAAATCGCCCACAAACCCCCAGCCGCCGCTGACTCCCCGCAGCGTCCAACCGTAACGGCCCTTGGACGGATCGGTGATCTGTTTCGCGGCTTCGTACAGGCCTTCGATTGTGGTGGGGACCGCGATGCCCGCCTCGGACAGCCAATCGGCGCGGTAGTACATCATCCTCTGGTAAAAACCGTACGGGATCAGGAAATACTTATCGCCGACCAGCTTTGCTGTGATATGCGCGTTTTCTACCAGCGAACCCAAGTGTTCCCAATCCTTTATGTACTCGTCGAGCGGCTCGATAAAATCGTTTTGGGAGAATTGCGCCACCGTGTTGTCGCGCACTTCGAAGATATCCATGTCGTTTTTGTTCATCAGCATCTGTTGGATTTTTTGGTCGGCGCCGTCGAGCGGCGGTGAAATAATTTCGATTGTGATGTTGGGGTTGGCCTTTGTGTAAGCGTCCGCGATTTCGCGCAGGACCTTGGTACGTTCCGGGTTTGTCAACGATTCAACCATGACGAGGTTGATTTTACCCCCGCCGCCCGCGCAGCCGGCCAGTAACGGCAGGATCGTGCAGATTACAAGTGCGATTGCCAAAATTCTCTTTTTCATATCAAGTCTCCCCTTATCTAGTTTATTATTACAGGCTGTTTACGTCGACCCAGGCGCGCCGCTCAATCGAGAGGTCGACGGCCTCCATGATCTGCGCGCACTTCATCCCGTCGGTGAAATCCGGGCTTGCAGGAGCATCATTCGCGACGGACTGGACAAATTCGTAGACCTCGTGCACAATCGTGTGCTCATAACCGTACGCGTGGCCCGCAGGCCACCAGTTGCCGGCGTACGGGTGGACGCCTTCCGTTACCGTGATCGTCGAAAAGCCCTGCAGCCCTTCGTCGTTGTTCGCGTCATAGTATTCCAGCTCGCAGATCCTTTCGATTCCGAAACGCACGCTCCCCAGCGAACCGTTGATCTCAAACGACAGGTTATTCCTGTTGCCCGCGGCAAAACGCGTAGCTTCTATCTGGAGGAGCGCGCCGCATTCGAACTCGCCGATAAAGCACGTGGCGTCGTCCACGTCGACGGCCTCCCTCGGCGCGTCTTTCGACGCCTTTCCCGACAGCCCCGTCATCCCTTCCGGCAGCGGCCTCTCGTCTATGAACGTTTTGGCGATGCCGATCACCGACTTGACGTCGCCAACCAGGAAGCGCGCGAGATCGATGACATGCGCCCCGAGATCGCCGAGCGAACCTGAACCGGCGACGGTCTTATCCAGCCTCCAGACTTTCGGGAAATCCGGGCTCATGATAAAGTCCTGCAGATAATGCCCGCGGAAATGATAAATTTTTCCGAGTCTGCCCGATTCGATCATCGAGCGTATAACGCGAATCGCCGGGGCGAAGCGGAAGTTGAACGCGACCTGGTTTTTTACCCCGTTCCTGTTCGCGGCTTCGATGATTTCGCGCGCGTCGGCCGTGGAGAACGCCAGCGGCTTTTCACAAAATACATGCTTACCCTCGTTGGCTGAAAAAATGGCCATCTCCTTATGCAGATAGCTGGGAGCGTTTATGTCGACCATGTCGACGTCGCCCCTGGACGCTAGCTTTTTCCAGTCCGTCTCCGCGTGTTCCCAACCGAATTTCTTCGCGGCCTGCCCTACGCCGTCTGCGTCGCGTCCGCAGATCACCTTGCGTACCACGTTCGCGTCGGCGTCAAAGAACATATTCACCTTCGCGTACGCGTTGCTGTGCGCCTTACCCATGAACTTGTAACCGATCATCCCAACGTTAATATCTTTCATCACTATCCCCTTTCCCCCGTTTAACCTTGTATATGAATTTTTATTGTACTATTCCGCGGATATGCTGTCCGCCGCCGTTTCGTTAAAGTGTTCATGGATCGCATTAGCGGTCTTCGCGTCAATGCCGGGAACGCGCATGATATCCTCCACACCGGCCGCGCGGATATTGCGGAAAGTCTTAAAATGCGCAAGCAGCGCCATTTTTCGTTTTTTGCCCACTCCGCGTATTTCATCGAGCGCCGACATGGAGAGCCGTTTTTCGGAGAGTTTTTTACTATATGCGATCGCGAAGCGGTGCGCCTCGTCTTGAATAGAGGATATCAGGCGGTACAGTTCCGGATGTTCGGAGAGGATTATAGCCTCCCCTTCGTCCGTGATTAACTCGGACGTCTCATGCCGGTCGTTTTTTGCCATGCCGGCCAGCGGGATTGCCAGATCCATTTCGTCGAGTACGGACGCGGCGGCGCCCACATGGCCCTTCCCCCCGTCGACCAGTATCACGTCGGGCCGCGCACGGAAACGTTCCCTGTTATCGACGAGGCTCCGCAGCCTGCGCGACAATACCTCCTTCATACACGCGTAATCGTCCTGCCCCTCTACGCCGCGTATCCGGAAACGCCTGTACGCGTTTTTGTTCGGGCGCCCTTCCTCGAATACAATCATCGAGGCGACCTTGTCGTCGGCGCCGTAATTGGATATATCGTACGCTTCTATCCTGGCGCACGGCGCCTCCGCTTCCGCACCGTCGTCGGCCGAAGCGGGTTCCAGCCCCAGCACCTCGCCCAACGCCGCGAGGCCGGCCTGGATCCTGCCGTCTTCAGCGAGTATGGCCTCGCGTTTATTGGACAATTCTATCTCGGCGTTTTTTTTCACAAACTGGATCAGCGATCGTTTTTCGCCCCTGACCGGTACGTGGAGTTCAACCTTACCGCCTTTCATCTTCCGCAGCATGTCTTCAATCAATTCATGATCGTCAATGGGCCTGTGCAGTAAGATTTCCGCCGGGACGAAACCGGAACGCACATAAAACTGTTTCACAAACTCGGTCAGAAGGACCGCGGCGTCGTTCTCGCCCGATCCCTCAAACAGGAACTGTTCCCGCCCGATCAACTTTCCCCCGCGTATAAAAAATATCGACACGCACGTATCGATATTATCCGTATAATACGCAATGGCGTCCTGGTCATAATCCGCCGCCGAAAGCACCTTATGTTTCTCCTGTATATGCCGCAGCGCGAAGAGCCTGTCCCTGACTTTCCCTGCATATTCGAAACGCATGTCCTCCGCGGCTTCACGCATGTCCTCTTCCAATTTTTTCACTATGTTTTCGTGCTTGCCTTCCAAAAACATGCAAATATCGCGGATTGACGCGCTGTATTCCGCCGGAGTGACCTCGCCTGAACACGGCCCGGGGCACAGCCCTATATGATAGTTGAGGCAGGGCCGTTCCTTCCCTATATCGCGCGGCAGCTCCTTTTTACAATTCTTTATCGGGAACACCTTGCGCAGTTCGTGGATAGTGTCATAGATAGAATGGGTATTAAGGTACGGCCCATAATATTTCGCGCCGTCCGCCGTAATCCGCCTGGCCGATAGCACCTTCGGGTACTCCTCTTGTATCGTGACTTTGATATACGGATAGTGTTTATCGTCTTTGAGTAAAATATTGTATTTGGGCCGGTTTTTTTTTATCAGGTTGCATTCCAGGATCAGCGCCTCATATTCGCTGTCTGTGACGATATATTCAAAAGAGGCGATCCTGGACGCCATTGCCCGGACCTTGGGCGAGTGGTTTTGATTTGACTGGAAATACTGTTTGACCCGGTTTTTGAGATTGATTGCTTTTCCGACATAGATAATATCACCGCCGGAATTTTTCATTATATATACGCCAGGTTTACCGGGAAGGTTTTTAATCTCTGCGGTAAAATCGAAACTCCCGTTTTGTTGGTTGAGTATGATGTCAGCCATGTCTCAGACGTTCTGCGTCATGAAATTGCCCAACTCGGCGATTGCCTCTTCTTCATCCTCGCCGTTGGCGATAAGCCGGACGCAGCATCCCGGTGTTATTTCAAGAGCGAGCAGCCCCAGCAGGCTCTTCGCGTTTGCCTTTTTATTATCCTTCTCAACCCAGATTTGCGACTTATATTCCGACGCTTTTTGGATGAAGACCGCAGCCGATTTCGCCTTCAGCCATGACTCCAGGTTCAGTTCGATATCCCTGTTTACCACTGTTACGTCCTCCCGTCAGCACCCTATTAGCATACAATAGTTTACCTATTATAACAAATCATATAAATATTTTCCACATTATCAAAGCGTCTTTTTTCCCGTGGTCATAATATTTCTTTCGCCTTCCGGCGCGTTCGAACCCATGGCGCTCGTATAAACGTATTGCCGCGCCGTTATCCTCGCGCACCTCAAGTGTGGCGGAGGAATGCCCCAGCGCTATTATATCGTCCTGCATCGCCTTGATCAACCCGGCGCCCACGCCATGCCCCCGGTGTTCCGGGTGTACGGCGATATTCGTGATATGCGCCTCGCCGACGACGCTCCAGTAACCGCAATATCCCGCGACGCGCGCACAGCCCGTTTCGCCGCCCGGACGATATACCGCGACAAAATACCGGGCCAGGCTGTCGCCGAACTCCCTCTCAATGGATTCCGGCGACCACGGTTCCGAAAAACTGAGGCGTTCAATATCGCATATTTGCGAAATATGTTCCGCGCAGGCGGGCATATATTCATATTGCGTCAGTGTCGGCATATCGTTTTGTATGAAATAACTCTTTGGCGTCATTGCTTCCGGGCGTATCCCGCGTTTAAATATTCCGGGACGAGCCGTTCCGGCGGCAGCAGCAGCCCCGCGGCGGCGGCCCGGCAGGCCAGGATCGCGGCCGACGACGCATTTTGATACAAATGTGGCTCAGCCGCAACGTCACAGCATATGCCAGCGAGTTCCCCCTGAAAATAATCCAGGTACGGCGCGGCCGCATCGCCGTTGAATACTACGCGCGCCAAACCGCGGTTGGCCTCCAGCGCTGCCTTTAAACGCCCCGCGGCCCCGGCCGCGCTGACGAGTGACGCCCCGGCCAGGCGTACGGGCCCGCGCGCCGCACCGGAAGAACCGGCGCCGCCCGGACTGTATATCGCCTGATAGACGTTGCCGTTGCGCGCATCCATCAACGGGCATATCAACGCGCCGTCATACCCGTTCAGGTTTTCGGCCAGCGCGTCCAACGTGGATACGCCAACCGTTTTTGCGTTATTGGCGTATGCGAGCGCCTTGACCGCGGCAACGCCGATCCTCAGGCCCGTAAAAGAACCGGGGCCGGATACGGCGGCAAAGACGCCGACGTCGCGCGGTTCCATATCCAATCCCGACAGCGCGGCGTCAATACAGGGCATCAGCGCCTCCGCGTGGGTTTTGCCGTGGCGCAGCCAAATATACGAACACAGCGCCCCGTCCTTGGCGACTGCGGCCGATACGGCCTTTCCGGAGGTGTCGATTGCCAGCGTTATCATGTTTTATTCAAACCCGATTCTCACATTCCTGTCCGTATCGACGCCGCCGACCGCGTCGATCCATACTTCAATACAACCGGAAGGCCTGAAACCGCGTAACCGTTCCGCCCATTCGACGGCTACGACGCACTCCCCGCCCGAAAACTCAAAAAAGCCCGTCTCAAACAACTCTTCCGGGCTTTTTATGCGATATGCGTCAAAATGGTATAATGGCAGATCACCGTCATACGCATTCGATATTGTGAATGTCGGGCTTGTTATGTGTCCCGTAATATTGAGGGCGGACGCGACGCCTTTGACAAAAACAGTTTTGCCGGCGCCGATTTCCCCGTATAAGTATACCGTATCGCCTTTTTTTAATACGAGTCCGAGAGAACGCCCTATCCGCGCCGTCTCTTCAGGCGACTTGCTGAGCGCCTGAAAAGGCTCCCCGCGCACAATACACATATATCAGCGTTTTGAGAACTGCGGCGCCCTTCTCGCCTTTTTCAAGCCGTATTTTTTACGTTCTTTCATCCTCGGGTCGCGCGTAAGGTATCCGGCTTTTTTCAACTCGGGCCTCAACTCCTCGTCGGCGACAATGAGCGCGCGCGCTATGCCGTGGCGGATTGCGCCCGCCTGGCCGGTAAAGCCGCCGCCCTTAACCGTGCACAACACGTCGAAACGGGATAGGGTATTTGTAAGCGTGAGCGGCTGCCGCACAATGACCTTCAGCGTGGCCAGCCCGAAATAATCGTCTATTTCCCTGTCGTTAATACGTATGGCGCCTTCGCCGGGTACGAGGCGCACCCTGGCTATGGATTTTTTACGTCTGCCGGTACCATAATATTGCACTTTTGCCATGTTTTCCTCCACCAGCCAATCTTAGATTTCAAAACTTATGGGTTCCGGTTGTTGCGCCTGGTTGTTATGTTCCGGCCCCTTATATACAATCATCTTTTTATACATCTTGCGGCCCAGGCTGTTTTTTGGCAACATACCCTTTACGGCGAGTTCTATCGCCCGTTCCGGGTGTTTTTCCATCAGGTGCCTGTATTTTATTTCCTTTAATCCGCCCGGATAACCGGAATAGCGCCTGTACAACTTTTGCTCGAGTTTATTACCGGTGAGCAGGACCTTTTCCGCGTTGACGACGATCACATGGTCGCCGGTATCCACATGGGGCGTGTACTCAGGTTTGTTCTTCCCGCGCAGGACCTTGGCGACTTCGCTGGCAAACCTGCCAAGCACCTGACCGTCGGCGTCGGCCACATACCATTTACGCTTATTGACATAGCTCTCCGGCTTTGCCATAAATGTTTTCATAAATAATCTCCTTAATTTTCACAAAGAACGAATAACTTTGACATTGTAATATGGTAAACGCGTAAAGTCAAGATTTTTATGCGAATTCTTTTATTATTATCAAATACCGGGCGCATACTCCCGTTTTTTGGCGTTTTCTTATGTTTTCTTATTCTTGCTAACGCGCGCCGCATAGTTATTTCGCGCCAATTCATACACGAAATCAAGCGGTTGCCCCGTGCGCGCGGCGTATGCTTTGCAATCCTCATATTCCGGTGCGGCGCGTATGACACCGTTCCGTTCGGCTACTTTTATCCGGATTTCAACACCCGGTTCAAGCACGACGGTTTCGATTTTGCGTTCCATCACGGTGCGCGCGACGACAGACTCCCGTATGCCGAGCGTCGTGGTTTCGCTGAAGATCAAATCGGCCAGCGCCGCCGCGTCCTCCGTTCGCCCTAGTACCGTCAGCATTGTCGCCGGCCTGTTCTTTTTCATGTAAACCGGGGTAAAATAGACGTCCAACGCGCCGCCGCCGAGCAGCCGTTCCATCGCATATCCCAAGGTTTCGGCCGTCATGTCGTCGATATTGGCTTCCAACAATATAATTGAATCTGCAGCGGTGTTGGCGTCGGGGGCGGGTTCGCCCATCATAACGCGCAGCGCGTTTAACCGTCCCGTGTCCCGTTTGCCGAACCCGTAACCGACGCGCTCTACACTCATGGCGGGCATCGGCCCGAACGAACCGGCGAGTGTTTTTGCCAGGCCGATCCCGGTCGGGGTGACCAATTCGGACATGACGTCTTCGGTTATGACGGGTATCCCGCCGCCTTCCAGCATCGCGGCCACCGCGGGTACGGGTACGGGGAGGCGCCCATGTTTTGTTTCGACAAAACCCCTGCCCTCGTGCAGTTCCGAGCAATAAACGGCGCCGATATCGAGCAGCCAAACGCATATGCATACACCGACTATGTCAACTATCGAGTCGACGGCCCCGATTTCATGGAAATGCACGTCCTTCGGGCTGACTCCGTGAACCTTCCCCTCCGCCGCTGCGATTTCATTAAACACCCTCGCGGACATTTCTTTTACACGATCGTCCAGTTCGCTGCGTTCAATCAATTCAAGTATATCGCCCAGATTGCGGTCTGCGGGATGAGTATGGCTTTCATCCCCATGATCGCCGGCGCCGTCGTCTATTTCATGGTCATGGGTGTAATCTATGTGTTGATCATGCATATAGCCGGACAGGTTATCATGGATGTGCAGCTCATGGCCG
>Ga0123353_10015038_pt1 | contig 11207 bp, 5 predicted proteins | sample TergutLab28metaG_3_FD_92763 | JGI IMG/M metagenome (GOLD analysis project Ga0123353, IMG submission 92763) | Labiotermes labralis P3 segment gut microbial communities from Petit-Saut dam, French Guiana - Lab288 P3 | ecosystem: Host-associated > Arthropoda: Insects > Digestive system > Gut ... | reverse complement strand
CGTGCAGAGGAAAACCCTTATGGGCGTACCCGTCGTATAGTACAGTTGCGCCAAAACTCCCGCTGTTGACGTTGTAGGCGCTGAAGCACCCGATATCGGCGTTGGCGGCGTTCCCGCCGGTCCCTGCGCTCCCGTGTTTCCCGTTTCACCTTTCGGTCCCGCAGGACCCTGTAAACCTTGTTCTCCGGTCGCTCCCGTAGAGCCGGGTACGCCTTGTGAACCTTGCGGTCCCGTTGCTCCTGTGTCACCTTTGAGACCCTGTATACCCTGCGGTCCTGCGTCACCCTTTGGTCCCGCCGGACCGGTTTCCCCGGTTTCGCCTTTCGGTCCCTGCGGTCCGGTATCACCAATAGTACCTTGAGGTCCCTGTAATCCGGTATCGCCTTGTAATCCTTGTAGACCTTGGATTCCTTGAGGACCTTGAATACCCTGCGGACCTTGAGATCCTTGCGATCCCTGCGGTCCTTGAGGACCCGTTTCACCTTGGAAGGGTGCGCCTTCTCCTTGAGGCGGCCAACCGTTAACTCCGAAAACATACATTAATCCGTCGTTACGCACAACGTATGCGTCGCCGATTTCGTTATTCGAATCCGGTAAATTAGAATAACTTTGTATTGTGTCTTTATAATTAATCCCTGGACCCGGTTCGCCCTGCGGTCCTCTTGCGCCCTGCGGTCCGGTTTGACCTTGAATCCCTTGCGAACCTGACGGACCTTGTATTCCGTCCTGGCCTCTCGGACCTTGCGTTCCGGTATCACCGATCGGTCCCTGCGGCCCCTGAGGACCTGGGTCTCCCTGCGGACCTGTATCGCCTTGCAATCCTCTTGGACCGCGTAATGGTCCTACATTATTCCAGTCGCTCAATTCAACGTCCCAAAAATATATAGTATTGCTTGACGCGGTTCCTACGGCGTAAGCGTCGCCCGGCTGCCCCGTTGGATGAGCTGTTTGCAAATCCGCAAGTACAGCGTATAAAGCAAGTACAACAAAACTATTCCCGTCATTGCCCGGATCGCCTTGATCACCTTTCGAACCGCGCGGGCCAATAGTACCTTGAGGTCCCTGAATCCCTTGAGGACCGGAATCGCCGGTATCGCCTTTTGGTCCTTGCATACCTTGCAAGCCTTGTAACCCTTGTTCGCCCTGCGGCCCCGTTGGACCCGGGTCACCTTGTAATCCGGTAAGTCCGCGCGGACCAATAGTACCTTGAGGACCTATTTCCCCCTGCGGTCCTTGAGGACCCTGCGGACCTGCCGGACCGGTTTCTCCTTTAAGCCCTTGAATACCCTGTTCGCCTTTGCTGCCTTGTAATCCTTGAGGGCCGACAAGACCTTGTAACCCTTGCGGACCCTGGGGACCGGAATCGCCGGTATCACCTTTTTCACCGCGTTGACCTTGCGGTCCTTGCAATCCGGTTTCGCCTTGCGGCCCCTGAGGACCAGTCAAACCTTGCAATCCCTGCGGACCGTAATTCCCCTGAGGTCCTTGTAAACCTTGAGGTCCGATCGGCCCTTGCGCTCCTGTATTACCAACAGGCCCTTGTTGGCCTTGCGGACCGGTAGCGCCGGGAACGAGTGTGAAATTGAATACAACACCATTCGGATCTAAAACAACGTTTGCGCCGGGTGTTGTCCCCGAAACTGCCGTAGCAGAAGGATTCTGCCATTGATTATTTTCGTTTTGCAACGATGATATATCGTTTTCATTCTTTAAAATGCGATTTTCAAAATCTTGTTTGTCAACGTCATATTCATCTGAATTGACTTTCGTATCATCGTGTTTTATAACCGGTTGCAATGGATCGCTGTTATCGACCATATCGCCCGATACGCTAATAACTCCGTTTATTTCAAGTTCTTGCTCGACAAGGGTCGAATATGTAAAAACCCCATCAGCATAATTGACAAGCGTTACGAAAAACGCGACGCTGTTTGTCGTAATATATAAACTCGAAGTATCGCGATTATAATCAAACAACGCGATAAGCTGCGATACATTCACCGGATAACCGTTTAATATAACAGATGTTATATTTGATTCCAAAAACGTACCGTTATTTATATCGCTCACACTGACGCGAATACGCCATAAATTTTTGAATCCATACGGTATTTCAGCCAAATGCGGCGGCATACGTTCTCTTATAGCCATAAAATAATCACCTCTTTAATATAACATATAAAACATGGGAGCGAGTTGCACTCTCAACCATTCAAGTGGCAAAAGCTCACGCGCTGTATTTATCGCCCATTGTTTTTCCTGCATAAACTGTTTATTTGTTAAATTCTGATGTTCGTTAGATTTTCCTCCGGATTCATCCGAAGAATTATCCATTGTAGAAGTAGAAACGGTATGTGAGTTTGTATTTGTTTGTGATTCATTTTCGGTTTCACTTTCGGTTTCTATATGCTGTGAAGTATCTCCGGCGCGGTTTCTCATTTCCCGAACGTTATCGGCGGCATCCTGCCAGTTATAATTTATGTCTGCGGTCAATTGGTCTTCTGCCCGTACAACGGTCGCGTTAGCTTCACGGGAATATGCATCTGTATCTTGTGTGTTTATAGAATCCTGAGCTGATTTTGTTTTACTTTTACCGATTGTCGCGCTCTCGCCGGTTTGGTCGGTAGTAACGATTTGCGAGCCGAGACGTGCATTTTTACCAGTGTTAGTGCGTTCAAAATCATTTTCGTCCATTTCAAGGTCTTTCGCGAACATAAGGTCGTGCATATTTACTTGAGCCCAAAATGCAAGAGCGACAGCGTCACATCTATTTTTAAACAGCTTACCCCATCTTAAATAATCTTGCATACCGAGTAGTTTATGTTCAAATTGTTCCATGATATAATTAACAACAAATTGACGGCAATCTTCTTCGATTTCACGAAGTTCCGCCCCTTTTTGAACATACCCGGGTATTTGAAAAAAGGTTGTATCATACATGAACAGCGCTTCAGGCTTCGATAAAAATTCGTAAAATGTAATCGGCTGTAAATGGTATTGCCTGCCTTCGATTAAATCAAAATAGTTTCCGGTTCGGCGTAAAGCAAAATCGCCTTGTTTTTCCGCTCTGAATCCAGTGTCTGTGCTCATAATTCACCGGCAACGGAGTTGCCGTTGGCAACGGAATTACCGTTGGCAACATTGTTGCCGTTCACCCCCGTTTCGTCACCCAAAGGATCATGATTATGACCTCCGAGCATTTCTCTGACGATATCCTGATAATCGTTGACTTTTTCGCACCAAATATTAAAACCGAATTCGGCGTTCAACTTTTCACACCACCGCTGACGCTGTTTCAGCCGAGAATTGGCGAGAGCAAACGTTTGAGAGTAATTAACAATAGTTTCCGCTGTACCTACGCCGGCCGTTTTATTCTGTTCAACGTTAAACATCGTGCCGAGCATTGTATATATCTCACCCTCAACTTTGTTGTAATCGTTCCACAATGCCGAAAACGCTGCAGTGTTGAATCCCGTGGGTAACATTTGAATAGCGTTGGTATCCATTAATTCATCGACATATATTACAGGGTAACCGTCTTCGACTTTGCTGTCAAGGCGTGCAAACGATTCTTTATTTGTTTCGTTTACTTTTATAATCGCAGGCAGTCTCGAATTTCGTTCAATGATTGCGATCGATTTTTGTATGTATGCGAGCCTTTCGGCGAACGCTCTTAAATAACTATTGAACGTTTGTCTCGCGCTGTTGTCGAATAATATCCTCGGGACATCATCCAATTGTTCAAGCTGTATTCCGTTATACGGAACAGCTCTAACCGAAAGGAGATTTCCGTAAACGTCAACTAAACCGTCGGATGTATAAGGCAAAACATAAAACCCTGTTGTGGTATTGAAAAACGCAACTGTTCCTCGGTCTATCAACATTAATTCCATTCTATCGCTGTCAAGCCCCGCGGGTAGATTAATCCAATTAAACATCCCTGCGGCTATTATTCGATATTGGAAATATTTCATTGATGAAATCGTTTCGGCTTGCATTTCAAAATTCATCATCGACATAATATCGGCAACGGAGTTGCCGTTGGCAACTTTATTGCCGTTCACCCCCTTAAAAATTTTCCGGTCGTATCGTTGTTTTCCATACGCGAACGCCCGTGCGGAATTGGTTTAATATAACCGCGCTCGCGTCTTGTTTGACCGAATTTGATAATATAGCGTCTTCGCCTACCAGAGTATAATTATAATTATTTTTAACGTCATTTACTAATGTATTTGTATATTCGTCAACGGCGTGTCCGAAATGTTCTAAAAACAAATCGAAATTAAATTCATCTTCCGGTTGTAACGACGCGATTGTAATTTCATATTTGCCTACTAATTTATTGTAATCCTTATATCCGCCTATAAGGGTAATATTTTTAAATAAATTGGCGACTTTGCCATTGTGCATATCGTTTTGTATACTTACCCAGCGGTTGAGATAATCGTTGATATTGCCGAGCATAAATGAATGGATTTCGTTTCTGTATGATTGGAAAAACATTCCTTTTAATGTATCTAAAGCGATTTCAAATATAGGCGCAGCATTTATTTCTATTTCGTCTAAAGTTTCACGAATATCTTTTTTAGATCCTGTGGTTATTGTTTCGGATGTTGAAATTTGTTCAGGCATTGACGTCTTAGAATTAGAATTTTGTGTATATGCTGATGTGCTCGTTGCGCCTGTTATGCTTACTACGTAACTGGGTATCGTTGTAGTACCGTTGATATTTTGAGTTATTGACGGATAATTGATACTCCCGGTTACATTGAATATCGATGGATTTCCGGATTGTGACATTGTATTAGTTATAATACTATGTGCGGCGATACTTGTAGTAATATTCGGTATGCTTACACTTCCGGAATTTGCGTTAGATGTGTAACTATATGATAATTGTGTCTGATTCCTCGCGGGATTAGTCATAGAACTATTTTGAGTTGTGTTTATAAATGACGATTGAGCGCGATGATCTAAAAATTGTGATGTAGCATAATTTCCGGTTTGACTTGTTTGCCTTGTATTTTGTACAATCGAAGGCATACTCTGTGATTGATTGGTTGTTTGCGTAGTCGTCGGTACATATGTTTGTGTCGTAGTATCTTGAATATACGCAGCAGTCCTTGTTATACCTGCTGTTAAAGAACCAAGGATTTCAGCCGTAAATGTATTAACCAAACTCTTTATATCACCCAAGCTCTTAAAATATTTTGTTTGCATACCCTGTAATTGCATAGCATTAACTTTGTTTATATATGTTTGAAATAAATTATTTAATGCTGTGTTGAGTAATATTGTACCGTCTGATGCGAATTTACCGGGCGTATCTCCCACTGCGTTATATGTAACCGTTTCAAAAGGACTGTAAACTCCGGTCAAATACAAGTATGCGTGTAACCCTGTATCGCGTATCGTCGTCGGTATCACATATATACCGCCTGTTTTATCCGGCGCTATGATAATAGTCAGAGGTTGGTTATATTGTAAATCGGTATCGTCATCCGAATATGTTTGTGAAGCTCCGGAAGCTAATGACCGTATCGTAATCGTAGTGTAATATTTGCTCGCTTTTTTATTTCTTATATTAGAGTTAGATAATTCGGGAATTGTAATATTCTGCGAAGATTGCGGATTCGGGACATAATACGGCGGTTCGATCAAATCAAGCGCGTTGTATTTTTTTGCTTTTTCTAAAAAAGTCGAAAGAGCCGTTCCGCTTAATTCGTAATACGTTTCATACGGCGTTGTGTAGCTTATCGACCCCCACGGAGTATTAATTGTATGATTTGTATCTCCTGCCGGATTCGGATAACCCATAGGCAAGTTTGCGCTGATAGATAAACTATCAGGGGCCGTAGGTATTCCAATCGGCGTTTGCGGAACGTGTATAGTTTGAGTATTATTTATATTAGATGTTTCTTCTGTGAACGATGTTGATATGTGCGAGGGTATAACGATCTTTTTGTTGGTGTTCAAATCAATAATCATTTTGCGCGTTTTTAACGGTCTTCTCGGAGCCCACGGTTCCGGTAATTGTGGGTAATTAGCACTTTCCGCAGTAGATAAACTTCTGCGCGCTACATTACCGAAAAACGATATATTTTCAAGCCCTACGCTCGCGAAGTTATCTATGACAATTCTTAAATTAACAACAGAACTGTTAAATCTCTCGTGCCCCGCTACAAAATAATACCATCGTTCGCCCGTTACGGTGTCCGTTATTTTTAAGTAATCAATTTTATGCAGATCATCATCCGTCAAATTTACTTTTATCGCTTGTAAATGGCTTGCGTCAAACTCTTTAATCAATAACGGAGCGGTCCAATGAGTGTTTTGGTTTATAACGTTATCGTTTGCAGGTTCGTCTGAATAGCTGTAACCCGTATACTCGTAATATGTGATTTCAAGAGGATTTATCATTCCGGCGGCATTAATGCCGTTTCCCCCTTTCTGCGTTTATGGGGAAGGAAAATCCTTCCCCTATCCGCAAATTTTCATTATTTGAAGAATATTGTATTGCTGCTCGGTTTCGCCACGCAAAGGCGTTCGGTGTATCTCGCCGTGTTGGTATATCCGCCGCCGAGAATGAAGTTGGCGGTTTGTATGCTGTCATTGATCGGGAATACGTTTCCGAAATCGTCTTCCGTTAATATCGCGCGGAAATTATAATTCGTAGGTATTTTCCAGCTTGCTACATCTACCGCAGTAGTTCCGCCCGCCGTAGCCGCGTATGTACCCGTTACAGCGCCGTCGCTGTCGAATATTGGATATAGTTGATCATTTGTAACATCGAACGGAATCATCCCGCCGAAATCGTCAAGGATTTTTATCGGAATCCCTAAAATTGCGACAAGCTGCCGGCAATATCGGAATAAACCACATCGCCCATGTAGTGGTCGAGCTGCAAAAAATCGACCAGAGCGTTCGCGAAAGTATCGATCAAATACAAACGCTGTCTTTCCGGCGCGACGGTATGCGCGAAGTTCAAAGAATTATATTTATCTGATCCAAACATGAATTGTGTTTTATAATTCCTTATAGCGTTAATTGCCACGATCGCTTCGTCTTTTCCGGTTATAGCGGGGAGTGTTGAATCGGTTAATGCAGTCTGTTGCGCCGAGGACAAATCGGTATAATATTTGTGTATGATATTTTTGTACATTCTGTACAGAGTATCATTAACGCCGTCATTTAACGATTGCAGTACACCCGCAAGATATAAACCGATTTCTTCCGGTACGCTCATAGCGTCCTTTAATTGGTCTGCAAATTGTGTAACCATGAATTGACTGCGTACCTTGAACGGATGATATGTAGCGTTAACGTCCGCTTTACGTATTTGACCGTTGTCCGGCGAAGATCCGTGGTTGAATGTCGGTGGATCGAACGGTCTGACCGGACCTATCGTAACAGAACGGATGAATCCGCCGTAGCTGTACGGTCTGTCCCATTCGCTTAAATAGTTTTGAAGATTGCCGAGTTTCATCATATCCGGTCCCTTGGTTTTAATAAGCGACGAATATATATAACTCCATTTGTCTGTGTTGCTTCCCCAACCTGCGGGGTCGTATGATAATTGCGCCGTGGAGAAATAATCTTGAACGAGTTCGTTAAGATTCCCCACAAATCCTTGGAAATTACTTCCTGACATAATTTTTTACCTCTTTCTTTTTATAAATTATATTCGGCATATATGCCGGTTCAATATGATGATAAACTTGAAAATGTTCTGTTGTATGCCATTGTTTCATAAACCTGTCCTGTAGAGGGTTGCCCGCGCACGATGTCGAAGTCGGAAGAACCGGGTTTCCTGCGTCTGACTTGACTTTGCTCCTGCGCCTGTGCCGGTGACCATATGCTTAATGCTTTTCCTTCTGCGGAGCCTACGCTTAATTCTGTTGATTTTCCCTCATTTGGTGAAGGTATTTTACCGGTTCGGGTTTCATGATTCGTCATAACCGGATTTTCATGCTCGACAATTTCCTGATCGTTATTATTAATAACTTCAATTGGTGGTATATTCGTATTTGATACAATCGAATTATCCGCAACTGTTTCGGAAATAGGATTTCCCATTTCAGTTGGTGGTGATTTAATATCTGAAACGGTAGTATCCTCTCGAGATTTTATTTCAAAAGGTGTAATGCTTGGTATTAATTCAACAGACATATTCGTTTTATTCGGTGTTGATTCAGTTTCAACAATCACATTATTTGATTCGGAACTTATAATCTCCGATATGTTGTTTTCAGGAACGGTATTAATTTCCTTTTCAGATAATATCGTTTCATTAACATTATCAAAAATATTATTTTCGGTATTAAGAACTTCCGGTGTACTAAAAGATTCATTAATCATTTCGTTTACGCCTATTTCCGTATTCCTGCCCGTTCTAACATCCGATACAACATCCATCGATATATCTGGCGTTATATATTTTGCTAACAACGGATTGATGTCATCGTTTCCCTTTTCTAATTGTAATTCATTGAAAAAAGCAGAATTTGCAAATTGTGATTGGGAATATCCTGCTATTTCAGGATCGACGTTGAAATTGATGTCAAACATATTAGAAGTTACTTCAAATTGATTACCAAACATTTCTTTAAATCCAGCTATTATTGAAGGATCATTTGCCGGATTATAGATGTTTTTATCATCTATTGTGTTTTTGGATTTTGATGTTTCTGGAGATATATAATTTATCGCGTTCAACGGTAAATATAAAGATTCTATTTGCGTTTTAGCCGCGTCTGGACGAACAATTTCAGTATAATCTTCACCTAATTTTGAATATATAACGGCAGCGTCTGGATTGCCGGATGATTTATTCATAAATTCTTTTAACGCTGTTTCTTCTCCGGATTTGCCGCGGCGAACGATATTGTTTTCTATGCCCGATTCGGATTGATTCAATAACGCTTCATTAACAAATGTTTTCCCTCCTAATATCGGGCCGTACTTCATTATGCCGCCGCTGTCATTTCCGATCATACTAATTTCGTTTAATATTCCGCTTGTATATTGATCGGCTTTAGATGGTAATCCGGTCAAATATAAACCAGAACCTAACATAGCGCCGGGCGTAGTAGAACCGAATAACGTCATTTTGGGTTTTTGGTCAACATTTTTGTTATCAGAACGTATATTTGCGTTAGGCACAGCAAACTCACCGGAAGCTAATGTCGGCAATACCCATTCCGATGACATACCGCGGAATACATTGATACCCGTATCGTTTTCGGTCTGCGCGGCAGGACGACCGCTTACATCGATAACTGCGTAATTATTATCCGCTCCGCTTTGCGGCAATGCAGAATGATAATCCGCTCCGCGTTCGATTTGAACTTTATCCGCAACATCAATAATATCGTTGCCTGAATCCGCAAGTTTAGAATATAATTCAGTATTTTTTGATAATACTGCGTCTAATATTTTACCGCTTTGCCGGGGCGACAATCCTTTATATTGTGAAGCTTCAATAATGCTTGCAATATTTATTAGACCGCTTCCTGTTGTACTATATTGACCAATATTTTTTGATTTTATTTGATCAATATTTTTTGGTATTTTGATATCTACGATATAATTTTGATCAGTATTGTCTATATTATCTTTAAGAGCGGATTCCATGTATTTACGTACAACCGTCATATCCATTTGCGATTCCTGCGCAGGTTGCGCTAGTGCTTTCGCGATTACGCCTAAATCCGGATTAGCTTCAACTGCTTCAATACTTTTTTGCAATCCGGTTAACGCGCCCGATCCTGAGGATGTTCCATCTCCTTCGTTTATCGCTTTGATGATTTGGTTTGTATTAATTTCTTTTGAAACCGCGTTCGCTGCGGAAACTCCGCCTTCTACCATACTACCCACAAACGCTCCGAGTGCAAAATCTTCAAGAGCTTGCGCAGGTGAATATTTTTCGCCGAACGTCAACGCTTGCAACCCTCCGGACGCGACTTCTTCGATTCCTTCGCTGAATACATTAATTCCGGTCGATAATGCTTTGCTGCTTACGGAATCGGCAAGTTTACCCAATGTCTGCCCGCTCAATGCCTCTGTACCCGCTTCAATCCCTCCTGTTATGACTGCGCGTTGAGGGTTTCCTGAACCTTCAATCATTTCACCGCTGAACGCTTTCAATCCCGCTATCAAATAACTTGGCACACTTCCTTGAAGCAATGCAATCGCAGAAGTTCCTCCTGTAGCGGCAGTAGCTGCCATTCCGGGGATGGCTTCACCTAAAGCGTCCGCACCTTTCGCCACGAATTCGGCAATTGCGTTATTAGGAGCAGGAACCCATGAATCCGTCCATTGTTGAATGGCTTGATTTGAGGTTTTACCCCACATATCAGTTAAGTTTTTAGTTGACGGATTAGTTTCGGGCATTAATTTGAATTGATCGATCGGATTGCCCTGTGACATCCATTCGTCATTTAACGGGCCTGCTTTCTTAACTTCATCAATATTAAATATCGCTTCCGGCTTTTGCGGAGTGAACGTCGAATTTACTTTATCTAATAAATTGTTTTGCATGGTTTCATACGGGTTTGCCGCTCCGGTGACTCCCGCTTCAATCATTATAATCGGAGCTAAAGCGGTTTTAACAGTCCCTTGAGCTGCGCCGCCTAAAACACGCCCCATTTGCGCGACTGTATTAAATACTGGATTTTGAGCAGCAGTATGGTTATTCGAATTGTTATTTTCCGGAGCTTTCCATTCGTTAATAGAATTTCTCTGGCTGAAATCTTGGAAGCTTTCACGCATCGCTTGAGAATCCGATAATAAGTTTTGAATTCTGTCCAACTTGTAACCGTCACTTTTTATGTTATAATCTATAAATGATGAAGGTAAACTATTCATCGCATTACTTGCGTCGCGTTCGGCTGCAACCTGTTCTAATGTTTTTGGTTTTTCGAGCATATATTTAGTAGGCGTATCAGCTATATTATTATTTTTATTATTTTGCTGTTGCGACGGAATATTGTTAATTTTCGGTAATTGCGAAAGTTGCTTTGTCACTTGCGCAAAATTATAATCCTGAACCGGTTTTATCGGCTCAGCCGCTAACGGCATAATTCCCGCCCCCCTTTATAATTTTTCTAACATTGCTTTAATTTCCGCGAATGATTTTTTCGGCGGTGCATCGTCTTCATTCTTTTTATTCGGGTCCGGATATGTACCGACTTTTAAATATAACTGCT
>Ga0123353_10015037_pt1 | contig 11207 bp, 6 predicted proteins | sample TergutLab28metaG_3_FD_92763 | JGI IMG/M metagenome (GOLD analysis project Ga0123353, IMG submission 92763) | Labiotermes labralis P3 segment gut microbial communities from Petit-Saut dam, French Guiana - Lab288 P3 | ecosystem: Host-associated > Arthropoda: Insects > Digestive system > Gut ... | reverse complement strand
TTGTAGGCGTCGAAGCCGATGAAACAATTCTCGTCAAGGATGTTCTGACCTTTTTCTTTCAGGATTGCCCGCGATGCATCCAGTTTTTCTTTGAAAACATCGCCTATTGCCGTAATCTGCAAGCCATTGCCTGCACTTATAAAGTCAACGGCGGCGCCAGTTCCGCGATCTCCGCATCCCACAAGACCAGCTTTTAGCGGTTTTCCATCGGGGGCTTGTTCCCTGATTTCGGGTATCACTACATTTCTTAATTTTTCCGTTTTCGAGACGGAATTGGAACAACCTCTCAAAAACATAGGAATGCTTATGGTTCCTAATACTCCCAATGCTGTTGTTTTGAAGAATGATCGGCGATTTGGTTTAATATTATCCATTTATATTTTATTTTGTTTTTTGTTTTTCATTGTGTAAGGGTAAGATATTTTTTGTAATTGGATATAAATCTTAAAAATAGAAACAAATCATCAAATTAGTGCGGAAATTAACTACTTCCAAAGCATTCACGATCATTGCTTTTTGGTTGTTCTGAACTTCGCCGAATGCCGCCGCCGTATATTCAAACTCAGTTGCAAATTGTATATTATTTACATTATAAAATACGTGCGGTGATATGCGATACATATATTTCATGTCGTGTGCCCGGGCATACCAAGCGCCTGCCACATTCTCAAGCGTACCCAGGCTGTTGAGGTAGCCGGCAAAGAGCCCTACCTGCCATTTCTTGCCGTAGTGCACGTTTATCCAATAATTCATGTGCTGGGTAGGAGTATATTTTTCATGTCCGGTAACAGGATCAATAGCGCTCACTGCATAACCGCCAATCATTAACGATTCAGTGGTGTTTTGTGTATATGTGACCTGTGCTCTCAATGTCCAATCGGATACCCTGTATTGTGCATAAGTTTGAGCTACATAAGTAGTGATCTTTTCGTTGGTTTTATATATTAATCCATTTGGATTGGCGTAGTTTGCCATCGTGTATAGACGTGGTTTGATTGATTTTACTGTACTTATAGTTCCAAGCCGTATTCTCGGTGTTTTGTATGCTATATGAACAGCAAATTCAGGATATAAAGCATCGCGCATGTAATTCGAACTATTAACCGAGGTTGATGGTGTTCCCGGAACAGGTCCCATTGATGGAAAATTACTTTGGTATAAAGCTATGCCAGAGAGTAGCCAATTCCCTGGCTCATATTCGAACCGTAATTGGTCGCTTCTGTTGAATGCAAAAAATGGCGCTCCTTTATTGGGTCCCACAACATTGGGAACGCAACCGGAGGACAGTGGATGCCAAATACGTCCCAAGAGCAGATTGGATTTAGCCCACAAAAAATTGATATATGCCTGTCGTAAACGTACACCGTTAGTGTTGGACGTTCCCGTAAAGTCGAACTCTATGTATGATGTTGATCTGGCGCCTAAAATATCTGGGCCAAAAAATAGTGTGTGATAGCGCGATGTAATGGATATTAAATTGGCTTTGGGGGTAGCATTAATGTCTTTTCCATCTGCATCATGTTGTTTATTCAAAGGATAAAAAGTAAATACACCTTCAGCCCCCTCTGACGTTTGACGGGTGTCATAGAAATAGTCAAGCCGCACAAAACCGGTTAGTTGCAAACCAAGTGAACGCCCCAACCGGATAGTGTCATTTTGGGAAAACACCGATAGGCTATATATGTGAAATATGTTGATCAACAGTAAAGTAAAACGAAAATTCATCTTCTACACGTAACTTGAATTTTAGAATTTATATTTTGCGCCGATAGTAATAATTTGCGTTTCGTAATAATTCTGATAATCGACATGCGAACCGTCTATCTTCTCTATTCTTTGGTTGATGCCCATTTTATTGAAAATATCTGTTGCCGAAAGGTTCAATTCTAATTTTCCCTTCATCAAACTCTTTTTTGCCCCGAAATCTACACCCCATCGGTTATATTCAACTCCTTGCGGGACTTTTTTGTCGGAAAAATAGACCCCGCTAAATTCAATTTGTAAACCTTTTGGAAGCATCAACCGGTTACTTAATTTACTAAACCATGGCGTATCAATCTTTTTGTTTGTTCTGTAATGCACGGGATTGACCGGATCGGGGAAAGTGAACGTACCCTCGTGCGCAAAAATGATGTTTCGATATACATTGGCGTTTGCCGAGAGGCTCCATATTTTGAAAATTTTCTGTTCGATTATCAGTTCAATACCTGCATTGATCATACGTCCCATATTGTCGTATGCCTTTATTTCACGCCTTATGATGGAATTGTCCGTCGGATCCTGAAAATAGATACGTGTATAATATGCGTCTATGTTTTTGAAATATGCCGCAGCAAAAAAAGAACCGTTGTCCCAGAAGTACTTATATGCTGCCTCGACATTCTGCGTATATTGCGGACGAAGAGATGGGTTTCCTATCTTGAGCATGACAGGATCGTCGTATTTGGGAAATATGCGAAGCACATCTTCCCAGGGGCGGTCAATACGGCGGTTATAGAAAAGCGAAAGTTTGTTCGATTTATTGAACTTGTATGTCAACCTTACGTTCGGGAAAAGGTCGAAATAGTTATACTTGTCGTCGTGGAAATATTCGTTTGGAGCGAATTTATATTCCACGGCCACATATTCTCCGCGAAGTCCCGCCTCGACATCTAATTTAGGAAACTCGGCAACAAGGTTAGCGTAAATCCCGAAAAGGTTTTCGTCCCAATTCGACCAGTCGCCGTAGTTGAAATCAAAATTTGAATTGACCGGCATTCTTGTCATGATGTATGTAATGGGCATGTGACGCAGGCGTAATTGCGCTCCTGTTTCGATGCGTCCAAAAGATATGGGTTTCACATAATCGCTTGATAGCGACCAGATATATTCAGGAGCCATGATCCATGTTCTCTCATTGCCGTCGGACGGATAATCGGAAGTTCCGGCGCTGTAAAGGTTGTATGTCTCGTCCTCCCAACCTTTGGTAAAGAAAGCCTGGGTATTGAGTTCATGACCGGGTTGTTCGAATCTGTATTTGTGCTGAAGGGTCACGTTTGTGAATCCCGTACCTTCACTCTCGTTGAAGCCCCATTTACGCATTGGTTCTTCATAATTCCCGTCTTTGAAGTACCAAACCCTTGTTGTGTCTATATGCCATTCATAGTCGTAGAGACCGAAAAGTGTGAATGTCTGATTTTTGGTTGGATGCCAGTCAATCCCTAATTTGACGTTATAATGGTTTTGCGAGCGGTTCTCTGCCACCTGACTTTCGTATATGGTGCCGTCGTTGTAACGGCGCGTTGAAAATTCGTTATTGGGCAAACGATGCTGATGCAACCACCAGGACTGGAAAAAAATATTGTATTTGTCCTGTTTGTAATTCAGGTTTAGCGAGGGCGTATATTTCATATTGTCTGAATAACTGGGCATTCCGGTTGGAAGGTCGGCTTTGCGTTTTGTGAGTTGTCCTATGCCATAGTTAAAACCTACGTCGCCGTTGATACCATTTTTCTTCTCCTGTTTAAATTTTATGTTGACGATACCCGCCATACCGGCAGCATCGTATTTAGCCGATGGATTATTGATTACCTCAATACTCTCTATTTGCGAAGCAGGAATATTTTCCAATCCTTTCTGTTCTCCGAAACCCGTTAGACTCGACTGCTTGCCATCAATAAGTATAACGACCTTATCGCTCCCTCTGATACTGAGTTTACTGTCTTGATCGACCGTAAGTCCGGGAAGCGATTTCATCATATCGAGTACCGATCCGCCGGAGGTCGCCACAAAATCGGAAGCCGAATATGTTTTTTTATCAAGCGCCGCTGAAACTGCCTGCCTTTGGGCGGTAATTGTAACACTTTCAATTTCAGTTGACGAAGAAGTTAAGAAAATATCGCCCAAATCAAGCGATGGGTTCAATGTCCCTGCCAAAACACTTTTCTTAACCTTATCAAATCCAAGAAAATCAATATGAACATCGTATTCTCCAGATTCCGCGATTGTAATGACAAAACGCCCGTCATCATTGGTGATAACTCCGGAAATAATCTTATTATCCGAAGGATGAACCACTGTTACCGTTGAATAGGGCAACGGTTCTTTATCCGTTTGCGACATCACCCTTCCTGAAAGCGTGACTTGTGCAAATGTAGATGCGCCTAAAAAAAACATGCTCAAAAACAATCCTAACTGTTTCATTTTATTTGCTTTTTTAAAATTTGGTTTAAGAATTATACAAATAGTGTGTTTTTATTATGGTGTCATTTTGAGAAAACAGCGACAGGCTATATATGTTAGAAACGATGATAAACAATAAAATAAAACGATAATTTATAGTCTGAATTATTCACGTCTATCCATCATATTCAGTTTTTCGACCCTGCGGCGGAATTCCTCAGCTGTAGAAAATTCTGCGCTTAAAAACCGCACAATATATTCCAGAGCCACTGAATGACCCACCACCTGAGCGCCAAGCGTCATTACCTGCACATCATCGTGCTCAACGCACTGACTGGCAGAATATATGTCATGACATACCGAAGCCCGTATGCCCGGTATCTTATTGCAGGCGATAGCCGCTCCCACGCCAGTCCCACAGAACATGATGCCGCGTTGGGCCTCCCCGTTTAAAATCGCAGCACATACTTTTTGGGCGATATCGGGAAAATCCACCGGCGCCTCATCGTAACTTCCCATATCAATGATTTCATGCCCCAATGCTTTAATATCGCCTAAAAGTCTCACTTTGAGGGCATATCCGGCATGATCGCTTCCAACCGCCAGTTTCATGCTATTGGCATGGTTTTCTGATGCTTTTGATGCGGCAACTGTAGAGCCGCCGCCACTGCTGCTACTGCCGCAACCTGAAAGGATACTGTTTCCTACCACGCTACCGGCCACTAACATAGGGGCCGTTTTAAGAAAATCTCTTCTTTTTGTCATTGTATTCATTTTTTCGTATTATTTATGCAAAAAATATCATTTAACCCCATCTCCTCTTCAATAATCAAAAATAACAGCTGAAGTGCAACTACTCCTCACCTCAGCTGTTATCATGTGATCATGGTTCAATTATGTATGAGAGGATTTGGGTACTACCTTTCCCGTAGTACTGATGTGTCCCAACCCATTTTTTTAAATAATTCCCGGCGTATGTTTTTATCAACCTCAACAGTACCGTCAAATTTCCATCCTAACTGTTCGAATAATCTTTTGCGGGTAGCCATATCATCCCATAACATGATATGAGCCTGAATCGCTACTTTTTCAGCATCTGCTCTTGGTACGACAATGACCCCATCGTTATCGGCAACAATAATGTCGCCCGGGAAAATGACAACTCCTCCAATAGCAACCGGTGTTTGCGTCGATTCAAACTGGATTCTGCCTTGTACCATCGCCTGTGAAAGAAAAGAAGTCCATGTTGGTATTTTTTGCATGATTACTTCATCAGTATCCCTCATTCCGCCACCATTGAAGACAAATCCGCGATTGCCTCTCATCAGGCAACGTAATACATTTTCCGATCCACACAGACCGGCATTGACGCCACTGAGGTCAATTGCCATAAAATCACCATCTTCAATCTGATTGATCCAAGGATAGGTACAAATACTGCCGTAATAAGCTCCTTGCCATCTGGTATATGCGTCGCCTCTTTCTACCGGACTTGGTCCAATATACGGGAGGTATCTTACGGTTCTTGCAATGCCGAAAGAAGGCTGAGGGGCATCCGGATGTGAACGATACATTGGGCGTACTGACGGATCCATTGAACCAAACTTAATATAGCCAAACCAGTCCATTCCGTCGCGTACATCTGCCACCCGTAAACCTTCGTACATTTCCAGAAATCGCTTGTTTTCTGCTTTTCTCTGTGCCTCAGGAAGTTCCGTATAGCCTTTCAGTAATACTTCCGTCAACGGTGGTCTCGGTTGACGTGGCTGTTGTGGTTGAGTTTGTTGCTGTTGTGCAAAAGCCAAAGCAGCCATACCTAACATGATTGTTCCTACAATCATCATCTTTACTTTTTTGATTGTTGTATTCATAAAACTATTTATTTAATTGTTACTAAAATTTGATTAATTATTACTAAAATTTAATTGATTGTTGACTTTTTTTAAATGATACATACATTATTCTCCTCCGCTTGCAACAGCAGGCAATACGGTAATATAACCTTTTACACTTATTTCATCTTTTCCACGTGGAGTAATAGTGGAAGCAACAAGCGTAACGTCCCAAATGCCCGGACTATTATATGTAACGGATGGATTCCGCGCGGTTGATGTGGCAGGCGTTCCACCCTGAAAAGACCACTCATAGACAAGATTGGTAGGGCCAGGACCGCCGGTTGTTGTGGATTGGAAATCGATGGTTTCACCGGCAGAAACCGTCGGTTGTCCGTTTATCACCGGCGCGTCGGAAGTGAACTGCGCTTTGATAAGGTCGAATACCGTAACCATGATGGTGGTGTCCAACTTGACGCTCGGATCGTTAAACTGTGCCTCTAAACGAACGCCAAAAACACCCGCGTTATTGAAAACGACATATATAATGCGGTTGGTAGAGGAGAGCTGACTACCGATAACATTATAATTGATATCAAGTTGTGTAATTCCCCCTTCTGCAGGTAATGTCCAAAGACGACTTTTTACGCCTTTGGAGCAATCCGCAAAATCTATCTCCATGCCTTTATACAATCGTGGCAGCTCGCGTTCATGATCAGACCTGGAACATGTAACAAACGGATAGGAATAATCATCCAGTTTGAACTCTTCGGGTAAACAACCCAACATAAGCGTCAAACTCAAGACACATAAGATATTAATATTTTTATTATACTGTTTCATAAAATATGATTTTAAGGTTTACCAAAAAAGATTTATCACTGTATATGAGGATTAAGGAGTATTTCCGCATTTGGAATGGGCCAATAATCAAGCTCAGTATTGTAATTTTTGGCTGTTGCTTCATATTGTATTACCAATTGTTCTTCCGATTCTGGAACATAGCCGGAAGGAGCATACTGTAGCTCAACGTTTGTGTTCGAGTTACGGATAAACACCATCTGAGTCATTTCGTCGAATACTTGCTTGGCTATTCCCCATCTCCTGAGATCCATCCAACGTATCATATGTCCTTCGTATGCAAGTTCCAAAGGACGTTCCACGCGCATCAGGTGCGTCATGAGCGTATTCCTGTCGTATTCGCCTGCTTCGAGTTTCAGCACTGCAGAACGTTCCCTTACCATGTTGATGTATCTTATGGCTTCGTTCACATCGCCTGTGGTCATCAACACCGTTTCGGCATACATCAGGTAAACGTCGGCAAGGCGCATCACCCGTTCGTTAATACCCGAACGATTGGTGGTAGGTTCTTGCGGCAACCACCAATTTTGAAACTTCTTGATGTGCCCTTCCTGAAAAACCATAAAGGGAAAGTTGTACGAAGGTCGCTGATAAAAGATCTGTTCGTCGCCTTTGAAACATATAGTGGCCAAACATCTTTGCGAAAATTTTTGTCCGGCATTCACAGGATTAGCCGGATCTATAGGATCTGACTTACACAACATAATAAAGTAGTACGACGGTTCAAGATTCCGGCTTCCGCGCGCCTCCTGCGGGGCAATACCCACCGCTCTGCCGGTAAAGTGAGCATTCGTTGCACTTTCTCCCGGCTTCACCGTTTCCGAAAAATTTACTTCAAAAATAGATTCTGAGTTGTGCTCGTGCGCCACGTCGAAGTTCCAATTGATGTCGGTCGTAAGCCTGTAGATATCGCTGTCGATAATCGCCTTAAATTCCCTTTTGGCGTCGTCATACCTTTTTTCGTACAGATAAAGTTGACCTAAAATGCCGGTAGCGGCTCCCCAAGTAGCCCGTCCCAGGTTTGCATTATTCCACGAGCGTGGTAGATTCGCTTGCGCAAAATTCAAATCATCAATGATAAGCGCAAGGATGTCCGCTTTCGGAGAAAGAGGTTTGTAATAATCGGCGTCTACTTTCGGCACTGATGTGTGCAGGCAAACGCTTCCCTGGTTAAAGCAGTTGGCTAACCAGAAGTAATAAAGTCCGCGCAGGAACCGCGTCTCAGCTTCAATTCCTGTTTTAATCGCATTATCAAGATTGGAGTTTTTCAATTGATCCAACACCTGATTGGCGCTAAAGATGCCAGTGTAAAGCGACTGCCATTTGCCGGAAAAAATCCCATTGGTATTTTTTAAGACAAAAGTCATCAACTCTTCTCTATCTGTGCCCCAGGGGTCTGGCCTGCCTATTTCGCCCTGAACATGTCCTGAATTGACAGCGCCTGACCCCATCACATTACCCTGTGTAAGCGCGGAGTAGGTAGCCATAAGTCCTTTCTGGAAATCTGCCTCTGTCTTCCAAAAGGAGTCCACGGTAATCCTGTTAGGATCCATTTCATTCAAAAAATCAGCGCAGGAAACAAACGTCAAACTGATCAAAACCGGAAAAAGTAGCGTTTTTAAGATATTATTTGTTGTCATACTAAATAATTTTAATGATTTATATTCATGTAACTAATCAAAAACTTACCTGAAGCCCTATTCTATACACTGAGGTTACAGGCATGGATCCTGCGCCATCAACTCCTCTGCTCATAAAGTCTCTGCTGCCGGTGCCACTGTATCCTACTTCAGGATCACATCCGGTGTAGCGGGTAAACGTAAATACGTTGTCTACGCTCAGATATACACGAGCACGTTCCAGAAGGTTTTGAGGTATGGTATATCCTACCTGAATATTTCTGATACGGAGATAGCTACCTTCTTCGAGATAATAGTCTGTGGTCGACCGGTAGTTATCATGCGACATATTACCTTGCGGAACACAAACCGTGGAATAAGGATTGGCGGTGGTCCATGAGTTCAAACAGTCGATATGGCGTTTATTCGCATACGCGTTTCTCTTCGCGGCATTATAAATCTTATTGCCATACGTGCCATAGATTTGAGCGCTCAAGTCAAACTTTTTGTAACTGCCCGTGAAGGTTAATCCCCCTTCCCATTTCGGAGTTCCGCTTCCATAATATACACGGTCGTCGTCATTAAGTCTGCCATCTCCATTCACATCAACAAACATAACATCTCCCATGCGCACGTCGCTAACTAATTTTCTGTATTCATCAAACTTTTCCTGGGTATCCACTAATCCGTTGGTAGGGATCAGCATGAAGGCGGCGACTTCGTAACCTTCCCTGATAACAGTCGTATTGCCATTACCTCCGCTTCCGCCCCAGATGGTGCCTGATGCAAGGTTCGTTGTGAGCACCTTATTTTTGTTGGTGCTGAATATACCCGTCAGCGTGAACTGGAAATCGCCTCTTATCTTTCTGTATGCCACTGTAAAATCAAAGCCCTTGTTTTCCATATCACCCACATTCATGTCTATTGAAGAATCGCCGCCAGCGCCGGCAGAAGGCGGAACCGTTACGGGGAACAACATATCTCTTTTGTGGTTATAATAATAGTCTCCCGTAAAGGTGATTTGATCTTTTAAAAAACCCAGATTAACGCCTATGTTCCTTTCAACGGTGGTTTCCCACTTCACATCCCTGTTCGAAAAGCCCGTTTGCCGAGCGCCAAGTTGAAGGGCTTGATCGGCAACGCCCAAAATGTAATCCCGACTTCCGCCCGATGAAATTAATCCTATGTATGTGTAATCGTCGATGAACTGATTCCCAGACGTACCCCAACTGAGACGGAGACTGGCTCTCGTCATCACGTTACTCAGCGACGAACTTCGGTAAAATGTTTCTTCGCTGGCATTCCATCTTGCAGAGACTGAAGGAAAGACTCCGTATTTATTATCTTCTCCGAACTTCGACGTACCGTCGCGACGAACGCTCGTCTGAAATATATAACGGTCGGCATAACTATACTGAAGGCGTCCGACGGTTCCGACCATTGACGTGGAATATTTATTACCCGCTGTCGTCGGGTCAATAGCTCCTGCGCCTAAGGTCTGAATTTCGTTGCTCGGAAATTGTCGCTTGGTGGCAGTGAAACTCTCCCTTGTCGTATTATCCGCGGTAATGACGCCCATGAGCGACAGCCTGTGCTTCCCAAACCTCTTACTGTAATCCAGCTTAAAATCTGTATTCCACTGAGTGCGTAAATTCATTTGGTTACTCAGGGAGGCAATCGGTTCGCTCGTGGCAACGGGGTCGCCGGTGAACTCGTCGTACAGCCAAAAATGCGGATTAAATGTATGATTGTATGAGTTGGAAATAGATCCTCCGGCATTTAGTCCCACAACGAAACCATCAAAAATCTCGTAACCTAATTCAATATTAAACGTCCCGCTGTTTGTCCTATCCCTGTTGATTTGCTTGAGATTGCGTGCAAGAGCCTGAATGGCTTGAGGATTTGAGCCGGGCGCCGGAATCCACTCGTCATCCGGATTTATGGGAGCCTTAAAGGGGCGAAGCGTGACTGCGTTTCCAGGCAGCGATGAATTGCCTCTGTTGCGGTTACTGAGCATAAACGACATGCCTATATTAGCCGTAAACTTTCTGTCATGGAATTGGACATTGGCGCGGGAAGAAAGACGCTCGAAATCAGAATTAACCCATAATCCCTGCTGGTTGAAATAGGAGGTCGTCATACTATATCTAAGAGCATTTGTACCTCCAGACAGGCGTAAACTATAATTTTGCATAGGAGCGTTATCCACCTGAAAATGATCCTGCCAGTTGGTGTTGTGATGCAAACCCTCCGGGTTCCAGTTCAAGGCCGTCCAAGTAACATAACCCTCTCTTGGCATATAACGAAATTTATTGACCAACAGCCATTCAGCAGTGTCGTGTATCAGGGGAACGTTTCGACGTATGTTGGTGATACCGTAGTAGGCGTCTAACGACACCCTCATTTTACCGGCAGCGCCCTTTTTGGTGGTAATCAATATAACGCCATTCGACGCTCTGGATCCGTAGATGGAAGCAGATGCAGCGTCTTTCAAAACCTCTATAGACTCAATCTCTTCGGAACCAAAATTGGGCATAGAATTAAAAGGAACGCCGTCAACAACAAACAACGGACTGAGAGCCCCGGTCGAAAAGGAACCTGTTCCGCGAATCTGGATATTCGCTTGTGCTCCCGGAAGCCCAGAGGATGAAGTGACGTTCAATCCCGCGATTTGTCCCTGAAGCGCCGCAGCAAAATTACCGGAAGCGACTTTTTCGATCTGCTCCGACTTCAC
>Ga0123353_10015036_pt1 | contig 11208 bp, 7 predicted proteins | sample TergutLab28metaG_3_FD_92763 | JGI IMG/M metagenome (GOLD analysis project Ga0123353, IMG submission 92763) | Labiotermes labralis P3 segment gut microbial communities from Petit-Saut dam, French Guiana - Lab288 P3 | ecosystem: Host-associated > Arthropoda: Insects > Digestive system > Gut ... | reverse complement strand
GAAATGTAGAGTACAATACAACGCTGAAAAACTAGTTTATTACAGTGAGGAATAAGTATATGATATTAAGCCTCTATTTTACTTGTAATGTTAGTAGGCTAATGAGATATTTTGGTGTAGGGTGACGTCATTTTAATTTGGTATGAGAATTAATAGCAGGTGCTACAATTTCAGAGACCAAGTGCCGGGTTTTTTAATTATCATGATTGCGGTTTATGTTCTCACATGAGAGGAGTCTGTTTGTAAGATTTAATGCTATTTATTGTGCAGTTCTGTGTTCTTGTGTTTCATAAATACAGAAGAGGTTGAAATGCTGACGTCAAGGACTTCCCACAGTATTTCGTTATTAATAGCCCTTTAACCTCCTCAGGTGTTATGAAAGTGTGATATAAATAATGCAGTAGATCTTTCTGCTTTTAGTTACACTTATCCTGAATCCATTGTTCTATTTTAAAGTCTGAATGAAACCTTTAGAGTTGTGCTGGTGTATATCACGAACATGTGGCGTTATGTAATACTAAACGCGACAGTACCTGACCTTCCCGTTCCTTTATTTCTCCCATTCATTCTGTCCGAGAGCAGGTTTATAGATCGGATCGCGAACTGCGATACGTGGGTTCTCACAACTACTCTGACGTTCCTAAGGCAATAAATAAAAGCATTATCTAATCCCTTGGATCTTCTGTGTGCTGTGTCTGTGACTGTCGAACTCCTTGGAACTGAGTACTTTGCGGTACCCAGTCGCTCAGCTGATAAATTCCGAGTCTTGTGAATCACGAATATTCGTATGTTTAAAACAGAACACCGCTGCTCTAACTCCATGGAACATACTTGTAACATTTTTTTGAGAATCTGGTTGTCGTTCATTTTGTTGGATTGTTATGTTGATTTCCGCCACTATATTCTTTCTCGTGCCAGTTTAATCCGCTTCATACGGTGAATCCATATTGTAATATGTTGCAGTAAATAATAGCAAGAGGGATGCAGATTTATTCTGAGTCTCCTTTGTGTGTGATGTCTTCCGTTTTTGAGAGCAGAGCATGAATTTTTAACTATAATCGTGAATAATAATAGTAATAATAATAATTTTGGCCTTCTAACCATTTTCTTTCTTCACTGCTTCATTTTGTTTCGCGGTTAGACCGCATATAAAACGTAGCTGGAAGACAATTCTCCATTGTTTTTAGAGCGATGTGTGAATTAATTGCTGGAAAGGAGCCAAAGACATTTCATTTTATAAGCAGTGGCTTAAAATGGAATTCGTGTTAGGAGAGCCTACATTTTACTTGAGAGAGACCATTGCTAGCAGACAGTGTTTTTCTTCCATTTCCTGCAGAATTGTGCGTAAAGCACCTAATTTTTTCAGATAAAATGTAATGGTAAAATTCGCCCTTTAACCGGCCATGAAGGCACAGAGGGGTAGTAGAGTTATAGCTCTAATCTTTCTTTATCCTCAGCGCTAGATAGGGGTGGGTGGTTAACACCACGGCCCGGCCGCTTTCCCGATGGGAATGACCCAGTACTTATTGTATAGGAAAATGGGTGGGTCCCAGGGTCGGCCTGGACGGACGAAAATCTCGTCCGTTCAGGGATTCGATCCCCGGAACATCCAGCCCGTAGCGAATCGCTATACCAACTACGCTATCACGGCTTAGCCAATCAAGATGCTGTGTAAAATTTTGATTTTGAAGTCTTCTTCGTAGTCTGTAAATGTGTTTGCGTTGTTTAGCCCTCCAAATTTGGGCGAAGTTTGGTTCAGAGTTTTGGGGTAGAAGGTAAAGATGGAGTTGAAGTTGTCCCTTCGCACGTCATGGGGATATATAGGGGTTGGAAACATAGCTCCATTCATTGTTATTCTCGGGACTAGATTTAGGTGGGTGGCCAGCCTAACACTCCGACGGCTTCGGTGCCCATTCACTGGAGGCCCCAGAGTAAGTTTGGACTTTTGAGGGGTGGGGGGGAGGGAGAGCAGGAAAATATCTTGTTCCTGTATGGATTCGAACCCTGGTTCGTTCTACCCATTACCTCGTCACTGTAGTGATTACGCTTCTCCGTCTCCAAAATTATTGGGGATTAGCAATAAAATCTGTACGCACGCCTGCAACTGGCTTTGTATATCGATCGTAAGTGCAAAGTAGTAGGAGTTAATTTTCCACGCGTTGAACAGACTCGCGTTGTTTGTCTAAGAACAGAAAACCCAATTAGTGACACTCGGGAGTATTTCTTTTTTTATGTTGAGTTTTACACCAATAGGTAGTCATTCGGGGACTGATGCCAGAGGCGTCCCCTCTTCCTGTTTTAATCACTATAATAACAACAATGAAAGGTTACAGGTTATGAAGTTCCTCGTTATGTAATTTTATTTCCATTAAAAAATTAGTTCAGGCTTTATTACTTTCGATTTGTTTCATAGAGGCTTTGTCCATAGTTTTGTTGTGTCCATTTGCTAAAATTACACACATGAAACGCTGTTGATGCTCTTGTTTTCATTTTCCACACCCTGTGAAAAGGAGCCCCGAAGAATAGTTACCAGTTCACGTCACCTACTGAATGACGTTTATGTGTTTGGGGGTGGGGGGGTGTGGCTGTGCAGTACCGAATGGGTACTGTATGTTTTCTTCAATCTTTCCCAAAATAAACGATAACAAAATAATAAGATATATCATTTCCTTATCACACATATTCAGTTATCGTTTCTTTATTGCTGTTGTATATTATATTAGTTTTCTACGCGGCGCAAAATATGTATGAAGAAAACGTATTTCTAACTGTAAGCTGCTGCATAAAAGTAATGCACTTGCGAGAAACATACACTGAGTTATTCCTTCGTACAGCTAAAATCATATTTTATGTGACTTGCGCGGTGATCCGAGCCGGGAAATGCCACAATGTACCGTTTTGCATTGCATTGTACCTTGTTGCATAGCGACATGTGTTTGAAAGAAACTAATGTATTCATTGTGCGACATGCCCTGTACAGTCTGCCATGAACACACGGCCGAAGCAAGCCGGTGACAGAGATATTGTTTGGTAGAAATATATTTAGAAATGATCAGAATGTGACAGCTGTGACTAAGATTTGTGGCGAACATTCCTTGAGACTTCTTCCCCCGTCTCTGTTCCACCTGTCATGCTTCTGCGCAATACTTGCAAGTGGTCTCATCTCTGTCCCATAATATTGTCGTGATTCGCATGGGAATGGTAATGGTGAAGCTTAATTTAATTTGGTGTTTCTGTATTTGTAAAAATTAGTATTAAATAACAGAAGAGGTTTAAAATAAAAACTAGAGTTGCGAACACGGCTACATTGATGGCGTCGTATACATGCCGCGTTATTCAAACATGTTACATCATTTGAGGCCTGTATTTAGTGCGGTTGGCTGTGATTATGATTAACGACCTATGCTCAGAATTACAGTAATTGACGTTGAATAAAGAGTACATGAAAAATGCATTTAGTTTTCAGCAACATCACGCCCTCTCTCCCCTCTCGATTCACGCCATTTTCACGGAACATCTCACATTTTTATGAATGTTTAGTTGTTTTAGCCGACTGCAGTTTACCAAAAGTGTCCTGGTTTAAAGGAGCGACTTTTTCTCAGCACACAGTGCTTGTTTGTCCCCACAATTTTTATTTACTGACTTTTCTGTGACGGATCTTTCTTGTGGCGGTCAGCGGTTGGGCCGTGACGTTTGTCCTTTCTTTTACGAAAGAGTAAATAACATACATCTCTGCCACAGCTGTCCGCCCCTGTCTGTGCTACATTTAGTATGTCTTATTTCTTTTTGCGACATGTTGGTGTTGAGTGAACGAATCATATTTTTGACAGTACTTTTGTTGTGGGTTGTCATTTAAAATAAGATTTAATATTGCCTTCGTGTGTCTGGATGTTCTACGGTAATCTCATCAGACCCTACTGATCATGCGTATTTGTCTTACTAAATGCACATATGACGTACTCACAGTAAATGTTGTTACTCGCTTTGTGGACCAGAATTTTCATTTATTTATCCGGAAAGTGTTTAATATATAAAGTTCTAATTTGGTTTATGGTAGGAAAATTAAAAGTCTCGGCGAATGTTGTTTGATTTATTATAGTATGTTATATCTTGATGCGACTTTATTTTAGTGTGTTATTTGCTGTAGCAAGTTTATTTCTTCTTTTTCAGGTAATGTGCCATGGCCTTCAGTTTTATCGTTATTGCAAAGATACTTAGAAGGTAAGATATGATTATTTAATCCGTCATCTAAATAGTGTTTTTGTTGGGAGTAAAAATAATAGTGGAGCTCGTAGACAGCGAAAGACATTTTTTACTGCTTCGAAACAGAAAAGAGTACGTGAATTAAAATGTTTGGTAATACAGAAAACATCCAGCGTTATTTATACATTTTGTTCTGAATCTGTGACTAGCGCAGAATAATGAATTTTTGCCCTGTAGCTGGCCACTTCGATTTTTACGAGAAGTTCAGTTTCTGCGGCCCCGACGTGAACATTGTCAAGGCGTCTTTAACTGAAATTAGCACACAGTTCGCGAATATTATGTCGTTATGCTCAGCCGATACATATTAAAGTCTGTCAACGTTACTGGAAAAGATTATTGATTGACTGGTGCAAGCTGTCGTTATGTGTATCTCAGGCTTAGTAGCTTTCAGATTTGTGTAAATTATTAAGTATGTCTGTTGTAGGAAGGATAGGCTTAACCAGCCTTTCGTGGGTGTGATTTGGGCAGATGTATGGAACAGGTGTCCATGCTTTTGGTTTTGCTTATCGTTGTGTAGGTGTATGCTAAATATTTTGTCTCATTTCGTATCGATGGTTAAATGACCATTTCACAATTAAACCCCTTAAACATAATTATTCTGTACGATTATATGTAGCCACGTACACGTAATCGGCACTATTGCAAGACTGAGTACGGTGCTGTTGCTAGACGAGTCATTCCACCTGAAGATATTTTTTATGTTATTTGTACCGTGCATTTTCGTACATTCAATATTAAAAAAAAGGCTAAGTGCAGTAATTAAATACAATAATACAAATCACAAAACACACTTTTCATATAAGGTGTCAATTCATACACGTGGGAGTTGGCACCTGATATGAAGGGTGTTTGGTGGTATGTTCTATTGCATTTAATTAGTGCATTTTGCTGGGTTTCTACAGCAGTGGAATTTATTGCGCGTTTCTTAATTTAAGTATTCGTGAAACTGGAATGCTCTACAGTGACGTAATGTCCATATCATATGTAGAGAAAATGTGCTACCAATTTCGGAAATCCCGGGATCATAGACAGCACGATTATCTTATATGCCGACTTGTTTACTTTGTCAGAAAGGCAATTGGGCAGCAACGCTGGGAATGTTAAGCTGTTCATATTACCGCATGTAAACTGGTACATTTATGTTCCATGGATAGCAATGTCTGTAACTCTTTCCTTAAATGGTAGAAAGGATGACCGTCGCTTATTGCAGGACTGATATTTAAAACTTAATATACCTTCTGATACGCCGTAGAATTGAAACACAACAGTAGACTAGTATTTCTATAGTATAGTTGCTTTGGTTGGTTACTGAAATGTTAATCTAGTGTCTCATGTCTTTAGAAGGATGTTAGGAACTACTTCTTTGTATTCGGGAAATATCGATTTTGAAACTCTAGACTGGCAGTTATAAATTGTTTTCTGTAAAGGCTCTGCTCGTCTTCGTTATGGCACATTCGGCTGGAAACTTCTGCCCCGTTAAAGATGTAGGTACAAGTGCCATAATCCAGAACACCGCAACCTCCAACGTTTAATATTGTTGGTTTTTATTTTCTATAATAACTTTTCATAAAGTACTGAAAGATTGTTGAGGATGGCGGCTAGTCGAAACACGCAGGTTTGCTGACTTTTAATATAAACTCCAACACTGCGTGTTTGACTTGTTGTTGAATCCGATGGAAGTGCATACGCAGGTAATAATTACTCTTTATTATCGTGATTTGCTGCTATATGATTTACGCATTTAGCATAGCGTAAGTAAGTGTCCGGGTCATACGTAATTCAGCTGTTACTGTGATAACTGTAGGCGTACCGTCCGATATTTCCCCGTTGGACTTGCAGCGATGTTACATCTGAGTTCTGCGGTTTGTTCTGTATATAAATTCCACTCCACCCCCAAGCAACTAATGAAGAGAGATGGACGCAGCTTGAGGTCAAGTAATTGGTACTTTCCTGCCGTCCACTTCGGGATGTTCGGAAATTGAGGTTCTCCATCTTACTAGAAGACGTCGTTACGTCCCTCAAACTGTGGGAAGGCATTATTTTCCAGTACGGCTGTTCACTAGAAAGGAGGTTAGAATTTGGCGAATTTTGATTGCGACCGCCCCAGTCAAACACGTTTTCTGCAAGAAATTTCCTGTTTTCAGGTTTAACACCACCTTTATCGTTATGTTGTTATTGGCACTTTGACAGGAGGGTTTTTGAATAGCGGGTTATGAACAGCCGCGCACACGACTTTCGTTTGCATAAAATCCAGTAACCTCTTCATATCAGTCCACAGAACAGAATCCGTGGGAATCTGATCGTGACCCTTACGAGTAAAGTAATTTCCCGTTGTTTCTGGGACCGGAAATTCATTTTGGTTGTCACAAGAGTCCTCCCTCGTTCCCCATTCGCAGCCAGGCGAAGCAACTTCACATTCTCACACCGAGTAAAAGTAAGTTATCGTTTGTGCGTAATTGGTCACCACACCATAAGGGCATATTTTGGAGTGGGGTTAGCTCCATGCCTTTTTTTACATCAAGTTCACACCACGGCAGTCTTTCCCCACGGTGGAGGGCCTCCTGTATCCATTCGATAGAAGGCTGTGTGGATCCCACAAGCGATATGCATAGTTTGGAAAAGAAATTTTATTTTGCCAGTAATCGAGCCCCTTTTGCGCGGTCGCCTCCTCGTTGCCTAACCTTTATTTCGATAGGTTCTTCCTACACTCAGTGGATTTCCTTAAATCTAAAACTGTTTATCTCCGCCATGTTACATAAAACACGCATGTAATCCTTGATATGTTTATCCTAATAACAGAAAGACTACGCTTTGTCAAAATTCGGCCTGTGAGCGTCGTGGTGAAATGCAGATTGCAACACTAATGACTCGAATTTGCGCCGGGCGCAAGACAATTTTCATCCTGAACGTGTGGTATGGACGAGTCAAAGAATGTGTTGATTGTGAAAGGAATTGAGGAGTTGGGCGCAGTATATAAGACTGCTTACGACGGAAACGTAATAAAATGCAGATATTCCGTTTAAGGCGTCGTATTTTTCCTCAGCACTCTTATTGTACGCGACGGGTCATCACCACGCCCGCTTCCTCGAAACGGTTTTTTTTTTTAAATTTAACATTCATAGGTCCGTGCATCGGTAATATATTCGCAGAGTATAACCAACAAGATGCAACGTTTCACAATTTCTTTATTTCAATAAGACGCTGTGTATGTTTCAGACGGGTTTTCCGTCCATCATCAGGAGCTCATAACTGCACAAACAGCGTCAGGTATTGGTCAGACAAATACCTGACGCTGTATGTGCAGTTTTGAGCTCCTGATGATGGACGGAAAACCCATCTGAAACATGTAGAGCGTTTTACAGAAATAAATAAATTTTGAATAGTTGCATCTTGTTGGTTATACTCAGCGAATTCTTCGAAACGTTTGCTAATGGTTGCCAGCAGGAATATAAATGCGTATCACTTCAGTCCAACTAAGGAAAGGTAACGTGATTGGGAATGGTGATTGTCGTTGGAGGATTGTGCAAGTAATATGGATCTCTGTCTGCCTAGAATATTTAAATCTTTCTCACATGGATTTTCAAGATTCTAGGGAAAGAGAGAAACGTAATTTTTCAAAGAGGCAAAACACGCTTTTAGGAATTTGAAAGCCATTTACTTAAACAGTTGCAATAAACGCTAGTTTTGCTGTTTTACCTGTGGTAGGTATTAACATGTCTTTTTTTTTTATAACTATTGTCATTCTGATTTTATTTACGCCTGCATCACACAGAATGTCTTGTGAAAGCTGCAGCAAAGTTGCAGTTGTGGTCAGCTTTGTGGCGTTGCGTTATTACGTTTGTCGCAGGGTAGTGATTCCGTCTGCGCCCTCCAGATACTCGTAGTGCGCGCGAACGAGTTTTAAAAGCAATTTAAACTTCATTTTCTAAGGAAAAGTTTTGTGAGATCTAGTATTATATTCTTTCTCTTCTTTCCTATTCACAGTGTCGAAACGAAAGACGAATGGAACTTCACATTCTGTGGACCGTGTATCGTGATATACTTACGTAATAAAGACCAACAAGATGCACTTTTCTTTCTTAATTTATTTCAATAATCTATCCTCTACATGTTTCGAATAGAATAACTATTCATCATAAGAAGGCAGTTACTGTATATGCAGCATATTGTATTTACCACGGTAAATACCATATGCTGCTATTCGCAACATGTAGAGGTTAGATTATTGCTAATAAATTAAGAAAGAAAAGTGCATTTTGTTGGTCTTTTTTACGCAGATGGAACTTGTTTAAACATGTTTTCTCATATAAGTGTTTCAGTGCGTATTTCCGTATTTCGTACATGCAGATGTGAATCCCATTTCACGTACGCTGTCGGCGTACTTTATTTTTGGCTTAGAAATTCCCTGAAGCGTGTCAGCACGAACGGGACTTACCTCTGACAAGCGTTAGAATCCCTAGCGGCATAACGAGCACAGCGACCATAAGGTCTGTTATGGCAAGTGACATAAGGAAATAGTTGGTAACATTCTGCAGTCTTCTCTCCCATGTGATGGCCAGGCACACTAAGATATTCCCTGTCGCCGTACCAAGCACTAAAGTCAGCGCCAGAAGTGCCCACCAATTATTAATATTCGTATCATCCTTTTCACTGACATCACTGACAACACTAGCATTATCACTCTGATCCACTGTATTGACACTAGCACCGGTTACGTTGATTGAACTTGGATCAATAGGAATGAAGCCTGAGTGTTTGTAGTAATCGCTGTTCACTTTGTTGTATAAAAGTTTTTCAAACATTGTGCACTTCAAATGATTTTTCCCCTTTCCGCTTCATTCTTTGTGTCGCATTAATTTGAATATCACTGTGGGATGTCGCGGAAAATTGCGTTTTTGTCTTCGTATCCGAAACGGATTGTTCTAACATTAACGTGCGTGGCAATAGCTGTAACTTAAAAAAGAATTTGGCACCAAGTTTTGTTATTGTATATGTTCATATGTGTGTGTGTGTGTGTGTGTGGCACTGGAAGTCAGGTGTTTCCTGTTGGAGTTTATATCATATTCTGTGCAGTTTAGAAAGTCGTTATTTCTGCCCGGCTTATTCGTTAGCGAAAAATAAGTCCGTTCATTTACAAACTTCGGTGACGTGACTGACACCAGGAATTGAAAATTCTCCACAGCGAAACCAAAGTGTCATACCGTAGCGTTTGCGAATAACGTTCGAAGACGCGCGCCTTTCTGTGAGGTAGTCGAATTCGAGAGCGAACTGGAGACAGGTGGATGAAGTTTCTCAGCGATGTCTGTGTGAGAATGCTTTCTTTCCCCCACCCTGTCACTCTTTGATGTATCGGAAGGAGGACGTGTGTATGGATGTGTGTGTTTGGGTGGAGGGCGGGTTGACGCCGTATGGCGTCGCACGGCGCCGGCGCAATGTTAGCGCCTGCGTTTTGCTGCTTTCGGAGCTGAAGGGGGTGGGGGGGGGTTCCGCTACCTGCCCGCATGTGTGCTGTACAAATATACCCGCGAATAGTGTTTAAACAAATAATATGTACGATGTGAGTTTTATTTATTGAGCGGAGTTTCTCTTTTTGAGGAAATTGCGTTGCAACGGAAGGAATTGTCCTCCTGCCCTCATTCATTACGTTTGGAAGACACGCAAAAATATGAAAATTTTTTAGAATTAGTTACTTTAATAGACTCATATTTAAAGGAGATTTTAGTAATTGAGTAAATCACTGGATTACAGTTACCCAGTGGACGAGGAAAGTTACAGAAATTGTTTGAATTAGAAGATCGTTTACCGTGTTATCGAAATTATTACCGGTGTGGGAGAATTTTCAGCTATATTCAAGACACGAGATTTTGTAAGTGATTTATCTACAACAACAAACTTTTATCGGTTTTGATTGTTATCTGAGGCTGTTGACAAGAACATTTTATTAGGATATATATATATATATATATATATATACTTAATGTTTATGAAAGTCAAATTTGCAAGCTGTTTCTTTCGCGAACAATAAGAATCAAAATAAATTTTTGTAGACATTATTTTCCTGTACGGACAATTTGATTAGATTCTAAAGTGTAACTGGAAAAAAACGTTTTTATGAGATCCTTAAATAATGACATATGAAGGCAGAATTGCAGCTTCTTATACGCTTTTTTTTTTCCAGACAAGGCATCCCCGTTGTGTTTGAATTACACGTATATAAGGGGGAAAATTGCAGCAGTACGGTCCAAACACAAGTTTATCTATGTACAAATCTACATGTTTCGGCCATATAGAGCCATCATCAGGGTGAACACAGAACCGTAAATAAAAAAAAAACAATTGTACAATACAGTAGAATTTTATGGACGAGTTGTCGTCTTACATTAATGTAAGTTGTAAAGGTTATATATAAAAAAGAACATAAGTGAAAGTGGAGCTTGGTAGGAAATTGTGCAAGGTTGTGTGCGTTAATAAAGTCATTTCGGAAAGTAACAGTAGTAGTGGAGTTCTAGATTTTGTGGGGTACTTGTGGAAAGGATGATGGGAAGAATTTTGGGCAGCACAAGTATATATTCTCAGATGAATCTTTATTAAGTATAATCTTAAAAAAACAATAACATGTTTTAAATTTTTACATCGAATATTTTATGAACTGGAGGGGGGAATCTATGTGTGTGTATATATATATAGCGTGGTACTGAAGGTTTTTGTCGATATAATGAGGATATACGTGTATTCCATAATAAATATTTCTATAAAATTTTAATCTCATACTTTCTTTAATATATATATATATATATATATATATATATATATATATATTTGTGTATGATAAGCACAAATTTAACGGTCCTGTATAATACGGTTCTGGCTTATGCCGATGATGTTAATATACTGGAAGGAGGTATACATACTTTAAAGGAAAACGCAGAAGCTTTAGTAGCTGCT
>Ga0123353_10015035_pt1 | contig 11208 bp, 3 predicted proteins | sample TergutLab28metaG_3_FD_92763 | JGI IMG/M metagenome (GOLD analysis project Ga0123353, IMG submission 92763) | Labiotermes labralis P3 segment gut microbial communities from Petit-Saut dam, French Guiana - Lab288 P3 | ecosystem: Host-associated > Arthropoda: Insects > Digestive system > Gut ... | reverse complement strand
GCGCTGCTCGAAACCCCGTTGCAGGCCGTGTGCAGCGACGCCCATGTGGAGGTGGTGGACTGGTTCGCGGCAAAGTCTTACAAGACGGTCAGCAGCAACGGCAACAAGATGGACGCCTACACCGCCCCGGGCTTTAAGGGCAGCGGTTACCCACGCGCAAACGACTGGCGCCAGGGCGCGCACCTGGTCAGCTATGTGGATCTGGTGCAGGGGCAGTATTACCCCTACACGCTTAACATCGAGAACCATTCGCTGGAGGGCGCCGCCACCTATCAAAACATCGTCATATACGACAAGATGCCGCTGATGAACGACACCGGCGCGCTGGTACAGGCCCAGCGGGAGACGAAATGGATCCCGCAGTTCGTTGGCATCGACGAGGTGAAGATCACCCGCAAGAACGGCTCGACGGAGGTTATCACCGCCGGAGCGGGCGCAAACCAGTACAGCATGCAATACACCTACGACGATGTAAGCGGCAGGCCGCTGACCTATAACCGAACCACCCCGGTCGCGGATCCCTCTATCAACTGGGGCGGCGCCGCGCCGAACGCCAGCCAGTTCATTACGGCCTTCAAGGTGATCCTGGGCTCTGGCGTGGAGCTTACGTCCGGCGACAGCCTTCAGGTAACGGTTATCGCCCGCGCGCCGGAGGGTGTGGTGATCCCCACGAATCCAACGCAAGCGGACGAATTCATCGCCTGGAACTCCTTCGCATATGAATTTTACGCCTACAAAATGGCGGATCCGCCCAACTCCCTGAACCTTACAGGCCTCAACGCCCTTGAACCCAAGATGGTGGGCGTGCGCCTGCGGCCAAAAAACGGGACGCTTGATATCACGAAAAAAGTGGACGGCAAAACGCCCTCCGCCGGTACGCGCTTTGAGATCACCGTCGCGCGGGACGGTACCTCTGATATACAGACCGTCGTTTTGGATTCCGGCAACAGCTTTACCGCGAGTCTGACCCTGCCCTATGGCATCTACACAATCATGGAAACGCGGGTGTTCGCCAACGGCGCATGGCACGCCGCCGACAGCAAATTTACCGTGGCCTACACGGTCGGGGGCAGCACGTTGGTCAATCAAAAGGTGACCATCGGCGGCAGTACGCCCTCCGTCGCGCTGCTGGTGGAAAACACGGCGAAAGCCGCAAGCATAGAGATCACAAAAACGCGGGAGAACTCCTCCGGGGCGGACACCCCGCATAACAGTGTGCGCTTTGAGGCCCGGGACACGGAAAACGACACCCTTGCAGCCTTCGCGCTGACAGATATCAGCGGCAAGGCGCTGCTAACCGGCCTCACACCCGGTAAGACGTATTACATCGTAGAGTGCGTGCCGGACAACTGGCCCTACGCCCCCGACGGCTGGGACGAATGGAACGCGGGCGAGGACGACGGGCTGGTCCGTTACAGGCGCCCCGGTGACATCACGGTCACAGAGCAACACATGGAAGCTCCATACGCGGTTTCGGTTCGCAATCATCTGATACCCGATGACGGGAAATTCAAGCTGATCAAGCTTTTTGAAGGCGGCGCCCCCCTTGCGCCCTTGGGCAAGTTCGAGCTGGTGAACGCCATTACGGCGGCAGTGCATCCTCTGTTGCTGGACAGCAGCTATTCAGCCGAGCTGACCGGACTATCTTCGGACTTCTATTTCTTGTATGAGTACACCGATCCCCGCTACGCGCCTGTCGACGAAAACGGCAACCTGTGGCAATTCGTGGAGATTGTCGCCTCCGGGCCCAACGCGGGCCTGGCGAAATACAGGTACAGCGTTGCGATCTTCATTCCCGCGCGTTCCGCTCAGGTAGTTGAAGTGGAGGCTGAAAACGTAAGGCTCCGCGGCAGCGTAATCCTGCAAAAAAAGGTGGAGCTGCGTAACAGTCAGGGCGGCGTAATCAGCAGCAGGGCGGCGGTTCCTGCGGACGGCTTCCTGTTCTCCATCACCGGCCCGGGCGGGTATTACGCCGAACAGGGCGTGGAGGCAAACGGAAGGGTGATCTTCGGCGACCTGCCCTTCGGTACCTACACCATAGCGGAAATCGCGTTTGGGGGCTATGTCAATGACAATCCCTCCTTCACGGTCACTCTGCCGAACGCCTACAACAGCATTACAGTGGAGAATGGGCAGGTTGTTCTCGCGTACACCCATTCGCCGCCGATGGTCAACTATGAGCAGGAAAAGGAACTGGACGGAAAAATCCATATCGAAAAGAAGGTGTTCGCGCCCGGCGGCAGCGAAACCACCTCCTCCTGCGACTACGCCTTCGTCATCGATATTTACGGCCCCGACGACATGGGACGCCTGTTCGAAAGCGTCACGCTAGACAAGAGCAACAGTTTTAAGGCGACGGTTCTCAACGTGCCTTACGGCAGTTATTATGCCGTTGAAACGGCGATTCTGGACGGCGGCGCGGAGGTTCCCCTGGATACCTATATAGTGGGGTACTTCCAAATTGAATCGCCGAGCGAAATCAATCTGGCGGGCGGAGGTTTCTATGTCGATAAAACGAACGAAGAACCTCGTATCCTGGTGAAGAATGGTACGACGTCCACCCTGGGCAAATGCGCCATATCGGGCAAGAAGGTTGTCAACGTGACAGGCGCGCCGCCGAGCGGCGAGACTGTATTTACCTTTGAGCTCGAGCGGGTCGAAAACGCCAGCGGCGATACCTTTATCTCCGGGCCCAGCTGCACCATGGGGACGACGACCGCCACGGTGAAATACACGAATCCGGGCGGCGCGCTTGCTCCGGCGGACGGGGTATTCTCCTTCGGGCAGATCACCAACATGCAGGACGGGACGTATTACTTCAAGATCACGGAGACGGACGTCAGCCCCGATACGAACTGGTCGGCGCCGCCCGCGGCGAAGGTCGTTACGGTTGTGGTGGCGGACGGGCAGGCATATCCCGAAATCAGCGGGACGCCGGGGATCGACGACACGATCACCAAAACCTATGTCTACGACAGCAGCAAAAACTGGGTCAGGAACGTGAACGCCAGCTGGCCGAACGGCCATCCCCCGAGTTCAGGCGCTTCGCCCTATGACTACGATACATTCCTGTTCGCGAGCAGCAATTCCAGCAACCCGTCGCAAAAATTCGTGGTGTTCTGCGGCCAGCTGTGGGCCGGCAATTCCCCCGGCGTGGATAATACGCCCATTGTACCGGCCGCGAACCGCGACCACATGGCCTCCGCGCTGGCCTTCGCGCTGGCGGCGGAAGAGCTCAGCGGCCTGAATGAAGCGGATTTCGTGCGCTTCTTTGGCTTGGAAGACATTGTCGCAGCTGCGGCGGGCGGCACATACAATTATGCCACGGTGGTCTACGATGACTTGAACACCTGGGATAATAAAAACCGCGCGAGCCTGATGCACAAGATCGTGTGGATGTACGAGCTGAAATACCGCTTCCCGGCGGAGATCACCGACAGCCTGCTACCGCCGCCCGTGACCGACATCATGAATGACCCTGACCCATGGAAAGTCAAGATACCTTCGGCTTACCACAAATTCGACCTGGGCGGCCGCATCGTCAGCCCAGCCTGGCCCTACCGCAACGACAAAGTTGACTTCGTCCAGGCCGCGACCATGATCAAGAAAATCATGGAGCAGTACGAGCAGAACAAGACGACCTCCCTGACCATGAATTATATCCCCACCGGCGCGGACGCCGGAAAGATCGTCTTCGGCCACGACGGCTTCGTGCCGTATTACCCCACCGATACGCCCGCAAACCAGAAATACGACACAAAGCTGTCATGGACGGGAACCGCCACCGTGCAGGTTGGCAGCGGCACGCCGCTGACAACGCCCCCTTCGGGCGGCGTGGCGGTGAAAAAAACGGACACCATCACGGTCACGGGCATCAGCGGCGCCGTCGCGTTTACGCTCGTGGACAACGGGAAGTACCTGAAGGCCGGTTCCATCAAGGGCGACCAGCTGCGGGCAGACCCATTGCAGACAGACCCCGACCCCAAAAAGAACGACCAATGGGTCATCACCGGCAACGCGCAGTTCGTTACGCTCAAATGCGGGCTTTCGGTGGAGGGCGGAGACCAGGCGCGCCTCACCAACACCTACACCTCGCAGCCCGCCGAGGTAACCCTCAACGCCATAAAAACCGCGGCTGGCAAGGAAATGTTGGCGGAGCAGTTCAAGTTCACGCTGTACGAGTCCGGCATCGATGGAAAAAAAGGCAGGGTGCTCCGCACCGGTACGAACGAATCCGGCGACTTCAGCAGCGAAATAGTGTTCACCCCACCCGCTCACTTCAGCTATACTGGGGAGGATACGCACTACTACCTGTTGGAGGAAAACCCGCTCAGCCCCCCTGTTCTCGGATGGGCAACATCTCCCCGGCAGTATCTGATTAGGGTCGAGGTGGAGGATAACGGCGAGGGCAGCCTGGTGCCCACGGTGACTTATGTCTCTCGCGTCGTCGGCGATCCCTTGCCCTCCTTTTCGATAGAGGGAACGTGGGAGCCTTATAATGAAGGCAGCCAGGGGAGCTGGCCGGTATTTAACAACACTTACCGTCCAAAAAAGCTGGAGGGCGACATCCCCATCGTAGTCAGGAAGTACCTCGAGGGCATTGGGGACACAAACAAGGTGTTCACCTTCAAGATCGGGCAGGTCGATGAGGAGGGCGATCCCCTGGAGCCGCCAACAGCCGCGATAGAGCCAGCAAGCGGGAAAATCACCATCGCCGGCGAGGAAATCATTGTCCCCGATGTTGTCAACGAAGGAAAGGTGTATGGTACATATTCCTTCGCGCTGCGGGATTTGGATGAGGATACCTATTACTTTAAGATCACGGAAATCGACGACAACGAGGACGAGGACTGGACCTATGACAAAAAGGTATACTTCGTTATTGTCGATGTCACCGATGTGGATGGGCAATTGTCTACCCAAATCACCTATACCCTCCTGGGAGAGGAGGGCGATTGGGAGTGCGCCGCGTTCACCAATGTCTACGAGGAACCCGGCATTCCTTTCGAGTTCAAAAAAATAAGCCGGGATGACGAGTTCAAGCAGGGCGACGCGGTATTCGAGCTGTACGGCTGCGGGAAAACGCACGAGCACGACGAGCTTGTTTCCGGCAAAAACGCGGACTGCTGGGCGCTGCTTGATACCCAGGAAACCGACGCGGATGGAAACGTATGCTTTGACCTGCTGACCAATGGGCAATACATGCTCGTGGAGGTCAAAACCAAGCGCGGCTACCAGCTGCCACACGGCCAGTGGCTTATTGAAGTCACTGTCGGCGGCAGCCCGGAGATCGCCATCACAGGCCGCGGCGAGCCGCCGCCGGCGTTCAAAGTCGAAGGCGGCAAGCTGTTCCTGCCCAACTATCCCAGGGTCGTCATCCCCCGCGCGGGCAGATTGTCTGGCCTGTTGGTTCTGGCGCTGGGCATGGTCCTGGTGATTGTGATCCCCTATCTGGGCATCTCCCGTAGAAGGCGCAAAAGATTATCGGTATAGGGCTTCGCGGCTCATCCGTTAATTATAAAAAACAAACAGATAAGAAAGAGGACAAAAGCATGAAAAGAACAACAAAATTCCTGGCGGCGCTTCTGGCAACTTTCCTGGTGTTCGGTTCCATCCCGATTTTCGCCGAACCGAACGCCCCAAACCCCAGCCCCGGCCTCCCCTTCGACACCGGCAGCCTGACCATCCACAAGTACATCATGCCCGATCTTGACCGGGCCAACCTGCCCAACGACGGCGGCGAGATCGAAGACCCGGCCGAAGATCAAAGCGGCGCCAACACCTACGACACTGAGATCCCTGCCTCGGCCGAGGAAATCTCGGGCATCAAGTTCAAGGTGTACCAGATCGATTTCGAGGACTACATCGAGAACCGCAACCTGACCAACACACCCCTGGACAGCGTCTACCGCCAGCTCATCGACGATTTCAACCAGATGGGGTGGGTGCTCGACCTCTACGAAAACCCCACGAAGATCATCTCCGCGGCCAAAGACGGCAGCAGCAATCCCTATGAGTTCCCGGTGATACAGGTAACTAATGGTGACGGAATCACAGGCTTTAGCGGGTCTGGCGCCGATAGCGTCCTGATATCCAATGTTGCCTCTGACTCCCCAAAAACCAACAGGGCGAACGGCCTGCCCAAGGGCTTCTACCTGGTGGTGGAGCAGCTCAACGACCAGGTGGCCTCCATCTCGTTCCCGTTCATCGTGGCCGTGCCCATGACCAACGCCGAGGGCGACGGCTGGATCCAGAACGTGCACGTCTACCCGAAGAACGGTGACCTGAGCATCACGAAGACCATCGACCGCAACGCGGTGCACGTGGGCGAGCTGGTGAATTTCACCGTGACGGTTTCCGTCCCGGCGGACATCCGGACCTACTATGACTTCTTTATGGTGGACCAGCTCGACGAGTGCCTGACCTACAAACCAGGCAGCCTGAAGGTCTACGGCATCGGCCCGCAAACCGTCTACGACATCGACACCCTCACGGACGCCCTTGGCGGCGGCGGCACTGGTGATATGAGCTTCGATCCCGCCACGGCCCCGGCCGGCAGCGGCGATGAGATTGATCCGGTAGACGGGGACAGGCACAATTTTGACGTGCAGGAACCCGCCGCGATCAACGACAACACGCTGATGGTCACATTCTTCAAAAACATCGAGGACAAGGCGGACAGCGCGACCCACCCGGACGGCTTTACCCCGCCGAACACCTGGCAGGAAAGCCGCGAGGAAGACAACGATGGCTTCTGGACGCTGCGCCAGTACAACTTCGTGCGCTTCGAGTTTTCCGCTTATGTCAACGAGAAAATCCTCGACCGCGCGGGTGTGAACCCCTACGATCCCGCCGGCAACAGCAACGACGACCGCAAGGGCGATTACTGGGGCGATCCCGACGCCGACGACGGCGACGCCACCGGCGCCCAGTCCTGGGCCTATACCATCTTCAACCAGGCGAACATCTGGTTCCGCAACAAGTTCGATTACAAGGCGGACAAGGATTTAGAGGATAACGGCCAGGAGCCCCGGGGGCCCCGCAACCGCAAGAGCAATTTCGTGAAGACCCATTCCGCGGCGCTCTACATCGAAAAGATCGACGCCAATACCGGCACTCCCCTGGCGGGCGCGAAATTCAAGATCGCGGACTGCGAGGCCTGTGCCCGCGCCGGTCGGTTCCTGCGGCTAATCTATGTGGACAACTCAGGCACGCGGAGCGCCACACAACTGCCGCGCGCGAAGGGCGAGCGTGAAAGCATCTACACGAAAGCCCTCAACAATGGTACAAGAGCCGGCCAGCCCTCGGGCTACATCGTATCGATCGAGGCCCCCTATCTTCCCGGCACCGCCCACACGGGCGCCCCCGACAACCCGAAGTGGACAGCCGCGGGCGCTGAGGCAGACTGGATCGAGGAAACCAAGCTTGTGAACTCGCAGACAGACCCGTTCGATTTCTCGAACTGGGGTGCGAGCTGGGGCGCGGCCAATATGGTCGGCCCCCCAAAGAAGGCCATCGCGCGCTTTGAGGGCCTGAAGGAGTTCGGTACCTGGAACCAGGACTACAACGAAACCGTTCCACCTGCGATCACCAGCACAACACCCACCACCTATGAGGATCTGGAGGTCACGCCGGGAGCGGAAAAGACTGTTACGACGCCAAGCTCCAAGTACCTCACCTACTGGCTGGTGGAGGTCCAGGCGCCGCCCGTGCCCGGCAACGAGCTGAATGATGACGGCAGTCCCTCCAACTCCTACAACCGGCCCTACAACCTGTTGCTTGAGCCCATTGAAGTTGGCTTCAGCTATGCGGCACCGAGTGGTGACGTAACCAAGCATACGAGTAACTTCGACAACTGGTATACCATTAATGGCGGGCAGATCCGCAACTCCAACAAGTTTACCCTGCCCCTCACCGGCGGCCTGGGCACCATCCTGTTCACCGCCGGCGGCGCGGCCATCATCGGCCTGGGTATCTATCTGTTCATCGTGAGCATGAAGAGGAAAAAGCAAAAGGACAACTAATCAAAGGCAAATATAACGCAAGCGCAAGGGGGAGCGGGAATCCTGCGCAACTCCCGCTCCCCGCCGCAATTATTGCAGCGGAAGGGGGCGAACAGGCTTGAAGCGGAGCATTGGGATCCTGCTGATGATTCTCCTGATCCTCGGCGGCGTCGGCTTGCTCGTTTTTCCGCTTGCCGCAAATTATCTGTACGCCAAAAACGCCTCCAACTTGGTGCAGAATTTCGACGAGCTGATTAAGCAAACCGACGAGGAGCAGCTTGCGCAAGCCCTGGCGGAAGCGATCGCTTACAATAACGCTCTGGAGGGCAACCCTGTCAAGGACCCTTTCTTAAAGGGCAGCGGTATGGCTATGGCCGAAAACTATAGCCAGGTTCTCAACTTGGGCGGCTCCGGCGTGATGGGCTATGTCACCATCCCAAAAATCGGCATCATGCTGCCGGTTTACCATGGCACGTCGGAGGAAACGCTGCAGCAGGGCATAGGCCATCTCGAGGGCTCATCGCTGCCTGTCGGCGGCGAAACAACCCACAGCGTTCTAACCGGCCACACCGGCCTGGCGCGCGCGAAAATGTTCACCGACTTGACCAGAGTAACAGAAGACGATATTTTTTATCTGCATATTTTAGACCAAACCCTTGCTTACAAGGTCGATCAAATCAAGATAGTCCTCCCAGAGGATACCACCGACCTGCAAAGGGCGCACGGACAGGATTATTGCACACTGATCACCTGCTACCCCTATGGGGTGAATTCACACAGGCTCCTCGTCAGGGGCGTCCGCATAGAATACGTACCTGAAATAGAAGAAGAACAGATCCGCGGCATCCGCTCATCGGCGCAATGGTTCTCCGGCATGAATTTGCTTCCCGGCCTGGCATTGGGCGTCGCTGCCGCGCTCGTTATTATATTAACGCTTACCTGCATGCGCAAAAAACGTGGAGAAAGGAAGATCCGTTGGTGGGACGAAATAGAAAAACCCGGAAAAGAAAAGGACTGAAAACCGCCGCGATCCTGCTGCTGCTCGTGGGCTTGGGCGTGCTGTTCTATCCGCAGATACATGAATTGTTCTATCAGCACGAGGTTGCGGCAATTAAAAAGGAGTTCCTGCGGGACAAAAAGCCCGGCGGCGATTCGCCTTATGACGCACTGTACGAATTGCTTAAGGCGGAAAACGAGCGGCTGTTCGCCACCGGGCAAAGCGGCCTGACCGACGCGTTTTCGTACGAGCAGCCGGCCGTGGACTTGTCTGAATACGGTATCAAGGACAACTGCATCGGGTTCATTTCCATCTCCAGTATCAAGGTTGAACTGCCCATCTATCTCGGCGCCAACACCGAAAACATGCTCAAGGGCGCCGTGCACCTGACACAGACCTCCTATCCCATCGGCGGCCAAAATACCAACAGCGTCATCGCGGCGCACAGGGGGATAACAGTCACCATGTTTCGCAATATCCAAAAAATCCAGATCGGCGATGAGATTGCCATTCGGAATTTTCGGGAAACATTGACCTATCGCGCCGCCAAAATCAAGATTATATCCCCATTAGACAGCAATGAAATAATCATTCAGCCCGGCAGGGATCTGGTTACGCTCATTACTTGCCACCCCTACAGGGTGAATACACAGCGGTACGTCGTTTATTGCGAGCGGGTGTGAATAACGCCCCCTAACAGCCGCCTCGGTCACACCATTTCAACAGAAAAAGCACAAGAGCCAGCTGAAATCAAAGCATTTCGGTTGGCTCTTGCGAGTTAAGAGGTGGGGAAAATTTTTAATTAAAATGGTATTATATGTAAGAATATCGCGTTAATTCTGCCTTAATTTAACAAGCTTAAAATATTTTTCATCAATTCTTAACAAATATTGTTGAATATTCCAACATTTGCGTTGCAAGCATTAGAAAATCTGTTTATCATTGGATCTGAAAGTGTGACTGGAACTCACTTGTTCTGGTTTCTTTGATGGTTTCATTTTAGAAAGGGTGAATTACGATGAAAAGCAAACGAATCATCCGCATCGTGCTGGCATTTTTTCTGTCGGTCATCATACCCATGCAGGCGTTTGTTGCAGCCGGCGCCGTTACCAACGGTGACGGCCCTTACCGGATCGTACTCAGGTATTACGACCCGATCCAGATCACCTACAACATCAAGTATCCCGCGGGCGACAGTCGCGGCGAGTGGATGGGGCCCGAGGACGTTCCCATCGGCGGCGTGGGTACGCCCGGTGCGGGAGCATTCGACATCACCAGTCCCTATGTGTCCACGCAAATCTACTGTGTCGACCCCTTTACGCCTTTCCATGGCAGGGTGCCGGACGGTAATTTCCAGTGGAACGGCGGGGCGATGGCAGATACGGTGTCCGGCTATGTCGAAGCCGCGCCTTGGAACATGTCCGGCGCGATGCAGACATACGGCGAAGCTGTCCAATGGATCGCGGCCAACGGCTACCGGGGAAGGTATACCACTACGGGTAATCTATCCGGCGATGACGACGCCGAAAGCAAAGCCAGCGTTGCGCGGCTGAAAGCCCTATACCCGGCCATCACCTCCATCGACAAAGAAATCGCGGTCATGGCCACCAAGGTCGCCATATGGAAAACGGTAGCGGGCGACAGTGTGCAGGTTCTGAAGACAACCCTTGACAACAGGCCCGCAAGCCGGGCGGCTTTTGACGCTTTGGTTGCCGCGCTGGTCGAAGACGGGAAAAATAACCGCAGCGGCCCAGCCACGGTGACAACGACTTCCTTTCACGCGGAGATTAAGGATACCGGCGCCGCGTACACAACGCCGGCAGGCGATTACAATTATTATGGTCCCATGACCGTGGAGGCGAAACTGGAAAATCCGCGCGCCGGCGCAGCTGCGCCTGATTTGGACAAGGTGTTCCTGGCGGTCAGCGGCCCAAAATCGGGCGGCGTCCAGTTTACTACAGGCGTCTCGGATACCCCGATTAACGGCAACGCGAGAGCAAAGGTATACGGCACAAACGATTTGACCGCCCAATACTTTCCGGGCGGGTCATTCAGCGCAGCCGGAGAGTGGACAAGCCCCCCATTTTATATGGCGATTCCCAAAGACCGTGAGGTGGGGCCCGATGCCGTGCTAAGAGGCGATGAGCTTCTTGTCCGGACAATGGCCGGAACGCTGGAGGTGCCGGTGGCCGAAGGTACGCCCGTCGT
>Ga0123353_10015034_pt1 | contig 11208 bp, 7 predicted proteins | sample TergutLab28metaG_3_FD_92763 | JGI IMG/M metagenome (GOLD analysis project Ga0123353, IMG submission 92763) | Labiotermes labralis P3 segment gut microbial communities from Petit-Saut dam, French Guiana - Lab288 P3 | ecosystem: Host-associated > Arthropoda: Insects > Digestive system > Gut ... | reverse complement strand
TGATGTTGACCACTTGCCTTCACATAGCACCAAGGTTAAGGAGTCATATAGCTGTACCTCTGCTTTCCCTGTATGTCTTCATGGTGTGGACAAGAACAGCTTTACTTTTTGTCCCTAATCACACACCAAATGCCAAAAAAGAATGCTGGTTGTTTGCCTTATGATGCTTACAGAATGCTGCAGACATACTCAATATATGTAGAATGAACAGTGAATTTTATCCAAAGGATAACTGAAGACTGCTAAACATAATTCCTACATTGCTTACAGAAAGACTTACAGAATAACCTTTCGCTGGTATCAAAATTCAAATCAGAATTTGTGACTAGTACTTCACCTTCAGGCTGCAGAATCCCTAACCTCTGGGAAGAAACCAATCAAGTGACTAGTTCCCACCAATATCCCCTGACCAGATTTTTCCTATACACTGACATACAGGAAAGACATAAGGCAGATTAATGGTCAGAATTTCAAGTTAATGATTGGCAAATTTGGAAGCTCTATTTGATGTGCGAACTATAGACCATGGGTGGTCACATCCCGCAATTTACCTCCAATGAATCTTCTTAACAACAGTGCTTTCAAAACATGTTTACTGAACCTTTCAAACTTGGTAAATAATGATACAACCCCAACTAAAAATTCAATGCTGCAGATTTAAAAGTACAAGTGTTTCTAGCAGGACACCTCAAGCAGAAAGTTAATTAGCACTTCAGTAGTACACCCCAAGACAGTTCAATCCACCTCACAACCTGTTTTTGCAAGAACCTTCTTAATATCCTCCCAACCCTTGATGATTTCACTAGTGAGCTGTATTCAGCTTGGTTGCTTAAAAACAGGGGTGTATGGCATGAATTCACCTGGCTTAGTGGCAGGTTCTTGTGAACTTTAAGTTCCGTAATATGTACGTTTAACTACCTGAGCATCTGTTACCACCTCATGACAGTCTCTGCTGCATGGAGTTAATAGTCAGTTATCCCACACAATACTTTTTATGTTAATGAACTTCAAAATTCAGACAATCTTGATGGCACTTTATTACTTATTCCTTAGTCCTTTTCTATTACTTTTCATATATCCATTATGTTCCCTTCATAACTGCTCAGAATATTCTTTCTGGTCTTTTTAGGTGCATTTGCAAAATTGTGAAAAACAACTTTAAGTTTCAATATTTTTCTCCATCAGTTTGTCTGTGTGGAACAACTCGGCTAGCACTGAATGGGTTTTCATGAAATCTGATATTTGAGAACTTTCCAAAAAATTTGTCAAGAAAATTCAAGTTTGATTAAAATCTGACAAGAATAATGGGTACTTTATATAAAGACCTATGTTCATAAATGACAATATCACTGAATTCTTCCTAGAATGATATGTTCCAAACAAAAGATGTAGAGAAGACTAAAATGCACATTTCATGTTCAATAAATCCCTTCCAAAAATCACGCTGTTGATGTGATAATGTGGAAAGATATGGCAGAGCCAGCCAAGCCAAAAATGACAATACAATGCATGCACTTTGCATGCCAGATAACTAAGACAAGAATACAGCCACGCACCCAAAATATTTTATAATTATTGCATTTCCATGGCATCAATGTTTATGCAAACATGCCTCAATGTTACGTTATGCCAGGCTCACTCACCTGCAGCTCACAGGCAACATGTTGCCTGTAACCTAGTGTTGTGTTGTCCATGGAGACATTTAAAATTAGACTATTTTAACCCTTTCCCTGGCTAAGCCAGATAGAACACTGAAGCAGTTCCACCTGTTTCCTAGCAAACTATAACAGAAGCTAAAAATATACATATAAGTGTACATATATTTATCTATTCTTCATGTTGCATACTGAATTTCATGTTTCCTGCAAGCAGCCCAAATTTTCCTGAAGATGCCTGCACCACATAAAAGGTTGAGTGGACTTGTGTTATACATATGTTGCCTGTCATGTTTAGCGTTTTATTTAGTAGCATCAGTATCCAAGACCAGGGATGCATAAATATTCCAAAAACCTAGGAGCACCCTCAAAATTCTAGGTGCCAGAAAGATGACATGAAACAAATTCCATGCTGTGGACCCATATATATTAGGCACAGCTGTGCAAAATATATTAACCCTCCTAGTCGAGCAGTATCTCTCAGATACATGTGACTTTTGTTTGTTTCTTTGAATATGGGAGAAGTGCACTGATGTATGTCTGAATTGCTACCTACGTTGCCCCTTAGAAGCCAGTACAGTGGGTTTCATGTTCCTAATGCATTGTTTGGCTGTATTTAGCAGTGTGTATCTGAAAGACACAGCAGAACTGTGTTACTAGTGTGGTGTTACTTTCTGGCGCACGTTATGGATCACTTGTACCCATGTAATGCAGAGGATACCTAGCATATTTGTACAATAATATTGTATGATGATGTAAATGATAATGAGAGCATTGATGAGAGGATGGAATGCAATGGAGACTATGTGGAGCCAAGGGAAGGTGACTCGGGGAGTGGAGAAGACGCTACGTCAGATGATAATTGCTGCAACGAAATGGATGCAACTGACAGCTGTTTTCATAGGAAAGGATAAGATGAAGTGGGGCAAGGTAAAAAGTTCTACACACATTCGATGCAGATGGCAGAATATTCTAACAAAGTTACCAGAGGTTATTGGCCAAGCAAGGAATGCCACTATGCTCCTTCAAACATGAACTGTCATGACAGATGAAATTTTAGATAGCATATTCCAACACACAAATCAGTATATTATTATCCAACCTAACTCCAGCCCTAAAAGTGATGCCAAACTTACAAACAAAACTGAGCTAAAAGGTTTCATCGGTCTTCTGTGCAACGAGCAGAGTCTGGAAGAATTGTGGGGTACTGACAGAGATGGTATCAAAAGATTTTGCTCAGTGATGAATCTGAGACACTTCAAGGTCTCAATCAGATGCATTTTGAATAAACTAGAGTTGCATCCATAAAATTCTTCACCTTTTATTAGCAGAAACCTAGAATGCATCTCAAGGATACATGCGACCAACTACGTTTATATTAGGGTTGCAAATGGCTTAGGGTTAACCTGGGCAACCTAACACCTGGGATTTGTGCACCCTTGTCTGAGACTGTAGCATTGATGGCAGATGAATGAATATAAATAACAAGCATTGGTGGAATGATGACGGGAGACAAATGAGTATTCAGAGAACAACTTATACTTGTGCCACTTTGTCTATCACATTCCCAGCTCCTCTTTTCTATTCCTGGCTCTGAGTTGCCAATTTCCCTGTTCATGACACACACCCCTTTCCTACATCACCTACCCATTTTCCACTGCAGCTTATGCTCACCCATAACATTGAACACAGGTTCCCTGCAACATTTGTAGCCACCACACTACATGATGTCATAGCCTAGATCACAGTTTATACCTGTGTCAACCCTTGTATTTTGTGGTGATAATAAGTGATTTCATTTTGCTTGCTGAAAGACGTTCAGCCATGACATTCTGACTTCCAATCAAGTAACTGTTTATTTTAGTTTTGGTAAGTAACCCTAAAAATAAACAATTAAAATACAATCACTGACATTTATTAGCACATGTAAATGAAGAAAAAATGCAATCATTACAAGCATCTTTCATCCAGAATATGCCTGCAAAATATTCACGATGTCCACTGACTGGAGATGGTGTTCATTAACATAACTGCTTCATTATACTGTTCTGCATCTGTAACATGTAAACACAATCACTAGTTTTTAATTCAGAAATATCAGAATGTTAGTTCAAGAAAATTTCAGTTATTATTTCTGAAATTTTTATTTTATGTTTAATGGCTAACATGGTTAAATGAGACATCAAAATGGAAACTTCACATAGAACATAAAATTTCCTCCCATCCAAGAAAGAGTTCAGCCCACAAGTACCTCTTACAGAGCCCCTTTATAGAGAGAGATTCTCCATTCCCTGAGCCTTCTTTTACATACTGTATCTTTCAGGGTCCCCCATATAGGAGCCCTCCCTCCCTCCAGAGAGAGAGAGAGAGAGATATGCCCTGTTTCCAGAATCTTCTTTTACCTGTCTCTCAAATTCCCGGGAACAGAAGGCCCCCTCCAGGTTACCTTATTGAGCCCCCTATGGAGATGCCCTTTCCAAAGCCTTCATTTACATCTCTCGGAGTCCCCAGGGATGGAGCCCTCCAAATAATCACCTGTCTCTCAAAGTCCGCAGAAAAGAAGCCCCCCCCCCCTTCCAGGTTCCCTCAACAGGGCCCCTAGCAAGAGATGCCCATTTCTAGAGCTTTCTTGTACATACCCCTTGGAGTCCCTAGTAGAAAAGCTCTCCAAATAATTACCTGTCTCTCAAAGTCTCCTGTAAAGGAGCTCGCACCCTCCAGGTACCCCAGCAGAGCCACGTATGGAGACAGATACCCCTTGCCAGAACCTTCTTTTACATATTCTTTTAGCCAGAGTAAAGAACAGCATCATTCTAAACCCATTCATCCCAGCCTCAGTCCCCTCTTCTGCCCCAAAGCTGTCTGTAAATCAGACAGGCCCTAAGAGGTCTGTAGGAGCTATTGGGCCATGAATCCAGTCCTCCCTGGATAGAAAATAGCCAGATTGAGACACTTTAGGTTCTACTTGTGGAGCTCTTACAAAATGAGATGCCCCATTTCCACAGCCATTCAATCAGAGTCTCCAGGTAAGGTCTCATGGAGCCCCTCACAGACAGAAGGCCTACCTAAGATACAGTGCAGCCTGGTTCCCCAGGAGGATCGTTTATGGCACTGCTATTACTGCCTCAGTGCCATGCAGCCTTCAGCGCAATACCTTCCACTATGGCTATGGTAGACCAGAGCCCCACCAGCCAGTATTTGTTGAAGTAACCCTCTACAGGGTATCCCCTCCACACCTGTTACCACCTCCAATGTGACCCAGGGATCAGACAGCCAGCACGTAACCCCCCCTCAGGGCAGTCCCTCCACACCTGTTATATCTCAAAAAAAAGCCTGAGGTTTTATGGGAGGCATACAAATGAGAGAAAAGGTAGATGGCTCTGGGCCTGTTAATATAACAACCTGATATATTTGTACTGAACATTCTCAGTGAGGATTGCATGACAAATGCAGCAAAGTTCAAAACTTACAATTTGTGAGTTACATCCTCATATAGCTCAATTTTTAATTTAACATTTTTAATTTATGCAGCAGATACATTATTCTTAAATAAACCAAGGTGCAAAATACTGTATCATTCTATGCCCTCCAGTATATGACATTTAATTTTTAATCTGCAAATCTTCATGAATTAATATTCACGGTACCTTTAACCATGAATTACAGTCATATTATGTGTATTCCACATGCAAAACCTATATCAGCAACAATGTTTACTGGCCTGAACATACCCAGTTTGGTCTTTTCTACATGTTGAGGTTTCCACCCACCTCCATTACTGTACTAATTCTACAAATACTGACTGACAAACTGTACTTGGCTCCAACTGCTGAAGACCTACCAGTACTTGAATCTCACATTCCTCTCTACAACCTCATACCTCAGAAAATTCTTAGCTATATACCATCTGATCATTGTGTCATACCCCACTCAGTAACTTTCAAACTGCATAACTTGAATGTGTGGCCTATGAATGGTAGTTTGGGAAGAAAGTCTTACAAAATATTTGTTTCAAAGTATCAGCCCTGTATGTCTGGAATGCGTGAGGAAAAGCACAAAAGCCGTCAATGAGGAAAGCTGGTCTTCCAGCTGAGAATCAATCTGGAAACCTACAGCATACAAAGCATAACCAAAATATTAATGAATTATGTGGCATATAAGATAATTTTATTAAAGGTGCTTACAACTCGCAAACCGTCAAACACAACATACTAACCAAAATTTTTATTAAACTCAGGAGGAAATGATAGGTAGAAATCACTTGAAACAGTATTTTTTCCTTGTACTGTTCCATGGAACTCCACTAGTCCTATCACAGGTTCATGTAAGGGCTGTTGCATTTTCACTGTCACTACCTGGTTGTCAACTGTTTTGATCTCTAATGAAATTCCACTTGGATGAGTCTGCAACAAAGAAATGTGAATCTTATGCGTATTGGACCGTGCATCATCTTGATATTTGAATAAAGGTTGACCAACTAGATGACATCTAGTTGGTCAACCTTTATTCAAAAGAAATGTGCTTGTGATCAGATGACAGCAGAGCTTCTCAATAACCCACATGATGGGTGCTGTGAGCGTAACCCATTTTAAACAGTGCCGGGATGGAGTTCAGTTTTATAATCACATAAGCACAGTCTGCACAAGGATGAACACAAAAGTTCCCCCAATTTCCCTACATCAATCAGTCAAATGACAACATTCTGAACCTACATTACTACATTTGTAACACAGGTCAACTTCCATAAAGTTTCATTATCCTTTACAAGCTACTTTACTTCCTTAAGGAAATGGCAGAATAACAGTATAACCACATAGTTGATGTCCCCTCCAGTTCAACCAGATGACTGGTTTTCACATTATTTGGTATAGGCATTATCCCATTGAAGGACACCAGTCATATTTGCTAATTGACTGTCGTCTTCAGCAGCAGCATGAGAAGTACAAACACCTGTGAGAAAATGAGAGATACTAACACCACTGGATCAAGAGTTAAGAAATTATGTATGGTAATATAGCCTCAAGATCATATATACAGTCTTTCCGAACATGAAAATTTCATAGGCTGTAACCTAACAAAATAGTGGCTGAAGGAAAACTGTATTTGTTGGTTTGATGAGAGCCAATGAACCAATGGAGATGAAAAAGAGATTTTGATATGGACAACCTCAGAAATACTGTATGAATACCAATAATAATTCAGTAATATATGACAATCTCAAACATGATGATGCAAGTAAAATTTTGAGCTCATATCTGATAAATATTAAGTAGGCAAAAGTACAGCAGTAGCAGCAGTAACAGCAGTGGGGACTGCGATGGTAGTGATGGTGGGGTTGTAACACTGTCCTTGAACTCAGCCAGCATTGTGTATCAGCTAAGCACACATACTTTTAGACTCAGAAAATATCTAATTTAAATAAATCTCTCCCAACACAACTTGCATTTTCTGAAGGGGAGGGACCCATAAGTCACAAAAAACATTTGACAAGTTATGCACTGCATTACAAAACAGCATCACTGGGATATTCTTAACTTGCCTCTTACTACAGGTGATGATACAGATGACTGACAACTTGTGGAGACTGATGGATCATCTGACAGATTCAACTGTGGCTTGGATTGTAAAATGCCTACTAACCTTTATTGTCCTAAGTGACCATAAACCAAACTCCAAAATGTACTGGCAAACGGTATATTTACTGGCAAATGGCATAGCGACTCATATACTGGTATCTGCATGCTACATTTTGTACATTTATATGTCCACAATAAGCCATCCAACCCTCAAAAATACACTTGGTATATAACTCATCAGTTAAAGGTTAAGTACATTTTCTATCAGGGTGTCCTTGAGGGAGCAGGGGTTCTGTTTGAGTCAATTTCCATATTATGATGAGGTGTGTCTGGACTTACACATCACATAAGAGTTGTACTGGGAACTTGGGAGTATTAGTTAACTTGTGCAGCATGTACAATGAAAAATTGTGTAGTTCATTGAAAAAATAATGAATGTGAATGACTCCATAATATATAACTCGTGCGATATGTGCAATGTTATAACAAATAAGCACCAGACATTAAAATATAATGTGAAATGCAGTGATTTTGTGTAAAACAGCACATGTCAGTAACATAAAAAGAACTATGGTTCTGTGACAAACACTGGAAGTGGCTGACTATGTACAGAATACATGTATATTACTCTCCTCTAAATGACAGATGCACTTTGCAGCTTTCTGTGTAAATGAAAACTAATCAGAATATTTTTCTTAATTTTCCCAAAACCAGGTTTCTTTACATGTTTCATGTAGACAAAACTTATTCAACTACAACAAATTAAACTTAACATGATGTACATTTGATTTTATGATCATTTATGAATGAATCCAGTACAGTAGCCCAGGAGCTCAACTGTATTTCACTGTTTATTGATTAAATTAGATTACCTGAACATGACATTACCATTACGAAACTTGTAGGACTGCAAGTTTTTGCACTGGATAAAGCAGGCTTAATGTTACTACTTATTTGTCAAAATCAACACATTCTGGTCACTTAATTTCCATCTCTCAGCATGGTGGGATAGTTTTATTTTGTCACCACGTGATGCTGTCATCTCTTGGTTGCAAACAGGAGACCATCAACTTGGCTTCATTAAGAAACAAATCTGTTTGTGTGCTGCTGGCTTAGGTAGACTGTCTTACCTGACATCAATTATGCAAACCTGAGATTTTAACTTTCACACCATTTAGCTTCTTGAGATTAAATTGTCTGCAGCCAGTAGATAGTGGTCACTATCAGAGTCAGAAACTTTCACTCCCCCTTCACCACATAATGGTGTTGCCCTGTCCCCCTCCCCATTTGTCATCCTGTCTGTCACGACTGATGTAAGTTAGGGTTTGGCTATCTCTCTATTATAGTTGGTGTGCCTGTCATCCTGCTCCCCATGTCTCATCCTGCCAATCACAATTGACTTAAGTATGGGTTTTGGCTATCTCACTACTACAGTAAGCACTCATTTTATGAGGTGTGGTGTGTTCAACAGACCTGTTGAAAGACGTGTGTGGCTGCTGATGGAAGTTGACATTCCTCCACCTGTCATTCAAGCCTGAAACAGTCCAATCTACCACTCTCTCCTCTGTCCAACCTGGTCTACAAAATACCACAGCTGCCACACTTCTAAAGAAAATTTTTCAATGTGGTCAGGCTAAACTGGAGCTGATCCCAGTAAATAAGGTACTGAACTTTATTTTGGAACTTGTCCAAGGTCATCTGATTGAACCTTGTACTTACTGCTATGCACCAACAATGACCTTTACAATACTGTGACTGAAGCTCAAGTTTGTTAAATATGCAAGACCAGGATATGGATAAGTGAAGACAGGTGGCTGAATTAAGCATGGAATATAAACCTACATGCCAGGAAGTATAGGAAGACCACGAAGACACTAGAAACATTACTTTAAAGCTCACGCAGGCAATGCAGTTCTTAATCTGGAACAATTTTACTGCTTATTGAAATATAAACCTGGCACAGAATTTGAGCTTTACGTACAGCTATTAGACCTAACATAAAACTGTCCTACATTTTCCAGGCCCTACAACATGTCAATGATTGCAAGGAAACTGTCAACGCACTGTAAAAATGTACTACTAATCGGCCACTACAGCAAGACCAGATGTTATGCAAGCGGTTCTGGACTACCCTAACCTGAACCATGTAACTTACCTACCAAAAGTGGTAACAATTATCACAACATACCGACTGAATGAACATAACAATAACTTCACTACAGTTACTGTCATCAAACTGCGCACCCCTTCTTCCCAACAGGATACCTTTCCGGTCATTTCGGCCGCTCATAAATTCAAATTTATTGTCGCTATAATAATAAATACACACAAATGAGATTACAGGTTACAGTTCCACCAAGTCAGAAGGTATGCGGGACTGAAGTTCTCGTGGGTATTAAAAAACTTCTTCCCAATGTGACGTCGTGGAAAATATCCCCCATCGTACGTTCCTTCTACAAAAAATGGCAACTTTATAGCTGGCTACACGATGTCACATCCCACTCTTAGTAAAGCGTCTGTTATGAAGCCTTGTACACTTTCTGCGACCATACTGAGGAAAGCAGGTCTTTTATTCACCTTCATCAGTTGCATTTCACAACTTAACCTAATTCTTCATTCAAGCGTACTTACATTTTTAACAACTAAAACTATGTAAAACTCACGCTTAAAACAGTTCCAATTATGCTTATTGGCTTTCCCATATGACGAACTAACAATCCCCCGTTTACTCGCACTCTGGGTTCGATCATCTGTTCTTCCATTTTTACCAAATGAAACAAACTCCCGCGTACGTACAGACATCAAAACACGAATTGTAACGGATTGCAGATATCATGATGTGCGGTATACTGATATACTAAATGATCTGTAATCTGTGGAAATTATACACTGCGTCTAGGAAGGTAGAAACCGAAACAGAAAATAAGTGCTGGCTAAATCAACTTAACCGTAATTTCAATAATGGCATAGCACAACTAGCACATTGACGATTTTGCTCACACCTGACTGCACATTTGTACCCTACCAGACCTAACTAACTCCATGGAGTAGAGTCCTTTCTGGGGAGCACACAGATCAAGTAGGCAAGAAATTCTCCGAATTTTGTGGAACTGGAAGCTTCGTTATTTACATGCTCCATGGAGTAGAGGCCTTCTTGAGAAGCTAACCGGTTCTCAGCTAGTCAAGAAATTCCGACATGTTATGCAACCCGGAGGTTCATGACGGCTTTTACAAGACCCCGCCGCCTGTTCCTATCCCGAGCTAGATCAATCCAGTCCATGTCTCCCTTCCATTTCCTGATATCAATATCAATATTATCCTCCCATCCTTGCCTGGGTCTTCCAAGTGATTTCCTTCCCTCACGTTACCCCACCAAAACCATGTACGTATATCCCCTAACCCCATATGTGTCATGTGCCCATCATATTTCATTCTTCTCCACTTGATCACCCGAATAATATTTGGTGGGGAGTACAAATCAGTAAGCTCCTTATTACGTAGTCTTTCCCATTCCCCTGTTACGTCGTTCCTCTTAGGCCCTGCTATGTTCCTCAGCTCCCTACTCTCAGACACCTTAAGCCTCTGTTCCTCAATGTGAGCAACCAAGTTTCACACCCACAGAAAACAACAGGCAAAATTGTGGTACTGTATATCTCAATCTTCACATTTTTAGATAACAAACTGGAAGACAACGGATTCTGTACCGAATGGTAGCAAGCATTCCTGAATATAATTTTGATTCGTTAGCATTGTTCTACCCTTTCAAAGCAATTATTATCAATCTGTATATTGTAACTTTTATGTACGGGGGAAGCAAAGGGATGAATCTGTTAGCTATATAATCTACTCATTGCTCGTGTGTTACGTAGATGTTTATCAACTGTAAAAGAAATGAAAGGCGGAGTCCCTCAGGGCTTGGTTCTTGGCCCAGTTTTGTTTCTGTTATATATAAATGATCTTCCCATTAACATACAAAG
>Ga0123353_10015033_pt1 | contig 11209 bp, 11 predicted proteins | sample TergutLab28metaG_3_FD_92763 | JGI IMG/M metagenome (GOLD analysis project Ga0123353, IMG submission 92763) | Labiotermes labralis P3 segment gut microbial communities from Petit-Saut dam, French Guiana - Lab288 P3 | ecosystem: Host-associated > Arthropoda: Insects > Digestive system > Gut ... | reverse complement strand
CGAAATAAAAATTTGCAGCCGACTCGCCTTTCAAATGCTCCGGCTGCAAAAAATTTTGAAGCTCGCTTTCGTAGCCGTCCAAAAATTTCCGCGCCGCCGTCCGTAAAAAATCCGACCTGCTGTCGAACAGCCCCTTTTCGACCAGGCAGTCTATCTGCCCCAATTCGCATGGGCTAAGGTTTAGCGAAACTTTTTCCGTTTTCATTTTTTTCCCCGTTTGCGCGGGTCAAGCCCGCTATTTAGATGTTGAATAGATTCTACATGCGCCCGCACATATTTCAACCGTTTTTGCAAAAAAAAATCATCCGGCGGGATGATTTTTTTTGATGAGAATAAAAAAATTGAATTAGTTGCGGTTGCGGCGGTGAAAGTTAATTAGTCTGGTTGTATGTTCGTTAAGGGGGTTGAGAATGAAATCCTTTTGATTGTTGTTATGCCCATGTTATAATTTTGGCAAAAACAGCTAACTCACTAAATCACAGGCGAGGGAGTAAATATGATAGAATTCAAGTTTGACGTACAATTACTTATTGAAGGAGAAAATTTGTGCGAAGATACAACTTTTGAATATATCTCCACGAAAATTATCGGAGATAGCTTGCTTGCGGTGGGTGATGAGTCTTTATTAAAAGTTCATTATCATACAAACGAACCATGGCAGGTACTTGAGTATTGTTCTTCGTTGGGCGAGATACATGATATAGTTGTTGAAAACATGGAGCGTCAAGCCAACGGACTTGCAGGATAACCCAATTTACACTGCTGTCAGGGCGGACACAACCTTGGTTTATTTCCGTACCGACAAGTACGGCAGTTCCCGGCAAGAACGCACTGCACCGGTTCTACTGGTGTATAAGTGCGCAGATTACTTTTGTTGGCAGAACGTTTCGATCTTACAAGGAGAGCATAATGAGCAAAACAATCTCTTATGAGCAAGCAATGAAGATAGCATCGCAATTTGCCCGGCGTGTACGTACCGAATTGGACGAGCAAGCCGAAATATATTTATTCGGTTCTGTTGCCAGAAAAGAAAACGGCCCAGCAAGCGATATTGATATAGCTGTCGTGTCAAGGGAATTTACCAACAACGTGTGCGATAATTATGCCCGCGTAAACTTGCTTGCATATGATCTTCACGACAACATCGAGGCGACAGCGATAATTTACGAAGATTGGATTGACCAAACGCCATTTACTGCAACAGTCCAAAGACAAGGGGTGTTGGTCGTATAATGATGACAAGAAAACAACACGTTGATTACTGGCTACACGACGCATCGGAAAACATGAAAGATATGCGTGCGGCAATCCAAAGCAAGCGCAGAGTGAACGCTATGTTTTGCGGACACTTAGCCATCGAAAAGATGCTTAAAGGATTATGTGCAGTGCGTGATATCGAAGTAATGCGCGACCATGAATTGGTTAGGTTAGCCAGAAAATCGGGATTGGATGCCACGTTATCAGCAGACCAACGAAAAGAACTGGCTATAATCACCAGTTTTAATATAGAAGCAAGGTATGATGACACCAAAAGGCGTTTCCACGATACCTGCACACCAAAATTTATTGATGAATGGTCGGGGAAAATTAAAGCGTGGTATAAGTACCTTAAACGGATGATTTTGCAAGAACGGGCGGAATTGCCAAACAATGAACCCGATAAACAGAAGCTAATCAAGTAAACAAAAATAAAAAATTCAATAAGATTGTTCCCAAACCCCTTAACAACATTGTAGTTTAACATTGTTTAGTTAAGAAGTTAAAAATTGAAAAATATGCGGAATCAATGCGATTGTAACATTGTTTTCGTTTTTGCAATAAATTTTTTACGGTTATTGAAAAAAGGGTATAAACTTATTTAAAGCCCCGGGCTGATGCCGGCGAAGTACATGACTACGAAACATATAATAGATAAACCCAACAAAACATATGGTCCCGGCGTATCGTATAAGAAATCAACAAATTGAGCAATGCCAGCGATTAGTAGAATTAGCCCAATTATACCAAAAATAATTATGACGACCCAATTAAAGCTGCCGCTTGTTACTTGTTCGACTATTTGCTGCCCTACTTCATTCAATGACGGCGGAGGCACTGTCGTTGTCTGCGGTGGCGCTGACGGTACAGGTGGGTTCGTCGGCATTATAATAATAATATCCTGGTTGACATTAACTTCTGGATTATTATCGATTATAACTGCTTGCTTTCCGCAAGACGCAGCAACAAAACCAAGCAGGATCAACAAGAAGATAATTCCCATCCCCTTCTTGCTTTTCATAGATATTTTTTTCATAGCAGCCTCCTTTATTTTTATCGGCGCGAAGATAAACATGAAAACACTTTGGAACAATTAATTTTTTCTGTCATCGTCTATGTTGGTTTCGCCTGAATCCATTGTACCTCTGCGGTTTTTGGAAACAAAAAACATGATGCCGCCTACTAAGGCTGAGCCACCCATTAAAACCAACAACAAAAGCGCGACTATGTTTCCTAATGATCTGTTGCCGCTGTCATCTCCATTATTGTCAATCGAATCATAAACAACGTTTTCCGAACTGTCCGAATTGGTAATAATAATGGTTTGCCTTTGGCAAGAAGCGAATAAAAAACACAATGTTATGATCGACAAAAAAAATTTTATTGAAATTTTTATGCATTTGCTCATGTTTTCACTCCATTTAATGGATTTTTTTGGATTGCTTCGGCAGAGCAATCTGTTTTTATTATTAGTTCAATACTAAGTTCATCAGATCAGTTAAAGATTCGCGTGGAAAAATGAATTGAATATTTATTTCATCATTCCATACATAAAAGCAATCGTTATCAATATCTAATTCAACTTTTATTCTACCTTCTATTAAATTATTACGATTAACTCTTTCTTTAATAGTTTTTAAACAAACTTGTCCGCCAATATGGTAAGTTGTATTCGGATTCTCCATAGCTTTTAAATATACATCAAAATCTGAGCCGTAACCACAATGTTTCTCTTGAAAAACACCTTCTACTGTTACTCTCACAGAATCATTTTTTGTATCATATGCACAATCAAGATATATTCTTGATGATTGCACATTAAATTTATGTTTTATTTTGCCTGCAACACAAATCTCTTTTTTTTTAATTGCCATGTTTAATAAAACCCCCTTTTTTAACACATCCAATCCGCACCAAAAAAGCGCGTAGGGCGGCGGCTCAACAGAGCCGTGTCACCCACGCGCTTAATTATTTTAAGCATCCATAAGGGAACGCTTGCGGCTTGCGGCGGCAACGGGGGCAGCCGCCCGCATACATTGTTAATGGCGGGGCGGTGTGCTACAATCCGTGCGCTGTAGCGGCAGGCTATGCCTGTGTTTGTAGGTGGCGGTGCAATAAACATTGCTTGCGCGGCGTGTCAAACGAAACAAGCCGCGATCCAGCGATATTTTTAATTAGCCCTATCATTACTTATTAAGATTAAATATTTTTATGCTTGTATAACCATAACAATTTTTAACCACTTCTTTATAATTGGCCAACAAAAAAACGCGCGGTGCGGCATTATTTACCGTTGCACCTACGCGCTTCATATGAATGAAACCCAAGCATGAGTTACATAATCAGCAATCATACATAATCTTGCATCAAGCGTCGCGGCTCCATGCTCGCGCTTGAAACGCGGGGCGCATGGTGATAAAATTGCGGACGCTGTGGTGGCAGACTATGTCTGTGTTTGTAGGTGGCTCTTAACGTGTGTCTACATTCGCCGTGGAGTGTTGACGCACTTCACGGTCGCCGCGGCCCTTTTGTTGGCCTCGGTCAGTAATTTAACAATTATTTTTTATGTTGTCAATAATTGTTTTAAAAATATTTTTTATGGATTGCTTTAAAATTTGCGTCATATAAAAACTACATAAAAATTAATTTCAAAAATAAAACAGTTAAAATATTTTCAAAAAATATTTTTGGAAAGAAATGATTAACAAATATTTATTTGAAAAAAAATTAAGAAAAATTTTTTACAAAAAAATATTTCCATAAAAAACCGGCGCAACCGTTAAAAACGGTTGCGCCGGTTTTTTCGTTTAAATATTTATTTTTTTATTCCGTAAAATTATAAACTTGCCGTTGTTATTCCGCGACGTAGACCGCAAACCCTCGCGGCGCGGCCCAAAAGTCTGCGGAGCCGGAGGAGTCGGTGCGTTTGTCGAGGGGCTTTGCGTTGTCGTCGCGGCCGTGCCATGCCGCGGGCACGAAGCGTTTGTTGGGCCACTTCGTTTGGACGCGGGCGCCGTTCCAGCCGCCGCCGTTGTTAAGCGCGAACACGAGGCCGGGCTGGCTGCCCGCGCCGCCGCGCTGCATGACGTACAGGTTGTCGTCCGCGTATAAAATTTTTGTGGGGCCGCCAGCATATTTTTCGTGGACGCCGACCAGTGCCTCGACGCCGCTTAGCGTGCCGGGCTTCGCAAGATCCCAGTTGTAGTAGTCCTGCCAGAACACGCACGGATAGCCTTCGTGCGTCAGAATAAATGCGTAGGCCATCAGCTTGCCGTTAAAGATCGGATGGTCGCGCACCACATCGTGGTTTTCAACGAAGGTGACCGCCTGCTCGGGGCGGTCCCACAGCAGAACGCCTCCGTGCGCCAATCTTTTCATGCTGAACCCGAAACTGTCGCACATTTCGCCCAAGCGCCAGCGAAGCGGGAAGTCGAACGCGCCGGCCGGGTTGTCCGACCAGGCGTTTGCCTCGTCGAGCCAGTCGCCTATCGTGCGGTCGCAGTCCCAACATTCGCCTACGGCGTACGGCTTGAAACTTTTTCGGCCGCGCATCGCGCGCAGCTCCTGTATCGAGCGGACCATCCATCCGCCGTAGCCCTTGACCATGTCGTAGCGGAAGCCGTCGAAACCTATTTCTTCGAGCAGCCAGCGCGCGTAAGCGATCATTTCGGTGTAAACGTACGGGTGGCGGTGGCACAGGTCGGGCATGCCGGCAAATTCTTCGTTGTCCCAGGTTTCGTAAGCGTTCGGGTGGAAACATTTCCAATCGCGCAAAAATTTTTCGCTTTTCGGGTTGAACTTCGTCCAGCGCATCTCTTTGTCTATCGGATTTTTTTCCTGCGAGTCCGCGCCGCTGTTGTGGTTTAGCACGAGGTCGGCGTAAACCTGCAGCCCGTGGCTGTGCGCAGATTTTATCAGGTCGGCCAGTTCATCCTTCGTGCCGAACCATGTTGGCACGCCGCCCTGCTGGTCGTATTCGCCGAGGTCGTAGTAGTCGTACGGGTCGTAGCCCATCGATTTATAATAAGCCGCCTTGTTGCACGGCGGCAGCCAAAGCGCCGTAAAACCCGCGCCCGCTATCTCCGGCAGTTTAGATTTTATGTGCGTCCACCATTGGTGCTCGCGGTTTTCTGCCGAGGGGCAGTCCCAATAGAATGCCTGAAACATTACGCCCATATTTATTCTCCGTTCTGCTTTTATTTTTTTGCGCGGCGGTTCGCTTAAACTTAAGCTTAAAGCGTCAGCCCGGGTACGAAAATACGGGCTCGCCCAAAATATCCGGGGGATAGCAAGTTTCGTCCGCGGCCAAAATAATTTTTACTGCGTCGAAATATTCGAGCGCCGCCAAATAATCATCCGCGTCCAAACCGCCGTCGGCTTCTTTTTTTTGAGGAAAGCCGTGCAAGGCGTCGTCCGCGATTATCAGATCGTATTCCGCGACGGTCGGCGCGGATTCGCCGCCGTTTAAAAATATCCGCTCGCGCATGTCACGCACGGTCGAGACGCAAACCTCCGCGCCGCCGCCGTCATTGTCCGCGTTTAATCCGCGTATGCGGTACAGCTTATCCGCCGTCGCTCCGTTTTCCAGCGCAAGCTCTTTAAAAATATTGGGAACCTGCCCGCCGGAACTTGTTTCGTCCACGAGCAGCAGTATCCGTTTGAACCGGCCGGTCTTTAAATATCGGTGGACCATGCCCGGAACTATGCGGGTCTTGCCCGTGCCCGCCGCCATTTTTAACAACGCGGTTTTTTTGCCGTTTAAAACGGCGGTTTCGGCCGCCATTAAAGCTTCCGCTTGATATGGGCGCAGGCCGAGGCCTTTTGCGCCGCAAAGCGTGTCTATCGGCAAATCTTTAAGCGCACGGTCCGCGTCGGCTGCGCAACCGCCGCTGCCGAGCAGCGCGAGCAATTCGTCCGGGCTGTACCATCCGTGCAGCGCCCTCGGTTCTTTTGAGCGGCCGCGCATGTCGCAAAACCATACGCCCGTTTTTAACGCGCGTTCTTTTTCGTACGCTCTTGCGTTTGCGGCAAACAGAAACGGAACCTTATGCCGCCGACGCATGTCTATCACATAGCAGTGATGCTCTTCCTTTACGCCCATGCTGTATTCGCGGCACTGGACGTTTACCGAGTCCGGCAGGTCTGTAAAGCGGTCGACCGCAATTTCTACGGTACCGACCATTTTAAGTCCGGCAAAAAGCGCGTAGCTCATATAGCCCCACATGCAGACGGTCAGGTCGGTAGGCCATTCGGCTATCGCAATGTTCCGGTTTTTTTGCGGGCGCGTTCCCTTCGAGTAGCGCAGGCTGAAAGTGTCGGCCTCCCAGCCGGCGCGGCGCAGCTGCTCGTCCGTTATAAATCGGATCTCCCTTTCGGACAGCCGCATGCCGCGCGAAGCGTTTTCTGCGCGGCGCCTGCGCTCTTCTTTGCTTACGCGAGTGTATTCCGGTTTCGCCAACGCGGCCGCCAGCGCTTTTTCAAGCTCCGCCGCCAAGCGTTCGTTCTCTTCGATTATCTTTTTATAATCTTTTTGGCCGCGGATGTCTTCCGGCATGACAAATTTTAGCGGCTCGTAGTCCGGGTCGCCGTATGCGCGCATAAACCAAACCGACAATGTGTGCGTCTGCTCGATCAATGTCACGCTGTCCTCGAACGAATCGTAGTTTGAATGCACCGCTTCGTTGCGCGTGACCCTAAGGCGGTGGAAGATGCCGCTTATTGCCGCATCGATAATTTTGTCGTTTTGCAGTATCTTGAGCTTGTTTGCCTGGGTGTTGTTGCTGCCCGTCGGCTGTTTGCGCTTGTCGATCTCGAACATGCAGTTGACCATCGTCTCCGCGAAAATGCCCATTTTATACAGGCAAGCGTTGGGGTCGGCGTAAAGATAATTCTCCGCGAGGCCGCCGATCTTTTCGAGCACGGAAAAACGTTCCGATAAAAAAACGAAGTTGCCGCTCATCGTATCGACCCCATTTCTAATTTTCGTCCAGCGGGATTTTTTTAAGGTACTGGTTGCTGAAATCGACTTTTAATTCGATCCACATAGGCAGGTGGTCCGACATCTCGAACGTGCGCCAGTTGGACATGTAGTACGTCGAAATTTGCTTGTCGGTTTTGTCCTTAGTGTATTTTTCCGGAAAATATCCGCTGTATACCGGCAGGTCGTCCGCGGTGTAAACGGATTCTGTAAAATCGAACGCTCCGGCGTGCTGCTTGCCCTCCGAAAAAACCGTCATGTTGTGGTCGATTTTTAACTTGAACGCTATCTGGTCGTAATATTTTGTCTTGCCCAAGTCCGTAGGGTGCTCGCGGATAGCCGCCGGAATGTAGAAGCCGTGTTTGGTGAGTGCTTTCATGGTGGCGTCGCTGTGCTTGAAAATATTAAAATCGCCGAGCAGTATGTAGCTCTCGTCCTCTTTTTTTGCGCGAGCCTTTAAAAAATCTGCAATGGCGTCTATCTCCGCGACGCGGCGCGCATCTTCGGCGGACGAGGTGCCGTAGTAAACATGGACCGTCGTTAAAATAAAGCGGAACCAGCCGGCCTGAAACGAAACGGTAAACGGCGTCCGCGCGAACTGCCATTTCTTGTCGACAAGCCTGCTTTCGGGCAGGACGATCTTGCCCGCCATCTTGCGGAAAAACACTTTGCACCTGTCGTAGATGAACGCCATGCGCTCGCCGCCGCCCGCCGTGCCTTCGGTGCTGTCGGTCACGATATAATCCCAGTTGGGGCCAAGAAGCGCGACCGTTTTTTGCAGGCCCGACATGTTGTTAGAAACTTCCTGGACTGCGACGAGGTCGAAGCGGCTTATGATCTCCGCTATGTAGTGGAGGCTTTCCGGGCGGCGGTTGTCGCCGAACGCGCGGATGTTCCATGTCGCAAGCAGGAGCGTGTCGGTCGCGGTTTTTGCCGGCACCTGCTTGTCGAGCTGTGCGCGAAGCGCCAACAGTTTTTCGACCACGCGGTTTTTTTCGTCCGTGTCCTTGATCCGTTTGATTGAATTGTATGACGGCATTTAAATCCCCCCTTATTTAGCGTTTTTTCCATGCGGCTTGAACCTGCCGAAGCGGTGCATCGATTTTTCGTGTTCGTGCTGCTCGCGGCGGATCTCTTTATAAGTTTCCCATTCGAAATTTTCTAAAAAGCTGCACGCCGCGCTCATGCCTTTTTTGAACAGCGTGAGCTTTTCATCGTCCGTCATGTTGAAGTTGAGCCAGTTGTGGCCTTCGGTGGGTATGTATGTGATCAGACGCATGTAGTCCGGATTTTGGTAAATAAAATCGAAGTCGCTGTAGTGCCGCAGCGCGCCGAACAGGCCGCCCGCGTAGCCGCCAAGCGACGATATTTCGTTTACCACCCGCGAATACGAGCCAAGACGCGCGCCGAAGGTGGGAGCGTTTGGCACGCGGGATTGATGGAAAAGCGAAATGGGGAAGTTGGAAAGCAGCCCGCCGTCAGAAAAAGCTATCCTGTCCGGGATTTTTCCCGAGAACGAGCAGAGGTTTTTCCATTTTTCTGTCACATCGGTTATTTTCGAAATACCGTGTGCTTCCATAGGCTGGAAAAAACCGGGGATCGACATGGACGCCCTCGCAAAATAGGCCGGGTTGACCTTGTCGGGTTCCTCCCAGTACAGCGGGGCCATTTCCGGGAAAATAACTTTCGAGCTTGTCGTGAGGTCTGCCGCTACAAGTTTGAGCGAAGCGGACGGTTTGGTAAACTTATCGCCGTTTACGCGGTGAGTCATTTCCTCCGGGATGTACTCCGTCACTTTGCGCGCGTCTTCCATCGTAAAAATCCCGGCCTTTTCGATGCAGCTTGTGAGCCATTCGAAAAATTTGTCGCCCGGGTTAAGGCCGAGTTTTTTTACTACGGAGCCGCTCGACAACGCCGACAGAAGCATGATCCGCAGTTTCTTTTTGCCCGCGTTGCCGCTCCCCAAAAGTTTGCTGAGCGCACCCGCGAATATGTTGCCGTCTATAAACGATTTCATGTCCATTTCGGTCATGATCTCCGCGAGCGCCGTGCCTTTTTCTTCCGTGCGCTTGCCTATGCACGAAAGCAGCAGCGCCACTATCGCACCCACCGAGCTGCCGCCCACGCCAAGGAAGCGTATGTTGGCCTGCTCGAGCGCGTGTATGTATCCTATGAGGGCGATCCCGAGCGTGCCTCCGCCTTCCATTACGAGATCGACAAACTGGAACGTTTCGCCGCCGCGTTTTAAAATAAGGTCAGATACCGCGAAACTTTCGTCCGCGGCCATCGACCTTAATTTTTTTTTGAGCTCCAAAACTTCGGGGTCGTTAAGCAGATTCATTGCGCTTACTCCTTTCCGAATTTTTATTACGCTGCCAAAAACGGCATTGGAAATTCAATCCAATGCCGCTTTTGCGTACAGCCGAAATTATTACGGCATACTTTTTGCCATTCGCGTCACGCGCAAATAATTAATGGATATGCGTCCGCGGTTTGTGTGCCGGTTAATTTTTATTCCTGTCATGATTGTGCCGCAATCAGACAATTTTTAGCACCGTTTTGACGTAAGCCTCTATGTCGGCGGATTCCTGCGGGCCGACAAGAACTTTCCAGCCCGGCAGGTTTTCTTCGAGTTCGCCGCTTATTTGCGCGACGTAGCCGGGGATCACGATGCTGCGCGTGTCGACTTGGTCTTCGAAGCCGGTTTCTTTTATAAATTTTGCGATGTGAGCGCCGGAAAATTTGCCCGCGGCCCAGCTTGTTAAAACGCTCATGCCTTCGCATTCCGGGATGACAAGCCACGCGCTCGTGCCGGAGTTTTCTATTTCGCCTGAAACCAAAAAGTACGTGAGCGAAAAGTTGGTGGTGACGAACACGGGCGACGTGCGCGTGGGTTCGCCTATGGCGTAAACCTTCGGCTCGACCTGTATCGGTTTTTGCGGGTCGGTGTAGATGTTTAAGCGAAGCGACATTAGAGTTACGAGCTGCGCCGCGTCGAACGACGGCAATACGCAAACGCCGCCGTATTTATTTATTTCCGTGACGGCTTCCATTGTTTCGTCGAGCAGGCTGCCCGCGGGCTCGATGAATTTGAGCGTCGCGTAGCCGAGCGGCTTGTAGTTGTCTTTTATTGCGGCGCGGCGCGCTATCGAGTTTGTCTGGAAGCTTTCGGCAAGCGAGTATGTGTTAAATTCGATAAGCAGGTCGTTAAAGCCGCTTTCTTTTAAGCGCGAGGCGAGTGCCGCGACGCCGTCCATATCATTGGCGGTTAACGCCAGTATGCAGCCGTTTTCTTCCGCGGCTTTTTTTAGTTCGTCCGCGGTTTGTTCCGTCACGCCCGTTAAAACGCTGCGGGTACCTTTGACGGCGGCCGCCGCTTTTACCGCCGTTTCCGCGTCGATTGCGCGGATGATTAGCGGCATACCGGTAACGCTTGCGGCGTCTTTTACGAACGATAAAAATTTATCTTGGTCCGATTTTTGCGTGACCGCAACGGCGGACAGCGTGAGTATCTCGCCGACGCGCTCGAGCTTGTAATCTCTTATTGCGGCGAGTGTTTTGTGCGCGTCCGCGTCCGTGTCGTCAACGTTTACGGCGAGCAGCGTTTGGTGCACGAATGTTTTTTCGTGGCGGTACAGCACCGTTTCGCCGCCGACCGTCATGCCGGCGTCCGCGCCCAGAGACACGGTTTTTACGGGCGGCTCGCTTTCCGCCGCAAGCGCCGCTATCGCTTCGTCGGATGCGTACGGGCAGGCGGAGAGGCTGATCTGCTTTGCCGCGAGCTTCATTGCGAACGCGAGGCAGGTGTTCGAGCCGCACTCCTTGCAGTTGGTCTTGGGTAAAAGTTTTTGGATCTGCAGTCCGTTCATCGCCATTTTTTTGCCGTCCGCGGCGCATTTGTAATTTGCGTTAAGCTGCGCCCGCGCCTTTCTGTTTCGTATTTGCTTTTATTTTTTGCCGTCCGCGGCGCATTTG
>Ga0123353_10015031_pt1 | contig 11209 bp, 9 predicted proteins | sample TergutLab28metaG_3_FD_92763 | JGI IMG/M metagenome (GOLD analysis project Ga0123353, IMG submission 92763) | Labiotermes labralis P3 segment gut microbial communities from Petit-Saut dam, French Guiana - Lab288 P3 | ecosystem: Host-associated > Arthropoda: Insects > Digestive system > Gut ... | reverse complement strand
GGCGGCTGGCACGCCGCCCCTACAGGTGGTGCGTTTTTATCGGTTTTGGCAGCAAACTTATCTGTAGGGGCGGCGTGTCAGCCGCCCGCAAGCGAAATATCACTACTACCGTCTAAAACAGCTAAGAATAAAAAGAATAAAAAAACAGCCCCGCGAAATCAATCCGCGGGGCTGTATGTTTTTTGTGGTTTATACCAATCCGCTGCAAGAAGCATTGCGCATCATGCTGCACAAAAAATCATATATCATAATTTTTTGTTTGCATTCTGCTATGCTTCTAATTGCGGATTCGTATTAGGGGTTCAGGTTTGCCAGCGTGAGGCGTTTGTACATGTAGACGACGACATAGGGCTGCACGGTCTCATCGGTCACGGTGATGGAAGCTGAGCTGTAGGTTGCGGTGAACCTGTTGCCAGCGAGCGTGTAACCGCCGGAATCGGTAAAATACTGCGGGACATAGCGATGGGCGGGTCCGGTGTAATAGATTGTCAGGGGGAAGCCGGAGGTGTTTAATGTGTAGTTGGCCATGTTCAGGGTGGCGGTGGTAGAGAAATTCTGGGCGGTCTGGGCCGGGAGGGGGTTGGAGGTGGTGACACCCCACATTGTGGTGTTCAGCGCGTTGAACGAGTTTTCCCCATGGTATACGTAGGCAAAGTTGATGTCAGGCGCGGTGATCGTGTGGTAATGCAGGATGTTCGGCGTAGCCATTGCGCCGCTGTTGCCGGGGACAGTGCCAGTCCACTGGTTGATCGCGGGGGTGGCGGTCCAGGTGTAGCCGCCGGGGGTGCTTGACATGGTGCCCTGGTTTATCGTCAGGCCGGCGCCGCCCACTGTCAGCGTGGGCGCGAAAGGATAGTTCGTGGAGAGGTTCATCGTGCCGCCGATGGCGTCGTGTGTCTGGGCCGGGTAGGTTGCCTGGTACGCGGTAGCGCCAAGCACGTTGGTGGTGCCGCCGGTGGGGTTCACACCTGCGGTCGTACGCCCGATACCCCAGGCCACCCATGTGCCGCCGTATTTGGTGCCCATGGCGGCCGCCGTGGTGATTCCCTGCGTCATATAGATGGTTCCGACGGGCATGGCCTGGTTCATCATGTAGATAAACAGGTTATCCACGTCGGTATACGGGACGCTGACCAGGCCGTTTTCGGTATTTCCGGTGGCGGCCCCGGTTCCGAGGTAATTGATCGCGTAGGCAAGCGGCACGAACACAACGAGCAGAGCCAGCGCAACTGCCGTCGTCAACCACCGTTTCCTATTCTTCTTCATTCCAAAAACACCTCCAAATTTGATCGGACAAAGCCGTCATCAATTATACGGCGCCAGACCAGTGCGCACAAACATATAGCAGGTTTGGTAGGGCTGCACGGTTGTATCGCTGACGTTGACATTCTGCGTGGCGTTGAGCGTGAGGGCCTTTGTTGTCAATTGCTGCGCTGTGTGGGTCATGGTGGGATTGGTATAGGTGGGCGCGGCGAGGGGGGAGCTGAACATGTTCCTGGAAGGGATGGAGAACGTAAAGTAGGTGGAGACCAGCGCCTGTGTGGAGGTGCCCCACGAAACGGATGTGGAGTACGAGCCGGTGCTGTTGGGCCAGGATTCCTGGGGGGAGCCGTTGGAGCTGCTGTGCGTACCCCCGGAAAAGCTCGCGGCGGTGGGCGTTGCGGCGGTGTGGTAATGGGGGATGAAGTTGGAGGAGGTTATATTTTTGGAACCGGAGGGATACTGCGTGGTGGCGTTGAAAATCAGGGTGGGCGCGACATAGCCGGATATGCCGCCGCCCGAAACGGTCGAGGTCTGCGGCGAGATTTGGATGGAGGACAGCTCCAGGTTGATCGAGGCGTTGACCGGGACCACGCTCGTGCCGCCCATGCCGCCGCCCAGCGTCCCTATCGCGTAGGCGGTACCGGGGGTGGCGGTGCTGACCGCGCCCAGCAGGACCCGCCCCTGGGCGAAGGGCGCCCAGGTGCCGCCGAAGTGGTTCTGCACAGCCACCTGGCCGGACAGATATGGGTTATCGGTCGGCGTGTTCGGCACCCACATGTAGACGCTCCCGATGGGGTACATCCGGTTGAGCAGATAGATCATCAGGTTATCCGCGTTGACGTGCGGCAGCCCCGAGATGGAAGTGCCGGCGTATTCGTTGACCTGCGCGACTTTATTTACATACGGCGACGCCGCACCCGCGTAGGGCGCAATCAGAGCGATCATCGCGACCACTACCGTCGCCGCAGCCACGCAGCGCTTGAGGTTTTTCGCTGAAAGGATCTTCTTCATCATAACACCTCCAATGTTGTTCGCCGCTGACCGATCAAGGCACTGGCGCCAGCGTATCGCGTTTATACATATAGACAGTCACGTAGGGCTGCAGGGTTTGGTCGGGGATTGTCGCCGCGTTTTGCGAGAGACTGTAGTTGAGGGGGAAGCCGGTGATTGACTGCGACGGGTTGGACCAGCCGGGGAGGGTTCTGTCGACGGCGGGCCCCGTATACACAGGGGCGGGCAGGGTTACGCGGTTGATGTCGAGCGCGAAAGCCTGGTTGCCGCCGACGGTTCCAGAGACCGTGATGGCGGTGCCGGTGGTGGCGCGGCTGGTATAGCCGGTGGGGCTGCCGCTGCAGGTGCGGCAGCAGCTGCCGCCTGACCTTGAACGTATGGAAGAGGTGCCGCCGCCAAACCACATGACAGCCGAATGGGTGTGCGCGGGCCAGGACAGAGCGGGGATGTTGGCCGAGGCGAAGGTGGCCCCGTAGGAGGTAGTCCACGAAAAGCCGGGGGTGGAAAACTTGGGGTTGCCGAAGCCGTTGACGGGGTTCCATTCCCCGACGCGGGGTTGCAGGCCGACGGGCCCGTTGACGGTGCCGGCGATCGCCACGGTGACGTTGTTCCCGCCGGTGCCGCCCGGGGTGCGGCCAAGGTCTCTGGCGAGCGTATCAAAGTAGGCATTGCCCGTATCGAGGCCCACCGGGATCCTTTGCAGGCCGAAGGTGAGCCATGTGCCGCCGAAATGGGAGGCCATGGCCGCCGGCGTGCTCATGCCCGAATCGGCGGTGATGTAGATGCTCCCGACCGGATACCTTTCGTTCATCATGATCTTGAGCAGGGTATTCAGGTCGTCGTCAGAAATCGCGCTGATGCCGGTATCGTACGAACCCGTCGCCGGGGCACGACCGACGTATTTCGCTTCGGCGGGGACCAGCCACGCCGAAAGCATCAATGGGATGAGCAACAGGAACCCGCCCATCAGAAGCCACCAACGTCTTCTCAATGCGAACGCCCTCTTCATTCAGAACACCTCCAATTATCTTGAAAAACCGGAAAGACTAGTTTACCTGCTCGATATTTACGAAGAACTTCAGGTCCGTAAACGTGCAGGGCTTGATGACCACGTCGACAATCCTGGTTTCAAACGGGGCCAGGATCACGTTGGTCATCGCGGGCAAAACCAGATTCGTGCCGCCCGGGCCTGCGCCCGCGACGACAATTTCGCCATTGGCATTTAAGGTTGTACCCGGTTTGGACGTGTCGTAAACATCTTTGTAATTCCCGCCGAAGTCAAAGAAAACAATGTTGGCTTTCACCGCGGCGATGCCGGCCGCGGACGTGGGCGCGGTCAGCAGGATATCTGGCGTGTACTTTGCCGAGACCTCGCTGTCGTTGCGCAGCGTGATGGGGAAGCTCGCGTTTTGCTTGATCCACCCGCCAGTGGAATTGATCCCCTGGAAGAACAGCACAAGCGGATGCCCGGGCCCGGTCATGTTGGGGCTTACGGGGGTGATATTTTTCTTTCCAGCGGGCAGGCCGGTCAACGTGACGCCCACATTCCAGATGGCCACACGCGCCCCCGCTTCGTCTGTTGTTGCCGCGATGTACTTCGCCTCGGTGAGCGCGATGCTTACCAGTGGCAGGGAGACCAGTGTCACAATCGAAATGAGCCGTACGGTCAGCCAAATGGCGGTTTTGTTCAGTGAGCGAAGCTTCCATCGATTCCGAATTTTGCCAATCATCGCCGATCCCTCCAATACTTTTTGCTCATAGACATTATAACATGCGATGTCAATGCTGTCAATAGGTAAAAAAACTTTATTTTGCATGCTTGTCTCTAAAAACATCACATATCGGCGTCTGTTTTTCTATATTTTTCACATGAAAACCACTTCTAATTGTGGTTGTTTGACCAATCTTGCGCAGATTGACCCAAGATATTGAGACAGTCAAATGCGCTCCAGCCAAGCCGCCGTCAGCCGCACGCCCTGCTCAAAAGAGACGGCGGGCACGAATCCGGTGTCCCGCGTCAGCCCGGCGATGTCCGCTTCCAGGCGCATCACCTGGCCGGGGGGATAGGGGAGCTCGCCCAGGCCGACCGGCGCGTCCGGATGGACGGCGTCCCTGGCGGCGAGGATGTACTCCCGCAGCGTGCGCGATTGCCCGCTGCCCAGGGGGTACGCCGCGCCGCCGCGGCCGTGCAGGCCAAGCAAGTGAAAGGCCCGGGCCGCGTCGCCGCAGTAGAGGTAATCCCAGCGCTGTTCCCCTTTGGTGAGGGGCATGCGCTCGCCCCGCAGCAGGGAACGGATGAGGGCGCACAGCATGTACTGCGGGCGGTCGCCCGGCCCGTAGGTGCTCAGCACGCGGGCCCAGACGTGGCGGATCCCATGCCGCCCGCAGGCGACGCGCGACAGCTGCCCCGCCGCCAGCTTGGCCGCGCCGTAGGCGGTCTCGGGATTGGTTGGCGTGGAGGCGGTCAGCGCGCTGTTTGCGCGGCCGTATTCCGCCTGGGAGCCCGCGCCCACGAACACGCCGCAGCCCAGGCGCGCGGCGAGCTCCACGGCGCCGAGGGTGTATCCGATGTTGCCGGCTTGCAGGGCCGCGTCACCGCGGGCGGGGCCGAAGCAGCCCTCCCAGCCGAAATGGTAGAAGGCGTCGCAGGGGCCCAGCCGCTCCGCTGATAGGGTATGGAGAGCCGCGAGGTCGCATGCGGCCACCCGCGTGCCCGGCGAGATTTCCATCTGGCCAAGCCGGGAGGAGTTCGGGCGCACAAGCAGCGTGACCGCCGCGCCGCAAGCGGCCAGCTCCCGCTCCAGGGCGAGGGCCAGCATGCTCGTGCCGCCGGTGATCATAGCGCTCTTGATCATATCAAATCCTCCCGCGCCGCCGATCGTGGGAGAGCCAAAGGCGGTCCATCAGCTTTTTCTCCAGCGGGAGCAGCCATAGCCACCAGGCGACAGCCAGGATACAAAGCGCCACGCAGACGGTCTGCACCATGGACAGGCCGAACAGCCCATGGCTTGCCCCGGCCAGGAAGGCCTCGTCCTTATAGCGCAGGAACTCCCAGAAGAACCGCGGCGCCGCGTAAAAGAACAGGCAGAGCGCCGCGCCCCGCCCGGGCCGGTAGGACTTCGTGTACAGCATAAAGAGCACGCATACAAAAAACGCCAGAAAGCTGGCGGCGCTCTCGAGCAGCTGCAGGGGGAACACCGCCGTATCCAAAGCCTGGTTATATACGCCCCACGCACAGGGGCTGCCGTGGCAGCAGCCCATCGGCCAGCACAGCAGCAATTTGCCGGCGCCCAATTGGAACAATGTAAACAGGGCGAAGACATCGAAGTAGAATTCCCTGTTCTTGCGCACAAGGAACAGCGGCAGGGCCAGACATAAGAAAATGACGCACGCGGCGATGTAAAGGCTCCACAGGCCGCCCAGCCCCTGCCGCGCCTGCCCGGCTGAAGCGAACCCCGCGCGCAGGGCAAGGCGCGCCTTGATGAATTCGCTGCCGTACAGCCACTGGGGATAGTACGCCGTGATCCAGGCCGCGCACAGCAGCGGGAGGAGGTTCGCCCGCTGCCCCGTTTGCGCGTCCGGCAGCAGCCTGAGCTTAACCGCGAGCCCGGCAACCCTGGACGGCGGCGCGCCGCGCGGCGCCGGGGTTTCGAGGCGCGCGTTCATTCTGCGGGAATACTGAAAAAAGAATGATAGCAGGCTGAGCGCCGCCAGGGCGACAAGACAGTACGTCTCCTGGCGCATGAGGCCAAAGTGCAGCCGGTCCCACACGAGATGTTCCCTCCTTTTATGGTAATCCACTGAACTAACCCTGGTCCTATATGGAGAGGCGGCGTGCAGCCGCCACAAAAGTAATACTTTCGCGAAACACCTATGTTTTTAGCCCTTGGGCGGCTGGCACGCCGCCCCTACAGGCTGCATCTTGCGCTTGGGTTAGTGAAATGGATAACTCTATTTTTCCTCCTATGCCTTCCGCTTCCGTTTTGCCCTGCGCCGGTCGGCGAAGCGCCAAAAGCGGTCCATCAGCTTTTGCTCCAGCGGGAGCAGCCATATCCACCAGGCAACCGCCAGGACGCACAGGGCGGCGCAAATGACCTGCATCATGGACAGCCCGAACAGCCCGTTGGCTTCCCCGGCCCAGTAGGCCTCGCCCTTGTAACGGAAGAATTCCCAGACAAACCGCGGCGCAGCGTAAAAAATCAGGCAGAGCGCCGCGCCGCGCCCAGGCTTGTAGGACTTCGCGTACAGCATGAAAAGCACGCCGATCACGTAGGTCAGAAGGCTGACGGCGCCTTCGACCAGCTGCAGGGGAAACACCGTCGCTTCCGCAAAATGGTTATAGACGCCCCATGCGCAGGGGAGGCCGCAGCAGCAGCCCATCGGCCAGCACATCAAAAACTTGCATACGGCGGTGAGGAGCAGGGCGCACAGGGCGACAACATCGATATAGAACTCCCTGTTTTTCCGGGTGAAAAAGAACGGCAGGACAAAAGAGAAGAAAAGAATCCAGGCGACAATGTCCAAAATCCATAGATTGCCCACGCCCCACCGCGACTGATCGAAGGTCATAATCCCCCCGCGCAGGGCGTAGAGCGTCCTGAGGTATTCGATGCCGTCCACGATGGTGTGTATCCAGACGCCCCATCTTGCCATGAGCCAGGACGCGCACAGCAGCAGGAAGAAGTTGGACCGCTGACCCGTGCGCGCGTCGGGCAGCAGCCTGAGCCTGACCGCGGCGGCGGCAAGCGCGTTGGACTGCCGCGCCCGCCGGGGGGCCGGGGCCTCCAGGCGCGAATTCATCCTGGGGGAATACTGAAAAAAGACACACAGCAGGACAGAGATCCCCAGAACGATATCGCAGCAATTTTTCAGGCTTAAGTCTAAGCCAATCATCAGCCGGTCCCAGTTCCACATGAAAACGTTCTCCTGTCAATCAAGCTCTTTTAGACAATTGCAGCGATGCTTTTTTGTTTCGGGCGGTTATTTGGTTTCGGGAGGTTATTTGGTTTCGGGCGGTTATTTGGTTTCGGGCGGCAACTACTTTTGCGCTGCTAAGGCACGCAAAAGTGCCGCCCCTACAGCTATGTCATGCCGCAACTTGTGCCTTGCTTGCTTTTTAGCCAACCTGTAGGGGCGGCATTCTTGCCGCCCGCAGCTAAAATCACTACAGTCGTCTAAAAGAGCGTTCAATGAAGCATCGAAGCATCTAGATGACTTAAATCGTCCCAGTCCTTGCGGCCGAAGCTGCGGGCGTGCAGGTCGTATTTTTTCCGGATGCCCGGATAGGCGCAGGAATACCAGACGATGCCCAGGGCAAGGCGGAAATGCCCGAGGAAAAACTGAAAAGATCCTTTGCGGCCGATCATGTCCGCAACACGCCGCAGCCCGGTTTTGGCATACGCCAGCCGGCCTGTTTTCCGGTTCCCGCGGCCCTGGAACAGCACGCGCCAATAGAAAAAGCCGCGGATCACCTTCAGCTCGCGGTCCGGCACGGCGGAATGGTTTTCCCCCAGCGAGATCCGTTCCCCCAGTTTCGCCCAGCCCGCGAGGTCCCGCGGCGGCGATAGCCTGCCGGACGACACGAGCGCGTTGTAATCGGCGGTGCCCGGCGAGGCGTAGTACAGCCCTATCCCAAATAAAAAGTCCGGGTTGAGCCGGAAGATGGTGTGCACCGTCTGCCTGGCCTGCGCCGGCGTTTCGCCGGGAAAGCCGAAAATGAAGAATGGCATCACGCCGATGCCGGCCGCCTTGCAGTTGTTGATATCGGTTTCGATTCTTTTGATGGGGTACCCTTTCCGCATGCGCGCGAGGATCTCCGGCGACCCGCTTTCCAGCCCGAAACAGACGCGCCGGCAGCCCGCACGCGCCATGCGCTCCAGGTCGCCGGGGTCCAGCACGCCGATGCGCGTCTCGCAGGCCCACCCGATCCGCCTGCCGAGCTTTTCGCTCAGCGCGGCAATGCCGTCACAATACGCGCGTAAATCCTCTTTGTCCACGCCCCACGTCTCGTCGATGAAATTAATGCCGCCCGCGCCGTGGCGCGAGACCAGGGTTTCGATTTCCCGCAGCACGGTTTCCCGTTTGCGCGCGCGGTATTGGCAGCGGTGATAGGACGCGTTGATGCAGAAGGTGCACTGCCCGGGGCAGCCCTTGGAGGCGAACACCGTCAGCGTGCGCGGGGACTCGGGGTTGAAGCCGAAGTATTTTTCCATGGGCAGGAGCGTGAAATCCGTCTCGGGGAAATCCGAAAGGTCCGCGAAGGGGCGCAGGGGCGTGCGGACCGGCTGGCCCGTCTGGTCAAGGTAAACCAGGGACTGCACGGCGGAGGGCTCTCTTTGCCCGCGCACAACCTCCAGCAGCTCCAGCAGGGTGTGCTCCCCTTCGGCAATACCGACGTAATCCGCCAGGCCCTCCATGAGAAGCAGTTCCGGGATGATGGAGGCCATCACGCCGCCGCAGAGGATGGGCAGGCCGGGGCGCAGGGCGCGCACCCGCGCGCAAACGGCTTGCATGTCCGCGATCTGCATGGCGAACATTAACGTGCAGGCGATTACGTCCGGGTTGAATTCATCGAGTGTACGCGAGACGCTTTTTTTGTCGATGTTCCTTTCATAGATGCGCACCTGGTGACCCTCGCGCCGCATAAACGAAGCCAGGGCCAGGACCGCGGTGGGCGGCGTATTCCCCTGCACCAGGTTCGTTTGCGTCCTCGGGTTCACAAACAAAATCCGCATGGACAGAAACCTTTCATTCCATATCCAGATGTTGGAGATCTTCCCAGTCCTTCCGGCCGAAGTTGCGCGGATACAGGTCGTATTTCTTCCGGATGCCCGGATAGGCGTAATAATACCAGGCGGTACGCAGGACAGAGCCGGCCTGCCGGAAGAGAAAATCGAAAAAGCCTTTGCGGCCGATATTGTCCGCCACCCGCCCCAGGGCCATCCTGACGTAATCCAGCCGGCCGGTTTTGCGGTCCCCCCGGTTCTGGAAGAGCATGCGCCAGTAAAAGAAGCTGTCGATCACCTTGAGCTCGCGGTCCGGGATGGCGGAGTAGTTCGCCGGCATCGTCCTGCCGTCCTCCCGCCGCGCCCAGCCCGCCAGATCCGTGGGCGGCGTAAGCCTGCCGGAGGACACAAGCCGGTTGTATTCGGCGGTGCCGGGGATCGCCGTAAAAAGGAGCGCCGAATAGATGGTGGGGTTGAGCCGGAAGATGGTGTGCACCGTCTGTTTGATCTGCGCCGGCGTTTCGCCGGGAAAGCCGAACAGAGCCAGGGCTATGGTGCCCACGCCAAGCGCCTTGCAGTTGTTGAAATCAGTCTCGAGCCTTTTCAGGGGATACCCTTTTTGCATACGTTTTAGTATTTCCGGAGACCCGCTTTCCATCCCGAAAGGGATCATGAAACAGCCCGCGCGCGCCATGCGCTCCAGGTCTTCGAAATCCAGCACGCCGATGCGCGTCTGGCAGTACCAGCGGAGTTGCCTGCCGAGCTTTTCGCTCAGCGCGGCAATCTCATCACAGTACGCGCGTAAATCCTCCTTGTTTACGCCCCACAGCTCGTCGATAAATATAAAGCCGTCCGCGCCGTACTCCGTGGCCAGGGTTTCGATTTCCCGCAGCACGGTCTCCCTCCCGCGCGCGCGGTAGCGGCAGCGGTTGTAGGCCGCGTTGAAGCAGAACGTGCAGTGCCCGGGGCACCCCTTGGCCGCGTGCACCGTCAGCGTGCGCGGCGCCTGCGGGTAGTAGACGAAATACTTGTCCATGGGCAGCAGCGAAAAATCCATCTTGGGAAAATCGCCGAGGTCCGCGAAAGGCCGCAGGGGCGTATGGACCGGCTGGCCGTTCGGGTCAAGATAAACGAGGGACCGCACCGTGGAGGGGTCTCTTTGCCCGCTTGCGACCTCCAGCAGCTCCAGCAGGGTGTACTCCCCCTCGGCGACGCCCACGTAGTCCGCCAGGCCCTCTTTGAGGATCAGTTCCGGCAGGAGCGAGGCGGTCAGGCCGCCGCACAGGATGGGCAGGTCCGGGCGCAGCGAGCGGATTTCCCGGCAGACGGACTGCGTGTCCCTGATCTGCTGCATGAACATCAGCGTGCAGACAAGCACATCGGGTTTGAAATCCTCTATCGCGTATGAAACGCTTTTTTTGTCAATATTGCGTTCGTAGATGCGCACATCGTGGCCTTCGCGCTGTATGAACGAAGCGAGGCTGAGGGCCGCTGTCGGCGGCGTATTGCCCTGCGCCAGGTTCAGCTGCATCTTTGGGTACACAAACAAAACGCGCATGCGCGGCCCTCCTTTCCCTTTGACAATACCCCGTATAGTATACCATAGGCCCACTGAGATTGCAAGAGGAATTTGCGGGATAGCAGGCGAGACCTAGAAAGCAAATGATTCGCCTGGAATTTGTGAAAGGGAATTTTCAAAGGGGCCCATATTGACAAGGAACGGCGGATATGCTATACTTATTGGAAAGAGGATTGCCATGAAATATCCGGAATGAACGGAGGAACGCCATGCGCATTTTGTTTGTATATCCAAGGATAGAGAAGCTGATGATGGTTGGCAACACACCGCCGACCGCGGCGCTGAGCCTCGCTTCGTTCATACAGCGGGAAGGCCACGAAGTGCGCATCTACGAACGCAATATTGACAAAAAAAGCGTTTCTCATGAGCTCGGGGCATTCCAACCTGACGTGATTGTTTGCACGCTGATGTTTTTGCAGCAGATCAGGGACATGCAGTCCGTCTGCCGGGAGATTCGCTCGCTGCGCCCGAACTTGCCTGTTTTATGCGGCGGCCTGACCGCCTCCATCCTGCCGGAACTGATCCTCAAAGAGGGCCTGGCGGACTATGTGGGTGTCGCCGAGGGGGAGTATACGCTATTGGAGCTGCTGGAGGTCGTTGCCGGGCAAAGAGAGCCCTCCACAGTGCAATC
>Ga0123353_10015030_pt1 | contig 11210 bp, 3 predicted proteins | sample TergutLab28metaG_3_FD_92763 | JGI IMG/M metagenome (GOLD analysis project Ga0123353, IMG submission 92763) | Labiotermes labralis P3 segment gut microbial communities from Petit-Saut dam, French Guiana - Lab288 P3 | ecosystem: Host-associated > Arthropoda: Insects > Digestive system > Gut ... | reverse complement strand
GGGTTGTGGGAGCGCCAAGTATGGGAACCCACGATGCCTACAGTATACCGGCAGGATTCCTGTATACCGTGTTACAATCGACGACACCATCGGCAAGCCACGAATCCGGCATATGGCCGTTCGGCACGATTATTAATTTTGAAAGTATGACTCACGGTACGACAATGCGCTACACCACAGCAGAGTATCCTAACATCCCCCCTGAACCGGACGAAAACAGCCCGATTGCGTCGTCGATGCGCCTTGACCGCTCGACCAACGTTAGCCTCCGGGCGTTCCACCCCACGCGCTATGATAGCGAGACTGTCACATTTTCATACCAGGCACAGGCAGAAGCACCGACCTTTTTACCAAGAGATGGCGCGACCCTGCCATTTAACTCGGCGATTACCCTCGTAACAACTACGCCGGGTGCGACAATTTGGTATCGAATCAACAACGGTAACGTATTGGAATACACCGCTCCGATCCGCATCGCGTCAGATGCGATTACGATTACAGCATGGGCTGTCAAAGATGGACTCGAGAACAGCGAGGTTGCTTCGGCGACACTTACACCAGTTCCACCACCGCCTATTGAATCGACATTCCCCAGCGGTAGTGAAGTTCCTAGCGGCTCGTCCATCATGCTGTACAGTGGCGACCTGTCACTCCGAAATGCGGCAATTTACTATACATACAGTACCCACGAAACAGACCCAGATGACATCCCAGACCCGGTCTCGCCGAATCCGACTATCGGCGAACGCGTCTGGACTTCCGCGTTGGGCGGTGGTGGGATCTCCGAACCTATCGAGATTCATCACCATACCAAGATCTGGGCGGCGTTCTTCTGTTCGCAAACTGGAACGCCGATGCTTGACGAAAGAGGCGTACCAATGCAGCCGCGCGCGTTTACATACACCGCCGTGACCGCCGTGCCGACGTCCGACGCATGGCATACACACGTTGCACTCGATCAAGACATCACATTATCGACCATAACTCTCGGAGCGAACATCCATTACAGCATCAACGGCGGCTCTGAACAGTTCTACGATGCACCGTTCCGCCTACAAGGCAACATCGGCGACACATTCGAAATAGTCGTGAGAGCTTTCCGGTTTGGCTTAGGCTGGAGCGAACTCGCGACTTTTACCTACACATTAGCAGAACGAAATGAAACGCCGGAGGCGAGGGATGATTACCAGGCTCGCATCGGTGGAAGCGACAGCCCGTTTTTGGGATACCATGTAGTCTTAACAGAAACCGACGCAACCATCCACTTTACGACCGATGGAACTGTCCCTACGCGCAATAGTCCAATATATACAGGACCTATTCTGATAACCTCTGAAGACGAGAGGTTCACAGTGAGAGCTATAGCTGTTAGTGAAGGTCGCGCTGATAGCCACGTAATGCTGTTTCATGCACAGGTTCGCCCACCGGAAGAAGGAAAGCTTGATTTACCCGACATCAAGTTAGGCGAGCTAAGTGGAGTGCATCGTTTATTAGACGGATTAAATCTAGATCTTGATTTGGGTATGCTTCCTGCAATGTATAAATATGAAGATGGCAAAATTATGATAGGCATTGGGTTTAATCCGCTTCAAATGGGTAAGTTTGCTGATATGCAAGGAGCAATTGACAGCGGCAGGTATATATCGGGTGGACTAGAAAAGAATAATATTGGACGAAGTTATGTAGCTGGTAAACCAAAACCGGAAATCAAGTTGATGGGTTATTTAATAGGCACAGTTAACGAACCTTTCATCTTGGAGGGAAAACTGTCATTGACGATTGGGCTTAAGCATGACTTTACTAAACAGACCTTTATTTGGGTCGTTCCTGTTGCATTTACTCTATCTACTAGAGCCAATGTTACTTTTTCAGGACAAATAGGACTCGTTGGGAAAGACCTAGAACCGAAGGTAGAGCTTCATGCTGTTATACCCAGTATTGAACTACGTGCAGGTGTCGGGATTGCATTTATTGCCAACGCAGGAGTATACGGCAGTGTTGACATGAATTTCCGATCGAATATGCGAGATACCGATACACAACGTTGGCAAATGAATGGTGCTGTTGGAGGGTATGCACAAATTTTGTTTAAGACCCACAGGCTTCCTGCAGTCAGTGGGACAATATGGTGCAACAATAGGTGTATAGCTTCTGATAGATGCCGTCGTTGTCTACAAACCACCGGAGTGATGGCGCGTGGTATTGATGCAACCGACGGACGTTTTGTACAGACTGCTACCACTGTATCCATCGCCTCGCGTGACTATCTCGGCGCACAGTCGTCGTGGCTTGGCGGAAGTATGCCCATCCAGCCGTTCGGGTGGCGTGACTATCTCGGCGTACAGTCGACGTGGCTTGGTGGAAGCATGCCCATCCAGCCGTTCGGATGGGGCGAACCCTGGGATGGATCACCAAAACCACGCCTCTTGCAGCAGTCCGTCTATGACCAAGCTGCCCCTCAGATTGCAGAGACAACCGACGGTCAACGCATCATGGTCTTCCTCGCCGACGACGGATCGCGCAGTGACATGAATCGCACCGCGTTGATGTACTCGGTGTACAGTCCTGGTGGTATATGGAGTAGACCGAACCCCATCGTCGTTCCCAACCGAGAAACCCATGCCGACTTCTTCCCGCAGATTGCGACAGACGGCAGCAACATCTGGGTGACGTGGCACAGTAGCCGCATGGAGTTTCCTGGCATTACTAATCCGACAGACCCCGCAGAAATTATTAGGAGCACGGAGCTAATGCTAAAGAACTCGGATATCGCTGTGGCACAGTTTGTCGGCGGCGCATTTACAGACGGCTGCTTACTGACTTCCGGCAGTGAGGTCATGAACAGCACCCCGAAAATTGCTGTCAACAATGGTGACGTAACAGTGGCGTGGATGCGCAACGAAAGTAACAGCATCCGCGGTATGTGCCTATGCATAGACCCATGTTTTGGTGTATGTCGCACACACCAAAACGACAATCAAATCATTGTACGTGAACGTATAGGCGGCTCGTGGCAGCCCGAACGCCCTCCTGTTCAGAGCAATCTTGGTGCGATATCTGAATTTACTGTTGGATACTTCGGAAATACGGCATTCGTTACCTATATCACAGACGTTGACAACGATTTTGATACAATAGATGACCGTAACCTGTACATTGTAAACGTGGATGGAAGTCCCATAGTTAACCTAGCACTGCCCACCGGAACCCTCGTATCAACCCCGACTTTTACGCGTATAGACGGTACGGCAATTCTGGCTTGGTATGAACGGGTTGAAACAATAGATGGTGACGACGAGGTATTAGAAGGCGGTAACATTAGTTATATTACTACGGCACATGGAACACCACAGACCATGTTCCCAGCCAACGATTTTGAAGCTGACAATTTCCGCCTTGTCAACAACAACGTCGGCCAGACCGCTGTTATATACCCACATTTTCAAGACGGTACGGGTAGTTTTCTCGCCCGTTTGTACGAAGGTAACAGAAAGTGGAGCGCACCTTTCATGCTCACTCAAACTGACGGTTTCGCTCGCTTCTTTGACGGCGTTTGGAACGATAGTGGCAACTTCAATATAGCGTTCAACAGTTCGTCCATGAATATCATAGGAAATGAGCTCATTGAAACCAACGACTTGATGATGGCGAGTGCGCGTCCGCTACCAAACGTCCGACTTACGAATGTGTTCCACAACTATGAAGACGTCGAACCGGGACAACCGCTGCCCGTCACAGTGGTCATCGAGAACATAGGTGGTGTGAACCTAAACAGTGTGGATGTAAAATTGGATGGTGTCCGGATCGGAACATTCCAAATCGCTGACGGATTACCCATTGGCGGTACGACAGAACTGGATGAAATCGAAATCTTAATGCCCACTATCATGCAAGGCAATGAACGCTTTGTTATCAGCGTAACGCCTGCCATCGGAGACCGTGACAACAGCTATACCCTGACGGTCGGAGCACCGAACCTCCGTCTCTCGGTCGAACACGAGCGTGTGATTTCGAACGATCCTAACAGCACACTCAGAATCATTGCAACCATCAACAACGAGACCCGATTCCCAACATCGACGAATCTCATCATGCGTCGCAGCGCGATCGATGGCGAGATTCTGAATATCGTTGACATGGGTGTGCTAAACAACGAGACTGACAGCCACGAGTTCTACGTTGATCCAGCACACTTCGTGAATGGCTATTCAGACTTCGAATTACTATATTTCGAAGTCGTGAGCAGTCGGCAAGAAATATTCATGGCGAACTCGTCTGATTTCTTGGTTATCAATGCGCCGCTGCACCAACAGACCATTGCGCTCAACCCTGCAGATCACATCATCTTCGAGTCGGCGTCATTGGGGTATGACGAGCGGACCTCGCGCCACATAACTATCAGCAACACAGGAAACCTGCCGACCGGCGCACTAAGTATCGTTTTGTCTGGCGAGCATGCCGAAAGCTTCCAGCTCAGCACGACAACGCTGAACAACATTGACATCGGGCAAGTCACAAGCTTCACAGTTACGCCGAGGCACGGTCTCGTGGTCGGGACGCACACCGCCACGATTACGATAAGCGGTGGCGAGGGCATTGAGGCACAGAGCTTGACGGTATCGTTCACAGTAAATACAAACATAGCGTCTGGTCGGTTCGCTGACAGTCCCGATGCAACGATCCCCGGTGCACCCTGGTGGATCGATGAGGACGGAACACTCTTTATTGACGCTGGGTTTATTAACTGGACGGGACCACAAAGCCGATGGCATGACTACACCAATGTCATTACAAACATTATCATTCTTGATGATGTTACGGCAGGAGCAAACTTGATTTCACTCTTCAGCGGTCTTAATAATGTCGGGTTTATTGATGGAACGAAATACCTTGACGTTAGCCGCGTAACCAACATGAGCGGGATATTCTCCGGAATGACTAACCTCGAGGGCATCGACCTAGACACATGGGACACCCGCGGAGTAACCAACATGGTGCAATCTTTCGGTAGCACATCCAGTGTTCGGGGACTGATTCTTGGTGAGTACTTCGTCTTCCAAACGGGCACTGGGTTGCCCGCTGTACCCAGTAATGACATTTTTACAGGTTACTGGGTCAACGTTGGTGAGGGTACGTATGAACAACCCTCCGCTAATTTCCGCTTCACATCGGCGCAACTCATGGCGACTTACAATGGCGCGATCCACGCAGACATTTGGATGTGGGAACGGCATGAATCAGATGTGAATAACACAATTACCAACTTAACTATAGGAGGCGTAACAGCACCGGTTCGTGACGCAGTGGCTATTACGACACCGCCAACAGGGGGCGGCGAACAATGGAGCGCGACGATCGCTTGGTTTAACAATACGACCAACGCACCCTTGCCTATAGGAACTAGCTTCGACGCTGGTACAGTATACAGGGCTGAGATAGCGATTGCTCCACAAACAGGCTGGACCATGGCTAATGTTGCCAACCCCGGCTTTAGTGTAGCCGGTGCGACCTCTGTGGCCCGCAGTGGCAACGTGATAAGGGCTGTGTTCCCGGCGACTGCTGAATGGGCTGCTGAACCGACCCCGGATGCATCGGTCGATTTCCTAACCGAACAGCTGAAGGGACTTATTCCGGGAAATTACAGCTTTAATAGCAGTGCGTCAGTTTCGGTTACAGGCACGACACATACTATCCCAATAAGCTGGAAGGGAACGACTGTCGATATTATAAAACTCGGTAACGGAACTACGACATTTAACAGCCTTCCGCAAAGCCTTATGATCCCAAGCCGCCCTGTCGCGCCGGAGGTGACGGTTATCCAGCCGACGGTCAGCGGTGGTACGGGCAGTATAAGCGGAACAACGAGTGCAATGGAATATCGCAATGTAACTACATCCGGAAATTGGACACAATGTGCACAGACGACAACATCAGGATTACAGCCGGGGACATATCAGGTGCGTTTCGGCGCAACCGCAAGCACGTTTGTTGGATTGATCACAACTGTGACTGTCAGCGTTCCGAGTTCCGGCGAGGTTGCAAGGGTCATTGACGAACTGATAGATAATACTGATATGGGAGATCCCCTATCGGTCAAAGCAGCAGTAGAAGCCATTAAAGCATTGTGTACGGTCGAGCTTGCAAACGAGAAAACGGATCCGAAGATCATCAACTTTATCATAGAGTTGGAGGCAGCGCATAAAACCCACAATCCAAGTATCGTTGTAGATAAGATTGTAGATCCAACAAAAGTCGGCGTACTCGGTTTTGATGGCAACGATGTCATGATAATCGGCGCAGGGCTAAACGCAACGAGCGGAGCAGTAACGCTAAGCATATCGTCACCCGACTCACAAAGCGATTTGGAGGTAAGTTCGCGTTACAGCAATGCCATACGTCTGAGCATGGCACTCGAAGGAACAGATGTAAACCCGAGTCAGCTTGACATACCTGTGACAATCACAATCCCCATACCGTTAGGCATAACAGACCCGGAAAATTTCAGGATACTGCATTACTACCCGGGTGGTGGAACGTATGATTACACAATAATAACCCCGGATATCAGCGAAAGCGAAGAGAGCGAAATAGTCGCAACATTTGTGCTCACCCGATTAAACGAGTTCGCGTTTGTGGAGTATGGGGTGATCAGGTCGATACCGACAGCACCGCAGAGCTTCACAGCCACCCCCGGTGACACACAGGTTGTGCTCGCGTGGACAGCCCCGTTCAGCGACGGCAACAGTGCAATGACCGAATATCAAGTATCAAGCGATAGTGGCGCAACATGGAGGACAGCCTCAAGTAATACAGGGCATACGTTCGCCGGCTTGACAAACGGCACAAGCTATACTTTCAAAGTCCGGGCGGTCAATGCCATAGGTGCAGGCTACGAGGCAGTAGCGGTTGCGACACCGGCAACAACAGCCATTGCCCCGTCAGCACCGCAGACCTTGAGGGCCAACTTCAGCGACAGAACCATCAGGCTTAACTGGACAGCACCCGCAAACAACGGAGGTGCGGCGATACAGTACTATGAAGTGTCGATGAATGGTGGTGCTTGGACAAGGGCGGGCAGCAGTACAGGACATTCCTTCACAGGTCTGACAGTCGGGGCGACATATACATTCCGGGTGCGTGCTGTGAACAGTGCGGGGGAAGGGGCGATCGCGACCATAAGCACAAGGATGTACGACCTTGTCGAACAGTTTGTGAGCCGTCAATACCTTGATGTACTGGGACGCGGATATGATCCGGGCGGACTCCAGTTCTGGGCGGATTGGCTGCGCTCCGGTGAAATGACGGGGGCGGCAGCGGCTTATGAGTTTGTCTTCAGTGGTGAGTTTATAAACAGGGACCTTAGCGACAGCGCATATGTAGAAGTACTATATGTGGCATTTATGGACAGAGGTTCAGACCCCGATGGAAAAGCGTATTGGCTAGGCTTGTTAGAAGAGGGCTTGCCGCGAGAGGATGTGTTTGCTGGCTTTGCAAACTCGGCAGAGTTTGAGTACCTTTGCAATGTAGCGGGCATACGAAGAGGGATGCACATCCCTCCGCCGGGCGGCTATGCACAGATGTTTATCAAGCGTTTGTATACGACGACACTGGAAAGGGACGCAGACCACGACGGAATCATTTTCTGGCAGGGGTTAGCCATCGATGGCATGACAGGAGCGGCGATGGCATATGAGTTCGTCTTCAGCGGAGAAATGGAAAGACGTAACTTAAGCAATACGGAGTACATAAAAATCCTATATAACTCGATGATGGGCAGGGAGCCGGATCCGGAGGGAATGGCATTCTGGCTCGACATGATGGAAAGGCAAGGAGCCTCAAGGTACACGGTATTCGCGAACTTTGTGATGTCAAACGAGTTTGCAATGATATGCAACCGCTACGGATTACTGCGCGGCACTCCGCCGGAGCATTTTCAGGTAGGTATATGATTGATAGTTGACAAAATCACACCCTATCCAAATTAAAAATGTGCCCTTGCAGGAGTTTTGATACCTGCAAGGGCATGTGTATGTTATTGATTTTATTTGAGTTTTTGAACCTCAGATAAAGACAGACCCGTGTATTGTGCTATTTCTTCGTCCGACAGTGCCTTTGCCGTTTTTAGCTTAAGTGCGACTTCCGCTTTACCTCTTACTTCTCCCCTAGCCTCTCCTTCGACCATACCTTCCGCTTTACCTTCGGCTCTCCCCTCTGCTCTCCCCTCGGCTCTACCTTCGCGTTGCGCTATAATTCGGTTGTGCTGTTGATCCATTTCAAACATACGGCGCGAACGGTAGTGCGCGCGCTCAATCTCGTCTTTGCTTAAGGTTTGAAGCATCTCTTCTGCCATTTTGATCTCCTTCCTCTCCGCTGTCAGCTTGTTTATCAGTTCCCTGTGGTCTGGGTCTGAGGCATATGCGAAAAATGATGCCCAAGCTTCTTCTCCGGTCATGGTGCTTGCGGACTTTCTCTTGACTTCGTCCAGCTTCGTGAGTTCAACGAATATGATACCTAATGCGTCCGATAGCTCCCTGTTGTTCTCGTCTCGGAAGTTGAATCTGCTTACAAAGTTTTCCCGGTCGGGAAATACCGTATACCCGCAGAATGTCATCTGATAGCTACGCATGAGGTTGCTATACGCTATGCTGCGCCCCGGTTGCTTTGCATGAAGGTCGCAGAGGTAGTACATCGCCCGATTCTTGACTATCCTGTGACCGCTTAGTAAGCTGTCCCCGGACATCTGTTCGGCTTGCATTTCGACGCAAAGCTGGCTGCCATCGTCTATCTTACAGTTTACGTCAAAGCGTTCACGCTTTTCGTTGATGTCCGCTACCGGCAACTCGACATTCCTGACTTCGACACTATCTACAGGGAATCGTAGGAAACTTTCAACTATGTCGAGTAGGATGGGTTTAGCATCTTCGTGGGTTAGTAATGTTTTAAAGACTCCGTCTTCGTGGGGTGGTAATAATTCGGGAATGATTGGTTCGTCGTAGAACATTGACTTGTGCACATCCTTTTTATGCAGATTCAGTATATCATAGTTTATTAAATAAAACTAGCGGAAGATTTCACTATAACAACCGTTGCATAAGTCAATGATACACTAGAGCCGCAATGGTTTCAATATGAATTTGGTTCTACATTTGAGCCGTGCTTATGTAGAAAAATTCACAGTTTTGAGATAAAGCACGTGGACTGCAGTTGCCACTGTTACAGCATCAGAAAACCATAAAACTCAAGTGTTTGCGATACAGTTGAAAGCAGAAGGACAGGTGGCACGCCTCCGGAGCATTTCAGGTAGGCGCATGATAGGTTGGTAAAAAATACATCGCATACGAAAAAATGCCCTTGCAGGGGTATTTATTTAAGCATTTAAGCATTATGTCAAATCGTTAACCTAAAGTACGGCAAATCGTTTACTTATAAAGAGCTAAATCGTTGACTTATTCTTGAAGATGTGTATAATGACAGTATGAAGAAGCATTACAACAGGTTAGTTGAACCATATCTTAGGGCATTGATGCAAGAGTTTCCTGCTATTGCTATCGATGGTTTAAAAGGCGTCGGAAAAACGGTTTCAACGAAGAGACTTGCTTCGACTTTTTTTGAGCTTGACAGACCCAAGGATTTTGACCAGATAACCAACATCCCGGATGTTCTACTATCGGAAAAACCACCGATACTGATTGATGAGTGGCAAAGGATCCCGGCAATATGGGATTTTGTTCGAAGAGCGGTGGACGATGGCGCAAAACCCGGAACATTTCTGTTTACTGGATCTATTTCAAATACCGATACTAATATTCATTCAGGTGCTGGTAGAATAATCCACAGAAGGATGTATCCTCTGTCGCTGGCAGAACGAGATATCGATAATGCCACTGTTTCAATCAAGGAAATGTTTGCATCCCACAAGCCGTTTGGATCTGGAATATCCGGGAAAACTGATATTTCTATGCAGAACTATTTATATGAAATAGTCGCATCCGGACTCCCCGAGTTTCGTATCCTCTCGCCGGAGAACAGGAAAATTGCGTTTGAATCTTATTTTATGAATATGCTTTCCCATGAATTTATCCAGCTAGGCGTCAGACTTAGGCAGCCTGAAACATTACTTCGCTGGCTGAGATCTTATGCAGCCGCAATTTCCACTGATGCAGGGTATAATGAAATCCTGGATGCATCGACTGCCGGTGAAGGTCATAAGCCCGCGACTAAGACAACTATAGCCTATAGGGAGGCGTTAGGGAATTTATGGCTTCTAGATGAGCTGTCACCTTGGATTGATGGTGAGGACTTCTTTAGCGGACTAAAGCGCTCGCCAAGGCATTATTTGGCGGACCCGGCTTTTGCTGCATATCTGCTTGGGCTTGACCTAAAAATACTATCAGGGGCAAATGGCTGGCCGCAACGGGCTGAAAGGTTTGACAAGAAATACGGCAGTATCCTTGGCAGATTGTTTGAAGCATTGATACATTTAAGTTTGAACGTTTATGCAGGGGTCAACAATTCAAAGTTATATTTCGCCAAAACGCATAGGGGTGATAGGGAAGTAGACTTTATTATTCAAAAGGACTCAAAAGTGATAGCTTGTGAAGTTAAGCTATCACCTGTTGTATCGCCTTCTGATGGTAAGCATCTTAGGTGGTTGATCGATAAAGTAGGAAGTGCTTGTTGTGATGCTATCATTATAACAACCGGATCAATAGCATATAGACGGGACGATGGTATAGCTGTAGTTCCCGCTGTATTGCTCGGTGCGTGATGTTAGTATAGTTATCGGGTTATGAAAGATAATTCCAGACTTTAGACTTAGACCATATCAATAATTATTGTGGAGGGTAGATATATGCAAGAGATAATCATTGACAAAGAGTTTGCGCGTATGTTTCCGGTGCTTGGCGAGCGGACGCTTGCGGGTCTTGAGGAGAGTATTCTGGAGTTTGGTTGTGTTGTGCCGCTGATTTTATGGAACGGTATTTTGATAGACGGGCATAATCGCTACCAGATCCTAAAGAAACATGACTTACCGTTCAATACTATCAATATGGAGTTTGCTTCTCGTGATTTGGTTGAGATTTGGATCATTGAGAATCAGATAGAACGCCGGAATCTTACGCCTTTGCAACTGAGTTTCTATCGTGGGCTTCATTATCATGCTGAGAAGCGTGTTATCGGGAATATGTCAGGAAGAAATCAGCATAATG
>Ga0123353_10015029_pt1 | contig 11210 bp, 3 predicted proteins | sample TergutLab28metaG_3_FD_92763 | JGI IMG/M metagenome (GOLD analysis project Ga0123353, IMG submission 92763) | Labiotermes labralis P3 segment gut microbial communities from Petit-Saut dam, French Guiana - Lab288 P3 | ecosystem: Host-associated > Arthropoda: Insects > Digestive system > Gut ... | reverse complement strand
TTGTATAATTCAAGCAATGCTTCTTTTTCACTAAAGAGCTTCGTGAAAACAGTGTTCTTGTATTCTCTGTTTGCGCCCATGTTTCGCCTCTCTTCCTCTATTGATGTTATCTTATCGTATAGCGACGCATTTTGCAAGATAAATCAAACGAATCAAACGAAGCGTGTTTATTTTGAACTCTGGGTCAGCATGTTTAATACCTGCTTATTCCACGATCGCACCCACAGAGAACATCTCTTCGATTCCAATCAGGGTTATATCACGCCTGCTTGCCGCTCTACTCACTAGTGCCTCCGTGAACCCGGACTTTGAAAACAGCATGAAATTAACATCATCAAATTCAGGAAAGAGTCTGGATTTACGCATAAGCTCATTTAATACATCCTCGTCGGTTGGAGCGTTGCGCCACTTGCATTCACCGAAAACTGCCTTATTATCGGCATAGGCAATAAAGTCTATCTCCTCCTCGCGCCGCTCAATCGGATTATTCCCCCACCATCTGCCAATCCTTTTAAAGGAAACAGGCAGTATCTTCTTTTTCAGCGCCCGCCACATATATTGCATGGCGCATTCCTCAAAAGTGCGTCCGACATGGCTGCCGAGCTGCCCTGCGAAAACTTCATCACAAACGTCTCCGCCAACCCCCGCCGTTATCCGGCTTAGTTCAGGCAGGACAAAACGATACCAAAAAATAAACATCCAATCGTTGAGCGAATAGATCGACTTTTTCGACCTTGCTTCAGTAACTGGAATCTCTTTTCGGACAATGCCGAGACTGATAAGCGTGGAAAGCATCTTGCTGCCCTGACTTGTTTCAATGCCCACTCTGGTCGCTATTTCATTGAGCTTGCTGCTCCCTGCTGCTAATGCGGCGATGATGGCGTTATAAGTCCCGGGCATTTTCAGTTCTTGCTTCAGCAGATTTGACGGTTCCTCGAACAGGCGGCCGGATGGGTCAAAAAACAGATCACGGACGTTTTCCTTCAAGGATAAGCTGTTGGTGACTCTGGATAGGTACTCAGGCATGCCCCCCGTAATGCTGTACAGAGTGAGCTTCTCCTCATAAGAAAACCCATGGAGCATCTCAGCGCTCTCCAGATAATCAAACGGAAGCAGCTTATGCTGGGCAGTCCTGCGGCCATAAAGCGGGCTTTTGTACCCCATGACCTGGTTTTCCATAAAAGACATGCTTGAACCGCAAAGGATCAGAAACAGCTTACTGTCAGCCTGATACTTGTCGATGGCAGCCTGCAGCGCTGACGATACGGATAAATCGCTTCCTGCAAGATATGGATACTCGTCGATTGCGAATATGATGCGCTCATTCCTGGCGCGTTCAAAGACGTACTCTATAGCTTCCCTGAATGTCCGAAAGGGGTTTTTAGGGGATTCAGGCGCGAGCGCCGCCAATATTTGAGCCGATACGATTTCGAGGTTTTCCTTCGCATTCGATTGCATAGCCACAAAGTAGATAGCGTTCTTTCCCTTGCAGAATTCGTTTATCAGCGTTGTTTTGCCTACCCTGCGCCGACCGTATATAACTGGGAACTGAAAGTCACCCTGCCTGTAACTCTTATTCAGCGCCTCCAGTTCGTTTCTTCTACCAACGAACATATACTAATCCTCCAATTACTAATTGTGCGATTAGTATATCTCAGCGGGGTTTTATTGTCAAGCTGTACTTCAGTGTCATGTTGTCAATTCAGTGTCATGTTGTTACTTTAACGTGAGGCTTCGCCCCACAACCCATCGGGCTTTTTCCGTCTTGTACGCTATGTCGGGCGGCATGAATCCACCCTGCGTACAAGGCGAAAAAGCCCTCCGCCGCTTCGCGGCGCACCGTGCGTTTGCGCGGTGATAGTGGGTTACTGTGAAAAACGTAAGAAAAAATCGCAAAAGTTCCCTGACATTATCATTTGTGAAGTCTCTTCATCAAATGTGTCGGTGATCTCGCCAGCCAGCGCCATTAATGATGATACGTCTGTGAATCCCGCCGGCATTGTGTCAAAACCGTCCAGATCGCATCCAAGGCCGAGATTCGCCCCCGCGCCTATGCTGATGAAATGCCTGATGTGCTCCATGATGCTGCCCATGCCTGCATTGCCTTTCACTTTGAGAAATTCCGGGTACAGATTGATCCCGATGATCCCGCCCCTCTCCACAATAGCCTTGATCTGGTCGTCTTTGAGGTTTCGGCGGTGTGGCGTCACGGAATACGCATTTGAATGGCTTGCCATAAACGGGCGGGCGCTTATATTATAAAAATCCCAGAAACCGGATTCGTTTAGATGGGAAACATCTATCACTATCCCCAGTTCTTCCATCCTTTTTACGCATTCAACCCCAAATGGTTTAAGCCCTCCGCCCCGGTCTGCGCCGACGCCATAACCAAGCTCATTTTCACGGTTCCACGTCAATGTTATAATCCTCACGCCTCTGCTGTAAAAATGATCCAGGTTTTCAATCTTGCCTTCCAGCGGTTCCGCGCCCTCGATCGATAAAATCGCGCTGATTTTATTGTTCCGCGCGTTTCTGTTAATATCCTCCAAAGTAAGCGCAATTTCAATGATGTCGCTGTGTTTCGCTATTTCGCTCTCAAAAAAATCTATCTGATGGTTGGCGTTCTCATATGCATTGTTTACTTGCCTGTTTTCCAGCCATACCGCAAAAACCTGAACGGGCGCTCCGAACTCCAAAAGCCGCTCAAAGTCGACATGGAGGTCATTGCTGAACAGATTTTCATCCATCCGCAGTGCGCGCGATATTGTATCCGCGTGCGCGTCGATGAACCCAATCGCGGGCGGCGCAGCCTCGTCCATTATCTGCTCTTCCATTTCTGTTTCCTGCGATCCCATATCGTCTGTCACCAGCATTTCCGTCCCGGATACTGTCGCCTCCGGAATGCCTTTATCTGCCTCTACCGTCCCAGTCGCCGGAAGCGCGGCGTCATCCTCAATTTGCGTTTCCATATTGGCTGTTGGCGGCGCTCGATCGTCCGGAGCGCAACCAACCGCACAAGCCGCCAGCAGCAAAACCAGAACACAGCTAATATACCGATTCATCTATCCTCCATAAAAGCACGGCAACCGCCGCCAAAACAAATATTGCCTGCTTTCTGTTTGGTTTCGCAGTGATACTATGTTTCAGCCGCACTATAATGATCAGAATCCAACTCGCTTCGCTTAGAGGCGGGAGTCTTCTCCCGGGCGTATAATACAGCGTCAGAAACTGCCGCCCGATACTAAGACACCGGCATTATGAAAAGCCGCGCCTACGGCATTATAGATTTCGGTATAAATGCCGGAAGCCTGACCCATGCCGATTAAGCCGCCCGAAACGCCGCTGGTTCCTTGTGTGAGCGTTACTATAGTGCCTTCCGGAACCGATTGGCATACGACGCGCAGCTTTACATGACGTCCTTTTTTACCGGCAAACGCGCCCAAAGCAACCGATGCCCCCTGAGACCCCCTCTCCGCATCGGCGGACCAATCATCAATTGGGGTAAGCGTAAAACCTTGGTTCGCAAGTGCGCCATAAACCGTATTGCGAGCAATTGTTGGATCGCCGCTTACTACATACCTGTGTCCTTTCATGTTTCTTCTATCCTTTCCTGATATAGTTTGGGTCAGCAAGTGGTTTTGTGTGTTTTTATTCTATCTCGTTTGAATCCAGCGTATGTTTTACCATCTACTGTCCATCGTTGCATATGCTCAACCACACTCCAACGTTAGCATACCACACCAATGTTAGGAATTCTACACAATATTTCAGTTGTAGCAGATACATGGATATCTGGGACACCGATAACGGTATCCCAGATATTTACATTGTTTTTGTATGTCCCGCACCATGTCAACCCGTGCTAGATTTTTACTTCAATTATTTCACACATCTCGGTTATTGCTCCATCTTTCATGTATGCAATAACAATATAATATGTATTTCCATTGGTAAGCTTATTAATATGTATGCCCTGAGAATTGGAATTCCATTCTTTATACTCCGATAATTGCTCGTCAACTCCTCTACTAAGGTAAACGACATAGCCCTTTCCGTTGGCGGAATGAATATTGAAATACACCGTTACCTGCTTATTTCCAGTTTCTACCTTTGTAATCACAATTCGTTTTATTACTGTTATCTCAAAGCTGTCCGTTACGGTTATCGGACCTTCTGTGTAACTGACAGTGACTGTATTATGCGACAAGGTCAAAATGGTACCCTCGCCGGGATCTGCAATATAGTCAAATACTTCACGGCTACCATTAGTGTAATGGGCTATCACCACAAGACCTCCGAGATAGAGCATCTCTCCCTCAATGTAAAACACTTCATCGGGCGCAATGACAGTAATGGATTTCAGTAGCGGTTCTCTTACAGTGATTTCAAAACTCGCTGTTCTGGTAATGCCGCCCTCTGTATAGCTGACTGTTACACTCGTCATGTCCTTTGTGAGCGGAGTTCCAACCGCCGGGGTGACAGTATATCCGGAAATCCCATATCCGTCGCCCTCGTCGTAATTCCCGAGGACAATCATGCCGGAGAGATTCAGGGACTCACCCTCGTAATACTCGGTTCTATCCGGAGGCTTCACCGTAATAGATCGCAGTACGCGGTTTTTCCCGGCAAGCTTGAATGAGGGCCTTATCGTTATGTTTTCATCAGGCATAGCAAACGCGATCGGATTCGCGGTTGAGTTGTTAACGGGTGTATGGGAACTGACCCAGCGCAGGAATTTATACCCTACATATGGCGCTGCTTCCAGCGAAACCCAGTCTCCGCCGGAAATCCCGACAGTCCCGTCAGCCTTCGAACCGTTAACGTTTACATAACCGCCTATTGCCTCTTCAACAATCAATGAATACACTATGTCTTTGACCGTTATCTCCAGCCTGTCCATATACGCGCCGTCTTTTGTTATAACCGTGATAACCGTCTTCCCGGGCGCTCTTAACGAAAGAGTTCCTTCGCTGTCCACATGCGCGACCCGTAGATCGCTGGAAGCCCAGGTTACATTCTGATTGCTGGCGTTTTCGGGATACACTTGCGCTTTGAGCCGGGATTCGTTAACGCCATCTCTGTACAGCACGCTTTCACCTCTGATCGAAACACCGTTGACCCGTATCCAGGTAATTTCCTGCTCCCAATCAGGATCATCAGGTGGCGTCAGGCGCTCCCTGTAAATTGGCATCGTTACACTGTTGTTTTCCAGATAGAAGTCGGCTTTCATAGTTTCCGCTTCGAAGTAAAGCTCGTTTACATTTTCGTCCATCTCATCAATATTAAATTGATAGAATACCTCTATGTTTTTCCGGTTTCCTACAATAAATCGCTTTGCCTCGCTTAAAACACTACCTTCCTTATCGTTGCCATACACGGTGAGTTTCGTTATCGTCTCAATGTCCGAGCTATTAGAAAGCTCAACTGTCAGGAACAGCCTATTGCCTACTTTTTCTTGCATAACGCTTACAGCCACGTCCACCAAACCCAACTCTATCTCATAAGTATTGTTGCCGGGATCGCTATCACCAGGGAAGGAAACCTCTGCTTTCAGAAGCGCGTCATCCGGAAGTTTGCGCAGGTCTACTGTTTCATTCAGAGTGATGGTCTGTCCCGGCGCCAGGGTAACCGACCGGATCAAATCGTCGTGACCGGTCATGCTGACGCTTACTTGTCTAACTGTCGTTTCGCCACGATTTGTAATCACAAGACCCACCGGCTGCATGGCATTTCTCACATCGGCGGCGGAGGCGTAAACATAGTCGAGGGAAATATCACTCCTGGGTTCAACCTCTATATACCATAGCGCGTGTTCAGAATCATCTGCACCTTCATCTCCGTCTACATCTTCATCTTGCGCGATTCGGTATGTATTCATAACGATCTGCCAAACTCCCGTATCGGTCAGAGCCACATCAAAACTGGCTAACTCATCATTAACAGTTTTCAGAGTGACAGGCGGACCATAACCATCTGCGCCCATGATGGAAGCTTTGATCACATATTGATCCACCGCCGGGTTGATCACTAATTCATTTGTGACAGGATCGACAACATACCGATCAGGATTTGGTTCTGTCCAAACAATGGCTGTTTTGTCTGCATTTCTCACGATTTTATACGGTCCGGAAACCAATGTGCCACTGACCGTTACCACCTGTATGTTGTTCTCGTTGAGCGCGTCATTAAAGCAGTAAATAGCGCCCGCTTGCTGCCAGAAGAATTTTCCGTCATGGAACCTCAAACCTGAGGATCCTGCGGCGTGTGATAGCGGAATGTTGAAATCCCCACGCCTCAACCAGATTGAGGGCATATCCTCATCGCCGAACGTGCTGTGCACGATGAGCAGGTCGCCGCCTACATATCCGGCGGTCAGTTCATTGACGCATCCTTCGGCTTCAAAGAGCGTTTCCGGCGCGCTCCATACGCCACCGCGCAACGTACTGCTGACGACTACGTCCCATCCGCCGATTTCAAGGGGATGACCGTTACGAACCTCAGTCCATATTGCGGTGACGTCGTTCCCGTTGGAGACAAGAATTGGGTTCATCTCGGCAACGTTGTTATCCGTAATATAGTCCTGACCGACAAAACTCAGAGTATTGATATCCCACTTAGCGAAGCACAACTCCATATTTGTCAGGGCTTGATCCAGCATATTTTGTGCGTCTTCGCTTTCATTTACACACGCATTTGCTTTTTGCCAAATCAGGTATAAATTGTTGCCCACTGTCAAGGTTTTAGCAAAATAATCAGAGGTTCCGGTGTCCCAGACAGGTTCAGGTTGCCTCCACACACCGTCTTGCAAAATAGAATACATAAGTCTGATGTGATTGCCGGTAGAGCTAAAGCCATCGTCCTGCTGGAAAATCATGATAGTTTGCCCCCCAACCCTGGCAAGCGTGGGAGTTGTGCCTGGCAACACACCGTTTTGCAGTGGACTGCTGCTGCCCGCTGAATAGACTGTTGATCGTGAGAAGCTGTTTCCTGCGTTCCAATCCCCATTCCATGGTGTGGTGACATTGAGGTACTTTCTGGATGACAGCGCGTACCCGTTATCTATAAGGCAATACACCTCTTCATCAGACTCGAACAATACAAACATATCTTGCTCATCCAAATCTGACTGCTCCGAATCTGACGGGTCCGGTTCGTCCGGAACCAGTAACTCCGAATCATCCTGCTCTGAGTAGTCAGGTTCAACAATATATGATAGATCCGGTTCATCCGGGTATGGCAACTCTGGAGTATTCTGAGATGAGTGGTCCGGATTAACCATGTCTAACGGATCCGGTTTGTCCAGGGATGCCAATCCTGAACCATACATGTTGAATATGGCTGGTTCATCCTCTAATAACAGTTTTGTTTTATCCATGTATAACAGATCAGATTCATCAATGTCCGGCAAATCCGGTGCGTCAATGTCCGGCAAGTCAGGTTCATCCGTACCAAATATACTGAACGCCGCCGGCGCTGTCATCGCGCGCGAGCCTCCCGGCCAGAGCCGCTTTTGGTAGGACGCCAGTTCCCATTTTCTTTTAATGAAAAGCAGACACTCAACTTCTACGCTTGCGGACGCCCTAAAATCGCCGGTTGACGTTGGCCTTTTTGCGCTGGTATCCATGCTTACTCTGATATTTAAATTCGCGTCGCCCCGAACCCCCGCATACAGCAAGTTCCGGATACCAACGCCCACCGAGAGCCACATAAATGGATTTATGGCAATGATGACCTCGCCGTCGAATGTCACACCGCCGCTACCGGCGTTGACCACAGCCTTAGCCGCCGTCCCCAATCCCATGCCGCCGCCGATCTGTATGGAAATCGGAACGACGCCGCCAACCAGGAATGAAAAAGTTTTACTGCCACCGGCAAAACCATTGACGATCACCTCGCCTGTGCTCGTCAGTTGCCTGCCGTATATATCAAATTTTATCTCGAAATACCCGATACCGCCGACCGCACCGGTGACAACGCCTGAAGCAACCGAGAATTCCTTTTCGGCAATGCCGTACTTTTCCTTCATGACCCGGAGGCAACCGTCAGTGCCAAGATTCTTTTTAACTGCCTGGAAGTCGCTTTTAAAAGCTTTCCATTCCTTTTCGGCGGCTACCAATTTATCGACTTTTATGAAGTTTATGAATGTATCAAAAGCAAAATCGAGCGCATCGTCGACTTTTTTAAAGAAGGCCTGGAGATACTGTGCGTCTATTTTATCAAACAGCTCGTCGAAGACATCCACAATACCCAGCGCGTCAATGCCTTTCTGAATGACATCCATGACGGCTTGTGGAGCACCGGTGGAGTACAGTGCTTCGACTATAGCATCCGTTACCATCTTACGCACTTCACTGATTTTTTCTTTAACTTGTTCGAGTTTCTCAGGGCTTACATATTCAGACAACTTTTTGTAGAACTCGTCGAGACCGTATTTATTGAGGGCATTCATGAGAATATTTCTGAGATCGATGTCTATATAAGCGCCAATCCCCTCCAGGAATTTTATCCAATCGTTTGCCTTCATTACAGCCTTTTCTTTCAAGGTTACAACTTTGGCCCATTCGGACTTCAACATATCGTAGGCTTTCTTAAATACTGCAAATTCCTTCTTAAACTCGGTCAGGATGCCCATGATCGCTTCAAATGCAAAATCGATAGAGTCGTCGATTTTTTTGAACAACGGTTGGATATACTTGATATCCAGTTGCTCGAATAAATCGTCAAAGACGTCTACGATGCCGAGCGCGTCTATGTAAGCCTCCAGGATTGCAATTGACGTCTGAGGAATTTCGGCAGCTTTCATGGCGTCGATGATAGCGCCTTTAACAGCAGCATTCACCTCTTCGATTTTCTTCTTCAATTTCTCTTGCTGCTCGGGAGTAAGTTCATTCATCAACGCTTTATAGAGAGCGGTAACGCCGTGTTCGTTGAGGGTATCGGTTATTAATTTTTGCAAAGCCGCATCCATACGCACATCGAAAGACTCAAAAAAGCTGATCCATTCGGTTGCTTTCATTACCGATTGTTCTTTAGCGATAACAACTTTCTTCCATTCTGCCTTCAGCTTGTAATAGGGCTCTTTATACATGGCTTGGAACCTGTCCAGGGCGCTTCTGAGTTCAGCTGTAAGAAAATCAAGGTTGGCGCCCAGCGCAATAAACAATGGTTGAATATGCTCAACATCCAGTTGATTGAACAGATCATCGAAGACGTCCACAATGCCGAGCGCGTCAATACCTTTTTTGATAATACCTATAGCGGCTGCTTGTACGCCGGATTTTTCCAGCGCATCAAGAATCATAGCATTTACCTGTTCACTCACCCAGTCCAGTTTTTCGAGCAATTTTTCAAGTTGGTATTTATCTAAATACTCATACAGCGTATCATAGAGGCCTGTCACACCATATTTATCAAGGGTAGTACTCACAATTTGTTCCAGTTTCGCATCGATGAACACGTCAATGTCAATCAGAAAGTCAATCCATTCGTTTGCCTTCATTACGAGCTTTTCTTTTTCATTGACAATTCTTTTCCACTCGGACTTCATTTTTTCATATGGGCCTTTGTAGTCTTTTTTAAGCGCGTCCTTCGCGTCCCTGAGTATACTGACTGCATCGTCCAATCCGCCAACAGCGAATCCGAATTTAGGCCCCTTCTTAAAGTCGCCGATATAGCCGTAAAAAGTGATGGTTCCGTCCAAAGCCTGCGCGGAGGATGATAAGGTAGCAAGCATATTCGCGGGCAGTTTGAGTATCTCCGGATATACTTTAGTTGCTTCCGAATCAGGAAATCCGGCTTCTTCTGTAGAAACTGTAAAATTCGGCTGCCTGTTCACAGAATTCGTGGATTGCTCAAAGTCTGAATCGCCCCTAAGTATCCTGATATAGACCGGTACGGCGTCCGACGGGCTGCTTCCGTCATCAGGCAGCATTCTTAACCAGAGCGGTTCACCGGGCTGGAATCCTGCAAGTCCGGGCGCGAGGGTAATGAAATCATTTGAATCGCTGTAAATATACTTCCCTCCGCTTTGAAACAGCATAAACCTGCCTGTTGCGCCATTCCATTCGCCGGAACACAGGAGATTCAGCATATCGCCCTGATACCGTGTAAACGAGAGATTGGATCGACGAACTTCCGCAAGCGTAATGGTATCAGCAGCCAAGGTAATATATGGCTTTCCATCGTCTTTGAAAGCCTCAAGGAAAACAGTATGACTCCTGCCGGGGATCAGCGCATAGTATGACTCACCTTTCCGGTATGTTTTGTTAGCTGCGCTTTCCGGGGTTACGAAGACTCTGTTCACGGCGAACAGCATTTCATCCTGTATTTTTATGGCGCCGAGCCTGTCTGTGAAGTAAACGCTCCCGCCAACTCTTATTTCCGCATTCTCCACGAATTTACCATCGTAATCTTTGACAATTATTGTATGACTGGCGGTCGCAGCCGCTACGCGATCTTCGCGTACAGCGGGAGAAAATATGGGGTAGCCGCCTTCGGGGTCATCCATCCAGTCGAATCCCAGGCTTCGGAGTTCGGCGCAGGTGTTCAGCGATTCCAGAAGCGTGCTTCCGTAAAGACTTCTTCCGGCGCCCTCGTCAAACACAAGTACGCCATCTGTGCCGGCAAACCATCCAACGCATGTCAGTGCGCCTTTTCCGGTCGCGCCAACCGCGCTGCCAGGTCCCACATAAACTGCAAGTTCTTCGGAGTCCACATGTTCTTTAAAGTAAAAAGCGCTCTCTATTGAACCGTTTATGTTAGTCCCGGCCAGACCGCCGCTGCCGATACCTGAAATATCACCGCAAAAATAGCCGTTCATGATTGTGCCGTAGTCGTTGCTGCCTGCCAGCCCGCCGGAGGTGCTTGCGCCAATGCTGCCGGATACAAAGCAGTTTTCGATGACGCCTTCCGCATCAACCGCTTGCCCGCCGTTAACGGCGGCTATACCACCGGAAGCCCGGCTGCCATTGATTAGCAGGTCGGCAACGCCTGTGTTGACGATATAGCCGTAGTTCCAGCCGAACAGACCTTTATATCCATTTGCGCTGTTTACAAACTTCATTCCGCTGACTATATGCCCGTTACCATCAAATTCCCCTTTAAAAGGATTGGCAAGAGCGCCGATAGGCTCCCACGGGTATGCGGAAATATCAATATCACTAGTCAGAATGATTTTTTTGTTTTTGAAATCATCATTAAGCCCTTCCTCT
>Ga0123353_10015026_pt1 | contig 11211 bp, 8 predicted proteins | sample TergutLab28metaG_3_FD_92763 | JGI IMG/M metagenome (GOLD analysis project Ga0123353, IMG submission 92763) | Labiotermes labralis P3 segment gut microbial communities from Petit-Saut dam, French Guiana - Lab288 P3 | ecosystem: Host-associated > Arthropoda: Insects > Digestive system > Gut ... | reverse complement strand
GCGCTCGACGCGGCGGTCCTAAACTCCTGCCGCGCCGCCCGCAACAACGCGCTTGCGTCCGCAGATTACTACGGCAGCGGGCAGATTTTAGGAGACTTGAACGCATGCATCGAGGAAGACGAGTTCCGCAGGTACTTCGCGGAAGCTTTTTCCGAAACGCTTGGGGTCGGCATTGTAGACTCCTCCGCCAATCCAATGAGGTTCGGGGAGAACGAGCGATGGAACAATATCACAATTTGGGTCGATTTCGAATACGACGACGGCGGGTTTGATGGCCGCGGAGTCAGCAGGGCAACGATCGAGGCGGAAACACCGTACAAGTTCCGCACAAGCCTGCTGAGGAGCGCGTCTACCCTCTCCGGAGGGACATACAACTTAGGGGAGCGCGGAGCCCCAATGACCTTTATCGTGCAAATAGTCAATTAACAAGCGCCTATTCAGGATGTCTCCCGAATAGTTATAAAAACGGTTTCAATTCCGCCCTGTATCAGCTGGCGGGGCGGGTGGAATAATAAAAAAGAAAGCGGTGAAAAAACATGGCAGATAGCAGACAGAGGTTCAGTAAAGGCGGCGCGGAAGCGCTTAGACAGGAGTTCGCCAATGCAGCAGCGCCAATAAATAGCGCGCTTGAAGAAGTCCAGGACGAGGTGAAGACTTTAAGTACATGGTGGGTTGGAGACAGCGCGGACAAGTTTATAACCCTCACTAACCAAGTGAAAAAACAAGTCGAGGACTCGATGAACGGCTGGCTCAAGGCTAACGCAAATCTTGTCTCCGAAATCGAAACGGATAAGTTCGAAAGAGAACGCAGGTTCGCAAACAGCATGTGCATAAAGTAGGCACAATTATTAACAATTATAGGAGGTAAAACCAATGAGCGAACTTCAATTTGACCCGGCGCTGGCAGACAAGCTCAGCAGAAATATTGCGAATAAAGTAAAAGCTATAAAAATGTCACTCAACAAGATCGAGAGGCTGGTTGAGGAATCGGCTAAGAAAAACTGGGAAGGCGAAAGCAGGAGTGAATACGTAAAACTCTACAAACTCAGCAGCGTGGAGGTAATTGCTTTCCTGACGAAATGGCTGGATGACATCGCGAAGTTTATGAATGAAGCAAAGGAAGCGAAGAGGCTTCAGGAAAACGAAGGGGCGGATATGATCAGAGGCGCCCGAAACACTATCGCATCCCCCCAGTAAACAAAGAATTCCTCGCGTAACGCCGGCGGGGCTTGCAGCTCCGGTACACACAGAGCACGCCCCGTCGCGGTTACCGCGAACCACAAAGGTAGTGAACAAAATTGAATGAATTATTAGAATTTGACCACGTCCAGGCAGATAAGCTCAGGAGAAGGTTGACTAACAAAAAGAATAGCATTCAAACAGCGCTCAATAAGATCGAGGGCCTTGTGGAGAGGACTGCAAATCTGCACTGGGAAGGCAAGAGCAGGGCGGAGTATATCAATCTCTATAAAGCCAGCAGCGCCAAGGTCGATAGTTCCATGAGAAGATGGTTGAAAGAGGTCACGGACTTGATCAACCGTGCCAAAGAAGAAAAATTGAAACAGGAAGAACCTGGAAATGTGCGAAAACCCCGGCAGTTGATCGAACATATGCCAGATAATGATCTTAAGTATGTGGCCGGGCCGGCGGCAACGGCTGACGGGCAAGCCAATCACGGTGCGGCGAATTGCGATGGCGTGGCAAATGAAGGAGCCGACGGGCAAGCCGGACGCGGCGCAGCGAATTACGATAGCTCCTTGAATGAAAGAGCCGAGCGGGGAGACAGGCAAATCTCACTCTCGGAGGTTATGAACGGGGATCTAGGCTACTGGTACGAACCGAGGGCGGATAAATGGTTTGAGAGACTGAGGATATATGACCCGGCCCCGACGATCATAATAAGAGAGATAGAGCCGCCGGAACGGAAGCCCGTATCGGAAGCGCAGCAGGGAGCGCAGCAAGGAGCGCAGCAGGAAGCGCAGAGCAGCGCAACCTCTGATTGGCCGCAATCTGCACCGGCGGGAATACCTGAGGTAACAGAACGAGAGATTTATTACGCATTGGTCCAGTCTTACGCCGGGCCGGCTGATACTTTGGGATACAAAATCTGCGACGACTCTCCGGATGATTTGCTGGATTCGCTGACACAGGAGACCTGCCTTATTTCACCGGAACAGCTTGACGTGTACAACTCCGTCATAGCTGCGGGGAGCTATACGGACGAGCAAAAACGCAGGATGCTGATTTCGATGGCGCTCGAAACGAACATCAACGACTTGCTGGACATGGACGATTACGATAAGGCTGATGCGCTTAAAGGGTTGATGGATCGGATGAATAGCCAATCTGAAGATGCATATAACAGATTCCAGGTTATGTTTAATATAAAGTGGTCCTGCTTCAATGACATTAACGAGTCTATCATATACTCGATCACCAATCATGCTGAAAGGCTTTTGCTCTCGACGCCTGAAAATTCGCAGAGACCCACCGGTTACTCAAACACAGAACACTTAGCGAAACTCGGATACACAGAGACTGAAATCAGCGACCTAAGGAACTGGATGACAGAAGCCGAATGGGAGTTTTTCAATAAGCTGGACGGCACTGAAGAAGGGTATATCAGCGCATTTCAAACAGACCCGAACGACCTGTCTGAGGTTGTAACGCTGGCATTGACCAGATACTCCGCCAGGCTTTTAGAGTTTGATGAAGAAGGCAAAGCGACGCAGGAAAGCTGCCGCCAAATTGAGCTTTTTACAAACGCAATACTAAAGGCGGATAATGCATACATATTCATAGCGGAGGATGGGACGAAGCAGCTAACCACAGAGAAATACAGCGATATTTATCTTAGAAGGATGTATGCCGGGGCTGCGGTGGAAACTGAAGGCGCCGCGTTTATGCTCGCTGGAATGGACATAGGCACGCAGGAGTATCAAGAACTGTATAAGGAGTACCGCGCTAAATACTCTATGGTGTCTTTCTGGGCGTCGCAGAATTTGATTATCGATGAGGTCAAACGACGCAATCTCCGGAGTATGGGATATGCTGATGTGCTTCTCCCTAAAATTTCAAATTTGCAGTTCATAGAGGGGGAGGCTCAGTTTCGCTATACTCATGCAGGCGGGGATAAAAACGAAAAGGTAACGACGGATCTAATAGAAACCGGGTCAATCATGAAATCCATTTACAATCAGCAAACACTTCGTCAATTACAAAAAGCCAAAGACGCTGTTTTTTTCTATACCATTGCATCCATGGCACAAGGAGGCTTCCTGATGTTGACAGGGATAATGAGCCCTCCTTTGGCTATACTTGCCAGCCTTTTATTTATGGCTATGAATGGTAAGGCCGGAACTGTAACCGGATTGGACAGCTTTGTTGAAAGCAATGCGGCAGTAACCGGTGTAAAAAGCGGAAACTTGATTGCTGCAGAACTCATCAATGGAGCGATAAGATGGCAAAAAGCTAACCAGGAGCTGGACGTTGAAAATTACAAACAAAAGATGGAGTATTTTGGTTCGGGAGGCACCTTCGAGTTGTCGTCAGATGACCCGCTCAATATGTTCGAAGATGTGACAAAGATTAGTTTCGTCGGTCTATATAACCCTGACGTCATCCGTAATATGTATACATGGCAAACAGAAGGTATAAAAGGGTGGGCAAATCTGACAGAAGAAAAAAGCAAAATCATTATTGACAAGATTGCCGAACGCTATGAAATAGGAAGCCAGATTTATAAGGATTGCTACGCCCTGATGTATGGAGGATATGACATTTTCGGGATTGGTGTAAAAGAAACAGAAGATGGCGTTGGAAATGATATGTCAAGGTTTACGGATGCAATTGCCGCTTTTGGCAAAGAAAATTACGATGTAAAAGCGAATTGGGACAATCTTTTTATTGAAGAGGAAGTAGAATGAAAACAAAGAACATGGAAAAAGGTAGTGAACACATATGGATGAAACAATAGAATTTGACCACGCCCAGGCTGACAGGCTCAGGAGAAGGTTGACTAACAAAAAGAATACCATTCAACTAGCGCTCAATAAGATCGAGGGCCTTGTGGAGAGCGCGGCAAACCTGCATTGGGAAGGCAAGAGCAGGGCGGAGTATATCGCTCTCTATACAGCCAGCAGCGCCCAGGTCAATAATTACTTGAAAAGATGGTTGAAAGACGTCACAGACTTGATCAACCGGGCCAAAGAAGAAAAATTGAAACAGGAAGAACCCGGAAGTGTGCGAAAGCCCCGGCACTTTGTCGAACTTCTGCCTGACAATGCGATCATGCGCATGGCCGGACCGGTGGCAATGGCCGACGGGCAAGCCAATAGCGGCGCGGCGACTTACGATGGCGCGGCAAATGAAGGAGCCGCCAGGCAAGCCGGTCCCGGCGTGACGAATTACGATAGCTCCCTAAATGAAAGAGCCGAGCGGGGAGACAGGCAAATCTCACTCTCGGAGGTCATGAATGGGGATCTAGGCTACTGGTACGAACCGAGGGCGGGTAAATGGTTCGAGAGACTGAGGATTTATGACCCGGCTCCGGCGATCATTGTAAGAGAGATAGAGCCGCCGGAACGTAAGCCTGTGCAGGGAGCGCAGCAGGGAGCGCAGAGTAGCGCAACCCCTGATTGGCCGCAATCTGAACCGCTGGAAATGCCGGAGATAACGGAACGGGAGTTGTATTCCCTGTTGCTGCAGTCTTACGCCGGGCCGGCTTATACTTTGAATTACAAAATCTGCAACGACTCTCCGGATGATTTGCTGGATTCGCTGACACGGGAGACCTGCCTTATTTCACCGGAACAGCTTGACGTGTACAACTCCATCATAGCCGCAGGGAGTTATACGGACGAGCAAAAACGCAGGATGTTGATTTCGATGGCGCTCGAAACGAACATCAACGACTTGCTGGACATGAACGATTACGATAAGGCTGACGCACTTAAAGAGTTGATGGATCGGATGAATAGCCAATCTGTAGACGCATATAACAGATTCCTGGTTATGATTGATATAAAGTGGTCCTCCGAAAATAACATGAATGAATCTATCATATACGCGATCACCAATCATGCTGAAAAGCTTGGGCTAACGGCGTCTTCTGAGCCTTCCGCGCCTTCGACGCCTTTTCCATCCATGTCAGTTGAAGGAATCGTTGACGCTATCTATCAGAACCTTCCGAGAAGATATGATGCAATTCTTGATAATTACAAAATTCCTGAGCGGATTAAAAGAGCGGCGACAATATTGATTAATTATGGTGGGTTTTGCCTTGACGGCTTAGCTATAATGGTTTGCAATACATTTATGCTCTACGAAGCCGAACGTGAAGCTGAAAGCAATCTCTTTGATTCAGAAGAAAATAAGCTGGTTAATTCTGCGATATGCGAAGGAACAGACGGAATAGAAGCATTTAACGGGATAATCGATGATCAAGGAATAGGAGCTGCCGCACAAATCCAAATGGGTACAAAACTTGGAAATGATAACGGCTGCGGCTGGGTCGCCACTTATAACATTCTATATTTGCTTGGGCGGAAAATGCAACCATGGGAAATCGTGGAGTTTTATGAGAAAACCGGCGGGTTATTGTTTGCTGGAGTAATAGGGATCAACCCGGAGGGAATAAGAACGTTCTTTAAGTCGCAGGGCATAAAAACAAACATCGACTACTTCGCCGTTGATATCGACGAGCAAATCAAAAAAAGCGGCGTCGCTATATACAACTACCTACATTGCAAAGGCGCCCATTATGTGACGGTTGAGTATAAAGATGGATTCTACACGATCTACAATGATGGAGGCAGCGGTGCAGGGTTAACGGTTGATTCATTTGACGAATGGGTGAAAAACAAAAATCTGCCTGATGGCATTATGCCGCTGTCGTTAATAACATTTTGATGTCGTAGCAGCAAAGACAAAAATTAAGGCCTGGACTGCAACGGGATTGGACAGCATGGTTGAAAGAAAAGCGGCAAAAATCAAGTTAAAAGGAGATGTAATAAAATGAAAAAGACGAGATTAACAGCGGTACTCCTGACTCTGGTTATTCTGGCGGGGCTGACGGCGTCCCTTACGGTGGAATCAACGGCTGCGGACAAGATAACGGTCGTCGTAGATGGGAAAACCGTCCGCTTCCCCGACGCGCCTGCGTTTGTAGACGGAAACAGCAGGACGCAGATCCCCGTTAGATACGTCGGCGAAGCGATGGGGATGCTAGTTGAGTGGGACAGTGCGGCGAGAAGGGCGACCTTTTCGATGGAAATAAACGGCTCTGCGAGGCATGTGGACTTCTATATTGGCAGCGACGTTTTCTATGTCAAGGACGCGCCGGCGAACATACCCGAAAGCAAAACCATGAACACAACGGCGTTTGTACGGGACAGCCGTACATATGTCCCGGTGAGATACCTTGCGGAAGCGTTTGGGGCGACCGTGCAGTGGGACAGCGGAACAAGGACGGTGTTTATCGAATCGAGCGCCGACGCAGCCCCCCTGCCTACGGCAACGTCGACGCCGTCCAAGCCAGGCGCCTCTGAATACCCGGCAGACGGCTCCCAATACGATGAGGACGGTTATTTCCTGGCGCAGTACGCGAATGTGTTCTATGATCAGCTGCTTGAGTCGCTCCGGATCACTTACGAGGGCGACAGTGTCTTCCTGAGTTATACGATACCGGAAGGCTTGCCGGAAGATGTGGAGTTACGGATAACGATTACCAGCAGGTCGCTTGACGAGTATGTGATGTATTCGGATATGTGGGTCTATAAGTCTATTGAGCTAAGTCCGGGGGACAGAGAAGCCGGAAAAAGTTATCTGTTGCCAAACCTGGTAAGCGGCGATGTAGTTATAGAGATGGACTATATCCCGTATGAGTATTTGCGCTATATAGACTTCTGGTGCGGAATGTCAGCCCCCCGTAACGCCCGCCCCCCTGAGTCAAGGCGTTTTGCCCAGTCTTCTTACAGGATGTTTCTCTACCCGAACGATCCTGGAGAAAGCGTTCTTCATAAATTCGTGATTAATAAGTGGAACTCAATAATCAAAGAATACTCCGAAGATGTCAGCGTCGATATAACAAAATTCGTGATATTTAAATAGGCGGGCTTTGGCGAAAACATAAAGATGCGGCGAAAATCGTGATATTCAAATAGAAATTAGGCGGACTGTGATGAAAAGAAAATTAGTTTTAGCGTTAGTGATCTGTGCGCTGATGGTCTCGCTGTCTGCGCCCGCGTGGGAGCAGTATGCCGGTTCGGCGGCGTACGCGCAACCGGCGGACGCGAATCCGGCAGGTGCGAATCCAGCGAATGCGAATCCGGTGAACTTGAATCCGGCGAATACGGAATCAGCAAGCGCGGAACCGGCGGGAACTCAGCCGCAGCTGTCGGTTATATTCGAGAATGATGGTTTCTTCACATATCTCGACGGCACGAAATCCGATCTTTCCGGACTGCTAAAGGTAGATGAAGAATCAATCACATCGGCTCCGGGGTTCTATATATCGCTCGCCGGTTCGGATGAAACCCATCGCTGGAAATGGAGCAGCGGCGGAAGGGGCGGCTCGGTGACGATCGGCGAAGCAGGTGAAAATTATGTGGCTTTCGATGAAGCGATGCGAAAAACCAACGCCGGGATAACCTATTTTATCACCTGGGACAGAATCCCTCAAAAGGTGCAGGACAAAATAAAATCCGGGCAGAATGTGACCGTAGCGATAAGCGCTTCCGACGGCTGGGACGACGTCGGCCCATTGGACATAGAGCGTCTTTTTCCGATTGGTGAAGACAATCTTGAATGGGAGGACGACTTGGTTTTCGTCGAGGCTGAAAGGCTGCGTATAAGATTGCCCATCAAGTTCAATTTCGAGAGGACCGATCAGGATGACCCGGCTTCCGGCATTGTAACGCTGCAGGAAGCGTCGAAGACGTTTTGGGGATCTTCATATGATGAGAATGGCTTGAAACAAACCGGTAACAGTATGCCGATCCCTTTATTTGGCTACGGCAGATTAACGGTAGGGATAGGCGATAACGTCACCGGCGACAGTCTGGAAAGCCGCTTCATCCACGTTTTTTCCGGTTCCGACAGAAAAACGCCCGATCCTCCGTATCCGCCACTGTCTACAGACCCTATAGTTCCATGGTGGATCGGGCACTTTCGAATGTGCCTCGAAGAAGTCGACAATGCAGAGCGCGAAAACGTGATCCTCGATCCAGCATTTACTGATGATATCGTACACATTGTAGGAAGCAGACATTATTACGGCAAACAGATCAAAATCGGCGGAAAGTACGGCGGTTTCTATAACACGCAGTCGATGGGCGCGGGGTTTATCTATCCGGTGAGCATCAGCTTTTACATTGAAGAGGCGGACAACCTCAGCGCATCGTCGGAGACCGTCGTTTCCTCGGCGCGTCGCGGCGAGCTGATTGGCCTTAAGTTCAACGCGCGGTCTACTTTTCTTGATAGTGTCGAACCCGAGTATGCAATAACGATAAACGGCGCTATAGCGGAAAGGGGCCGGCTGTCCATCCCCCCCGAGGGCGCGGAAACAGTGGATTTCACCTTCCCGATGCCGGCCAGTGACGCGGCGGTCGCGTTTACCGTCAATCCGCGCGGGGATGACCCGGAAGAAGAGAACCTGACGGATAATTCAGTGGAGATGGTCATATCCGAAGCCGGGGCGACTGGAATACGAGGGGACATAACCCTTGAATACAACGTGCTCGAGCAGACCGCTTCGTTCGAACTCGGCGCAATGACCGCGCGACTCCCGCTGCCCCGGTACGCGGACGCCGAGTGGACGGGCGACGCGACCGGCTATATTACCGTGACTAACGAGACGCCCGAACTCTATCATGATTTCCGGGTCAACGGGGAATCCGGCGATGAAATAACGATAGACATATCGACGCGCATGGAGACGATTTCGCGGACCCCGACGATACGCGCGACGATCATAAGGGACTATGACAACTATCGCGACGATCCGCTTGGCGAGGTCTACGGCGCGAATTTCGTGCATAACACGCTAAGCCCCGCAAGGACCGGGGTAATAACAGCCGAGGGCTCGGTCAGCCGCCCCTTTTCGTATACGGTAAGGGTGCGCATCACGGAATATGACGAAGAACTGGGGAGGAATGTCAGGCGCTGGAGCTATGAAACGGAGTATGGCACAGTTACGGCGAGTTTCAACAGCGTCACAAACAGCAGAAGCATAGTAGTCGAGGTATATAACGGCAAGACTCCTTTAAACCCGCCGTGGGCGCCCATAGACAGGATCGACGACAATACCGCGGCAAGCCGGTCAAGGCATATGTGGTGGGAAAGCGAAAGCATACCGCTGGCCGTCCTGCGTCCGATGGGCGACAGGAAGCCAAATTTCAGGCAAAGAAACCCGCCGCCGGTGACAGGGCAGTTTGCGCGTAATTTTACCAACCAGAACGAAGCGGAAATCGGGTGGGCGCTCGCTTTTGCCCCGGGCGGAAGGCCCCTCAGCATGGCAAACGAATACAAAGCCGACCGCGACAACGCGAAAGCCAGGAATTATGACGCCGGCAGCGCGGACAAAGCGGTGTTCGCTTCCGACGTAAGCTACTCAAGTGTGCCTTGGCCCGTCCGTTCGGGATATTTCTTCAACCCTGCCGGGACGTACACATTTCACATAACCACGCAAATATACAGCGGCGAACCATATACGGACGACGAGGGCGAGCACGCGCAGCTCGTAGAGGCTGTGATAGGGGCGTTCCGATATGAGTCAAACATGGTCTATATCGACCCTTCCAGGCAAGCCGTGACTATAGGCGGGGCCCGCGCCAACAAGACGGGGACGGCGTACGCGGCGACGCCCGGCTATGCGACTGTAGCCAACAGCCCGCTGTTCGACATCGACGTCAGCACCGACTATAGTTTAGTGAGCGCCGAGGAACTGCGCCACGATTACACCGAGTCCGGTACGGACCCGCGGCTTAAGCGGGCGCTCGAGGGCTACGAAGAGTCGGGAACAAGGGCAAGCATGGACAGGTACAAGTATATAGAGTTTGTGGAAGGGGGCGAGAGTGTCTATCAAATCACGGAAACGACGACAGTCACAATAACGGTGAACCCCGGCAACCAGAGGGTCTATACGCATCCCCAGCTGCGCAACGGCGACTACACGGTACGGGCCTCTTTCGCGAATATCAACTTGGGCACGCTGGGCTCGCTGGGGCACAACGGGGGAATCGGCGCAATGAGGCTTCTCGGCGTGAGCAACCTGGACAGCATAAACATCAGGGTAGTCGGCTCCTTGTACGACGACGCGAGGTAATAAAGACTCCTATGGCGGTCAGGAGGGCGAAATGACCGACAATATAACTTTCAACTTTTCCAGCGCGACGAGCATGCTCAAGGCGATCAACGAATGCGACGACTCCCTGACCGGCTTGATAAGGAAACTGAACAATGATCTGGAGAAAGCCGGGACATGGTGGGAAGGGGAGTCGTATCAGTCATACAAAAACCTTTTTGGTGGGCCGGGCGGCAGGAAGATCATTCTCGTTGAAGCCGCTGACCAGGCCGCCTCCCTCGGCAGCCGCCTGATAAAGATTGCGGAAAAGAAAAGGGGATGGGAGCAAACCGGGGCAAGAAAGTTTTAGCCGATACGGCAAAAGGAGGATGCGGCCATGTCGTCGCCGAACGAAATCAACAGCGTCGCCTCAATGGCGAATAACGCAAAAACGGCAATCGTAAACAAACACGCCAGCTATCAGAATGCTTCGGCGTTGAACAATTGCAGGGGAGATATCGCAAGCTCAATCAAACTTGCGAACACCCGCGCAAAAAGCAAGGTCAATACCCTGATGAACGCATACAGCACGCTGAACACAAGGCTTAACAGCCTGAGCAGCGCGGTCGCGAGGGCGGAAACGAAGAAAGCGTACATGCTGCACTGACGACGCGGAACAAAGCGCGGCGGAGTCGAAGAAATCGTACATGATGCATTGATGACGTCGGGCAAATCGCGAAGGAGGAAAACCATGAGCACAAACATAAACTTGGGCAGCGGCAGGACAGAGATAAGCATCGCTGAATTCGTGAGGATGAAAGCTTCCACCGAGAGCCTGATAAAAGAGATCAAGTCGCGGACATCAACTGTCATCGCGCAAGCCAGGTCAGTGGCGATTTCGGCATACGGAGAATACAGCTATATGGTGT
>Ga0123353_10015025_pt1 | contig 11212 bp, 7 predicted proteins | sample TergutLab28metaG_3_FD_92763 | JGI IMG/M metagenome (GOLD analysis project Ga0123353, IMG submission 92763) | Labiotermes labralis P3 segment gut microbial communities from Petit-Saut dam, French Guiana - Lab288 P3 | ecosystem: Host-associated > Arthropoda: Insects > Digestive system > Gut ... | reverse complement strand
TCCCCATAACCGTTCAACTTTGGATATAGGTGTTTTGGGTTATATCGGTATACTTTAACATAAGGAACACCCTCCCGAAGTCTGGCACATTCCTCCTGGAACACCCTGTATATGTCGTTAGGTGGCTAAGGGTTAAAGGACGATAATCGGGCCCTTGTAGCCAGGTTAGGGCCAGAAATCAATTCTCGAGCCTGTCTCTGTGTACTACAAGGACCACGCCAACCCGCAATCACAACCGTAACACTACATCTGGTGCCACTGGTGAGTTGGTTGTTAGTTTAACCACGTACAAAGTGGCGAATACCAGCCCATGGCTTCCCACACTATGTCATGCAGATATAAATGGGTGTATACAGCATTAGGCAGATTATACCAGTGAGCAGTAATGGCAATGCCAAAACATAAGTCGGAGGACTGCTTGTATCTGTGCCGCCCGGGCCTGATATGCGGCATTACGCGAGTGCTCCTGAGTCCACATCTGGACTGCTATATAGCGGCAGTGGGCAGGATCCTCTGAACCTTTATTTTTAAGTTCCCTGCATGGACAAACACGTAGTACGTTGCATAGAAACCATAAGGCAACATCAGATGAACAAGAACTGACAATGAGTGATGAGGCAAGTCCATGAATGTAGATGGTACTGTGGATACAGGCGTGATATGGCAGATATGTGACATCAGAAAGGGGCCACTTAAGAAGATGAAAGATATGAATACACGGTGTCATGGCTGCCAGACACAAATAATTCAATGCGATAGGAAGGAAAGGCAAATGTGATACCCTCCTTTGCGTCCCCTTATCACAGTGAGAACTGACCTATCACGATACAGGCTTAGAAGACAGAACACATGTATAAAGAAAGTATTTTGGGGGGATAATGTTTAGGCTAGCAAAATACTCGTTATTAAATAGAACAAAATCTCTGAGTACTCTGATCAATACAATAATACAATATCAAATCTGTATAATACATTTTGCACCGTCAATACATAACATACATCGAACAAGATGCAATAATTACAATTAGGTGATATGTGGCTACGTGTTTCGGCCGGGACCGGCCATCTTCAGGCCAACTAAGCACAACGTTAAGGTACAATGGAATCACATTTAGTTCGCATTAACCTTGATGGCCATTGTGAAGCCTGAACACAGCGTACGAAGATTTCGTTTTATATTTTACCATATTCTGTTGTTTTAATCATAATAAGAATTTATATATTTTATCAAGGTTTAATGTGAACGAAATGTGATCCCATTCAGTACTGTTTTTTACTGTACCTTAACACTGTTCTTCGTTGGCCTGAAGATGGCTGGTCACGGCCGAAACATGTAGCCAAATATCACCTAATTGTAATTATTGCATCTTGTTTGATGTATGTCGTGTATTGACGGTGCATAATATATTATACAGATTTGATAATAAACAACAGAATGGCCTCTCTCAAAAAAAATACAACGTTCAGCTCACCTGCAATGACTACACTTTAGAAAGACTAATGTGACAGTTCAATTATGTTGTTATGATACTTGGAAATTTGTGACGGACCAGAGGGCTTCATGGAAGCAAGAGTCATGTGCAATTAAATTTCCCACAATCCTCTACTCTGCATGCGACACTTACCTTCCTATCCATGCACACAACACATTCAGCAACTGCGATATTATGTGCGCTACCGCACTCCTCCTCCTCCCCTTCCGTGGGAGGTGCAGAGGGTTGTGGCCTAAAGTCTGTGCCAGGAGTCTGCAGACTCGCGGGAGGCGCGGATGGTTGTGGCCTAAGGTCTGTGCCAAGAGTCCGCGGCCTCTCGTTCTCACTCTTTCCTGCTGCGGCACGTTCGTCCAAGTACAACCTTACAGCTTTTAGAACTGCCGTTCGCATTTCAGACTCTGTCAGGCCTGCCTGCAAGCAGAATGCAATTCTGTAGTAGTCTAAATGACTCAAATCAAATAGGAGAATACTTAATCCTTTCCTCAGACATTCTCCATTTCAATGCTGTCCCATCAGGCATCTCATTTCAAACATAAAAACGAAAGAATTATAGTCCCTATTTGCTACTATTTCAACACAATCCTCCCATCCAATCGCCTGTGCCCAGCTGAAGATGTAAGTAATCGAAGCAACAAAAACACAGGACCTACGTCTTATGTTTATTGGACCGTGCATCATTGCGATAGTTGAAGAATAAAAGACCAACTTGATGTCACTTGCTATTGTATTTCACTTCTTATGTGCTCAACATGTTTCGGACATTAATATATCCATAATCAGGAGTTTGCGACTGTGCTGTTGAATTACCACATTGGTCGTATTGTTCTCGGTTCGATGTGTGTTGGAGTTTCGGTGTGGTTGGGTCGGAATGGTATCCGTGTTGCTGGCTGAAGTTGTGCTTCAGCCTGCAACACGGATACCACTCCAGCCCAGCCACACCGAAACTCCAACACACATCAAACCGAGAACAAAACGACCAATGTGGCAATTCAACAGCACAGTCGCAAACTCCTGATTATGGATATATTAATGTCCGAAACATGTTGAGCACATAAGAAGTGAAATAAAATAGCACGAGACATCTAGTTGGTCTTTTATTCTTCAACAGGACCTACGATCTGTTCAGTAATCCACTTACATGACAGTCCAGATTCAGCTCCATATTATCCTTATATTTCGCCTTTCAAGCTCTCATAATTCATATACCACTCACTAGACATCAGCAGCATGCAAAAAACCTGGAGACTGCAAAAGGAACAATGCAAATCTGAACCTCACGTCTAAATACATTGTGTAAGCCAATTACCAGATACTAACACTTAGCCCAAACACAAGAGACACAAGAATATTTTTAGAGTGAACCTTTACTGGCTGCAAGCTGCACTGCTGCATGTGGTGAGTGAGTGTGGTTCGGGTGGCCTAGCTCTGCTTACATCACATCACCAATACCCATTAATTTTGAGCCAACCGACAGTATTTATGGTACTAAGATGTGGTCCAATGTTTTGTGTTACTTATAAAGTAACTTCACACCTACCAGGATCAATGCTTAGCCATTCAAGGTCAAGTTTTGGGTACATTCTTGCCATGTGATTATCCTGTCCACATAATTCACACTTATCCTAGGTCTTGTCTGCTTTGCAGTAGACACTTCTAAATGAGCAAGAAGGACAACCAAAGACTGTACCTGAATATTTCTGGTGCATTAGGTAGAGCAATATCTGGCCTCAGTTACGGGCGGTTCAAAGCCATCTGTCATAAATTTCACTGTCAACTTCCATCCAAGGAACCGTTAGTGATTGGTAGGAAGGGTTGGATACTGAGATCTTTGAGTGGGAAACCCTGTTAGCAGCAGACATTGGGCGACAACCGAACACAAGCAAATCTTCCACCCAAGACCAAATTAAACAAAGGAAAGGAAATTTCATACTGACCATGAAAGTTTGATGCTGGCAGTAAAGTAAGCAAGTGGTGTAAACAAGGTTGTGCATAGTGAGGTCACAGGTTACTAGTTCTGGAATGAATTGACTGTTGGTTTGTTTGTAACTTAGAATACGATTTTTATTTCATCAACTGGACAAGAACAGACTTTGCATCTCAGATACAAGTAAATAAATAAATAAAGACACAGTCAGCACTATCCGACCCGTTGAACCCCACCCGGATCCCTCAAGAGGTTTCACCTATCGTACTGAGCACATCAGGGCATACATTGTACATGGGGTGATTGTGTACAAAACCGAATAGTAAATAACTACATAACAAATTGATTGGACACATCAGCACAACAAATATTTATTGGAGAAATATATATATATATCCTATATTTCTTCAATAAATATTTGTTGTGCTGACATGTATATTCAATTTGTTATTTAGTTCGTTAGAGCACTTCGTGATGCCCTCCTTGAAGAACAGTAAATAAATAAAAGCAGGGTGGGGCAGGTGACACACAGTACTTAGCAAACAAGGGTATAATCTTCCAAACCACAGTTGCATCAAAACATGGCAATAAGAACACTTGTGGGTACTCTTGGTCTTACATAATGCACAGTGGGCACAAACAATAGGAAGTTATCTTACCAAAAACCGAACGGCATCCAGAAGTGAGCATTAATGCATCAAGAACTGTCAAGGTATGTCAGTGGAGTTACCAGCTCCCAAGCAATCGCCTTGAAGTTCACGATAAGATGCCGTGAGAAGCAGCAGAACACATCCCGCAGGGACAACTACCTCACAAATAACTAGCAAGTACTTTTCTAGCTTTGTAACGGCAACACCTTCAACGAAGACAGACCATAGGCAGCCACCAGACAAAGAACAAATATTTTGTAGTATCACCGAACGTATTCTTACAGTACAGTCATGCGTATCGCTTAACAAAGGGAATACGTTCTGAGAAATGCATCGTTAGGCGATTTCATCGTCGAGCGAACGTCACAGAGTGTACTTACACAAACCTAGATAGTATAGCCTACTACACACCTAGGCTATATGGTATAGCCTATTGCTGCTAGGCTACAAACTATACAGCATGTTACTGTACTGAATACTGTAGGCAACTGTAACACAATGGTATGTATTATATTATTATTATCTTATGGGATCACCATCGTATACGTGGTCCATCGTTGAAGGAAACATTGGAAGGCGGTGCATGACTGTACAGTGACAGAATACCAACAATGCTTATAATCTGAAAACGAGGTAAAGGTGTCAGGCTCTTAGAAGATGCCCAGTTCAAACCTCGCCATGGGCACAAGCTAACCTGGCCAAGGCTTCTCATGAATTTTCCTCCATGAAAATTGATCACAGTACCTTTCGAATTCAATATATACCAATCACCCAATCATTCAGTGCTATGCTCTACAGTCTAATCTACTAACTGAAGCAAGGAATAAATCATGTTAAAGATCAAAAAATAAAAAATTATTCACATGAAGAGATTTTATTTTGTATTGTATATTTAATTAACATTCGGTTTGAAACTTGTAATTTGTAAATTGTAACTTAGAATGGAAATTTTATTTGTTACATGCAGACAGGAAATGACTGCCACGCACTTTCATTCATTCAGCAAATACCGTCGCCATTCATTGGACTTGGAGGCGTCGTGCGGCTGAAAGTGATGTGACAGTTCGCTAAACCTTTTGGAGTAGCTGACGTTACGCTTCGCCTTTATATAAACACATCAGCAAGGTAAACGACCTCTCAATACGCGTTTAATACGCAATGTTTACGTACATTGTTACTGCAGTTATGTATCCTGATTTGGTGCAGAAGATTACAAGTGAAGGCAGTACAGAGTTTGGTTGTGAAACTTGCAATGATCTTCAGTCTGCTAATTTTACCATGTAAGCCGTGCTGACTGTTTTGGAAATACCGACTAAATTGAGTTGCATACATTTGGATCGAATTCGGATTTAATTATTTTAAATTCTAAACTTGTGTAATTTGGTTTATATTCAGGCAAGCTAACTTTTAGTACTTACAAAATTATTTGAGAGCTTATTTCTTTATTCCCAGTGTAAATATTGTGAGCATAGTAATTTAGAATATGTAGTTAGACAATTTTATTATATTGTCTTGGAGTCCTTTTCATCAGATAAGTAATCTGATTGGTGGCAGCATAACTACCAAGCGAAACGCTGTACAATCCTTTACCTGTAGTATCTGTCGATATAAGATTTGGTGGAAGTCCAGCCCCATTCCAACATACACTACAATTTCTATGAACTAAACGTATCTTCTCCCACCTGCTGCAACATCGAGTCTGTGACATCCTCAAGAGCCTGCTTCGACTGTGACCATCTTGCCAGAAATGGCAAGCAGTGAATTACGCCGGCCGCAACGAGGTGGTGAGCGAGCAACGGATCTAACATCTGATCCATTTCCACAAAACAGGTCGGCCGGGAATCCAACAACCTTTGGTACTGTCGTAACCAAAAGTCCCCGTCTTTACTTTGTCCCTGGAACACATAAATATAATTACAACATTATGCCACATATTATTATATACAGAAACATTTCTGTATTAGCAGCGACATCCATATAGCAACAACAACAACAGCAACAAAAGTTTCATACCAGCAAGTTACAGTCCAAAGTTCAAAAAAAGCTCCCTTGTTATTCTGTTTCGATACATGTCAGTACATGCGGCTAATACCTAATTACAAATATGGACAAAATACAATGCCAAAAACCTCACAACAGAATACACGGTTGAGTCAATACTGATACATTACATTCACTGAGAAAGCTTCAGCAGCACTGTGTTGTGTAGATTCATTATGCATGTCTTGGTAGAACTTTTCAAGTGTACAGTGGGAACACTTAGGGAAGCAGTCATTTTAGTGTCTCTCATAGCCTATAATATGCAAGACTATATCACAGTCAAATGAACAGAATTATATCAGATACTGTGTTCATAAATCCTACAATTTCCTGCCTTATTTTCAATGCGCTTTGTGCCGATAATGACATGAAACAAAGAAATATTCTGCTGCAGGCAGATACACCACACACAATACACACTCGCTCGCATCTTTTAACACTTCAGTCACACCAATAAATGTTAACAACCATGGCTAAGTTACGCTTCAGATGTGATGGTTATGATTGAGCATGGTTTGTGTGTGATACACTACAGTTTTCATGGTTACAACCAGATGGTAGCTCACTTTTGGTTATAAAACAGCCTGGTTTGTGCACTACATCAGGCACTGGCTTGTTTCTTTCCACAGTTACTGTATTTTTGTGGCATAGCATAAGAATATTATGGCATCCCTATACATAATGGCACACGCGATGGCGCAGTTGGTTGAGGCACTGCACTACAAGCCAGTAGGTCACAGGTTCGCTTCCCGATGGTATCATCGGAAATTTTTCATTGACATAATCCTTTCGGCCGCACTATGGCCCTGGGGTTGACTCAGCCTCTAACAGAAATGAGTACCAGGAATATTTCCTGTGGGGTAGAGCCGGCCGGCATGTAGGGCTGACAGCCTTACCACCTTCATGTGCCGACTGTCTTGAAATCTGGGAACCTCAACCTCCTGGAACCCTCACGGCCTGTACAGGCCTGTAATGGGATTGGTTTACCTTTTTACCTATACATAATACCCTTGTGTGAGTAATATGATTCACACACCAGTTAACATGGTTACTGGTTTCAGTGGTTATTACATGCTTCTTTGTCTTGGATTTTGGTTCATTTTACTTTCTACTTTAAATTAATGTATTTCACCTTAAAGAAAACAAACCTCAGTCATTACATAAAGGTAAATCAGTCCTGTTACAGGCCTGAACAGGCCCAGAGGGTTCCAGGAAGTTAAGGTTCCCAGATTTTGTGACAACGGCACAGGATGGCAGTAGGCTGTCAGCCTTACGCACCGGCCGCATTTACCACCAGGAAATACTCCTGGTACTCATTTCTGTTTGAGGATGAGTCGACCCCAGTGCCATAGTGCGATCAGAAGGAATTTATGTCAATGAAAAATCCAATGACACCAGCTGGGATCAAACCAGCGACCTACTGATTTGTAGCGCAGCACCTTAACCACTGTGCTACCGCATCCTCTCGGCCATTACATACTCTAATCAATTCATCAATTAAACATACATTTTAAGAATTCTCTACAGAAAACGTTTTACAACACTCTTGTGAAAAGTATCACCAAATTCAGGGCCATGTAACTTCATTACCATGAACTGCAACTACCAAGGCACCTCCATATCATATATCATACAATTCCTAAAATATTCACCAACCTCTTCCTCCACCCATCGTCGTTTCTCCATCTCTGTTAACGTGTTCAGTAACTGTCGTCTCCGCTCAGCCTGCTGAGACAGGAGATCCATTAATAGGATGGACAGCGCCACCCTCTTTTGAGATAAATCTTCCTGCAAAATACAAAGGACAGAATGATGCATCACTTGAGTTTTTGACAGTGGTCTTCTGGGATAGGACGCCATATACCTTGACAAAAAAGTACTAATATTTTTGAGGCACCTGCTACCCCCATCTGCAGGGTAGATCAGCCAAGTAGGGAAAATGGCTGTGTGATGTATGGGAGCATTGGGAGTGAGTGAAATAATGAGAACTGATGGCCTTGAATAGGACTGTTCTATAAATGGGTAAAAAAGAAAGGTGAAAAAGAAAGTGAGGAATAAAGGAGTAGGAGGAAGCATTGAGAATAAAAATATTATTTGGACAAAGATAAAAATTTTGAAACAAAAGGCATTTTGTGGAAAATACAGCAGGGATAAAGTAGCATACATTAAAAATGCAATGAATTTCCTTGTTGCCTAAATACATAAAACGAATTTCTACAGGTGTTTTTGTACCTTCATTTGTGTATGCAAATGCAGGTCCGTAAAAGATTAAAGAGCCACGTTATAACATACCATGGAATGCGGCTTGTCATGCACTTCAAAAAATCAGGAAACAGGATACAATCTGTTAATATGGTACTACTCAGCGGGTGTGCAGCAGATTTCTCAATAGGGTGGGCAACCAGGGAATTTCACACCTAATTTTTTTAATGGTGAACATTTACTGGCCAGTCCCACTGGCTGCATGGTCTAAGGCGTAGGTCTGCGGCCGCTCGCCTGCTGAGATTGTGGGTTCGGTTCTCATGGGGGGGGTGGGGCATGGATGTTTGTTTATTGTGAGTGTTGCGTGTTGTCAGGTAGAGGTCTCTGGAACAAACTGAACATTCTTCAAGAGGAGTCCTACTGACTGTGGTGCATCGTTGTGTGTGATCCAGAAACCTCGTGAATGAGGAGGCCTTGGCCCAGTGGGGGCTGTCATGCCAAAAGAAAGGAAGGAAGGAAGAAAGAAAGAAAGAAAGAAAGAAAGGAAGACAGGAAGAAATGAAGAAAGAAAGGAAGGAAAGAAAACGGAAGAAAGCAACAAAGAAAGAATGAATGTAAGGAAAGAAAAAAGGAAGAGAGAAAGAAAGAAAGGAAGAAAGGAAGGAAAGAAAAAGAAAGAAAGAGAGAGAGAAAGGAAGAAAGAACAAAGAAAAAAATGAAGAAAGGATGAAGGAAAGAAAGGAAGGAAGAAAGAAAGAAAGAAAGGAAAGAAAAAAGGAAGGAAAAAAGAAACGAAGAAAGGATGAAGGAAATAAAGAAAGAAAGGACGTAAAGAAATGAAGGAAGGAAGGAACAAACAAAGAAAGAGAGAAAGGAAGAAAGAAGAAAAAAAGGAAGAAAGGATGAAGGAAAGAAAGGAAGGAAGAAAGAAAGAAAGGAAAGAAAAAAGAAGGAAAGAAAGGAAGGAAAAAAGAAATTAAGAAAGGATGAAGGAAATAAAGAAAGAAAGGACGTAAAGAAATGAAGGAAGGAAGGAAGGAACAAAGAAAGGAAGGAAGAACATTTACTGCATACTCAGTCACAAAGAAAATTATTTTTATTCACAAAAAAAAAAAACTAAAGAAACTTAAACTTAATTGTCTGTCTGTTAAATTAACAACTAAACTCTACTTCAAAACATACACTTCAAAAATGAGAAACAAAACACCACATTTTTTTCTGTAGTGATAACCATGAGAATAGGGCTATTAAGGTGTGCCTGGACACACCCAGCGCAACCCATATGCACGCCTATGGTACTCAGTACCTATCAAATGACAGGACACTACTCAGTATTAAAATCATAACAGGGTAATGCCCAGGGCTGTCTGTTAACAGGTCACTACTGAGAGTTGTCAACTCGAACAAAAATGAGATGTCTCAAATAGGAAAGCCATTCAATAATTCTTAAAGAAAGAAAATTAATGACAATTGAAAGTAACTGACATAGGAAGGAAAATAAAGATGACTAATCCCATTACAGACCTGTACAGGCCGTAAGGGTTCCAGGAGGTTGAGGCTTCCAGATTTCAAGACAATTGGCACATGAAGGTGGTAAGGTTGTCAGCCCTACGCACCGGCCGCCTTTACCCCCCCAGGAAATATACCTGGTACTCATTTCCGTTAAGAGGCAGAGATGACCCCAGGGCCACAGTGCAGCTGGAAGGATTGTGTCAATGAAAAATTCCAGTGACAATATCGGGAATTGAACCCGCGACCTTCCAGCTTGCAGCGCAGTGCCTCAACCAACTGCACCACCACATGCCCCAAGAAGGAAAATACCTCCCATATTTATCACATATGCACTGGATTCTGCATGCCTACAAAATTCAACTGCAAGTGCTGCTATGATGTGACGTGACCCATGACTTGCATACGAATTATGGTAAGCCATGATGCCTGTGATTGGTTACACGCATACGTACATTTTTGAACAGACTGCTGCCTGCATCTTCGTAAACAAGAGTTCACTAGAGCGGCAGATTCTTGTGAAATACTAGCATCTATCCACCAAACATCAAGGTGTCCAATATCCCACACAATAAACTTGAAATACTGTACTGTTCATAACACATGCCACAATTACCTGATTATGAGACAAATTTTTCCGCCCTTTATCATCTGAAAATGGGTATCGCGGTAGCACAGTGGTGAAGGTGCTGTGCTACAAATCAAAAGGTCGCTGGTTCGATCCCAGCTGGTGTCACTGGAATTTTTCATTGACATAAAATCCTTCCAATCGCGCTGTGGCCCTGGGGTCGACTGAGCCTCTAACAGAAATGAGTACCAGGAGCATTTCCTGAGGGTAAAGGCGGCTGGTGCATAAGGCTGACAACCTGACCACCATTCTGTGCCATTGTCATGTAATCTGGGAACCTTAACTTCCTGGAGCCCTCTGGGCCACTCCAGGCCTTTAACAGGATTGCTTTACCTTTTCATCATCCGAAAATAAAAAGGGTGATCACCTAATCACCACACCTGAATATAAATATATTCTGTACGGGGCACATGATGACCATACAGTGAGATACACTTCTTCTGTATAGGAGTCACCTGATGAAAAAGCAAAAAACAAACATGTTCTGGACAGGAGTCGCCTGATGACCATGCACAAAGATAAACATGATCTGTATGGGTACTTCCCTGAAAACTGAAGATTGTGAAGACAGGTAACCATATATTCAGTTAAATATGGTAAAAGGTAAAGAGTCCCATTACAGGCCTGGAGTGGCCCAGAGGATTCCAGGAAGTTAAGGCTCCCAGATTTCGTGACAACGCCACAGGATGGTGGTAGGTTGTCAGCCTTACGCACCGGCCGCCTTTACCCCCAGGAAATGCTCCTGGTACTCACTTCTGTTAGAGGC
>Ga0123353_10015022_pt1 | contig 11212 bp, 13 predicted proteins | sample TergutLab28metaG_3_FD_92763 | JGI IMG/M metagenome (GOLD analysis project Ga0123353, IMG submission 92763) | Labiotermes labralis P3 segment gut microbial communities from Petit-Saut dam, French Guiana - Lab288 P3 | ecosystem: Host-associated > Arthropoda: Insects > Digestive system > Gut ... | reverse complement strand
TTACAGTTTTTAGTACTCCTGATGATGGGTGCTGTGACACCGGAAACATGTAGAGTGACTTTGCAGTAAATAAATATCTGCATACTGTTGCATCTGGTTGGATTTTTATTAACATTGAATTACGATGCACGGAACCATGAGCTTAAAATTTATTTCATTTTATTTATTACAGCAAAACTGAAAATATCAACCTTGCCAGGAGAAGGCTCGTTGTGTGGTGTAGGCCACTGACGCCAGATCAGACCTTCATAAGCTACGTAATTTTCCAGCAAAATACCTAAGGGCACTACCAATTACAACTCTGATGCATGAGTAGCATAAGAAGTTCACAGAGACTGGACATGTCCTTCAGCAGACACAATATGGGAGTGCAAGCACAACTGCTGTGGATGTGGAACAGATCTGACAATCATTTGTGCGCAGCCCACAGAAATCAGCGAATTGCCAACACCATGATCAACAGTGCACAATGTGCTACACATGTGCTTCAGACAGCATGCATACAAGATTCAAATTGTGCAGTCTTTCACGCCCAATGATCATCCACAACATTATGCATTTGCCACAGACATTCTGGAATGATGGGATGAAGACAATGAACTCATGAAGCCTGTCATATTAACATTTGAGGCTACCTCTCCTGTCTCCGGGACAGTGTTAGGTTCCGGGGCATATTGTGTGAGACATGGAATGTGAGACCTCAAAAATAAGGGCGATTTGTGGACTTATATATGACCATGAGGATGAATCAAGAACTAGAAGAGATGAGCAAAGGAGAAAACATAGTAAAATGGATAAAAGGGCAAAGGATAAGCTGGTTAGGTCACCTAGAGAGAATGGAGGAGGATAGGATGCCCAAAAAGATCTTCACTTAAGAACTGGAAGGGATGAGAAGAAGGGCAAGACACAGGAAAAGATAGAAAGAGGAAGTAGAAAGAGATCTTCAAGTGCTGGGAGTGAGAAGATGGAGAGTGTTGGTGACAGATAGAAAAAAACGGAAGGATATTGTTCGACAGGCCAAAGCCCACAGTGGGCTGTAGTGCCAACGGAAGAAGAAGAAGAAGATATGACCATGAGGTAGTACAAACCATCAACAGAACTATTTACCTACAGATGTTGCAAAATCATGTGGCCGCCCAATTGTCTAACCTAACGTGTGATTTTCCAACAACATGGTGCTCCACCTCACTGAAGAAGAGAGGTTCCGTATTACTTCAATGCAAAACATACAGGTTGCTGGATCAATAGGGAAGATCCAATCCCAAGGTCTCTCTGCGTACCTGACATAATCCTAGTACACTTCTTTATCTAGGGACATGCTGAGGACATTGTGTACAAAGGGAAGGTACACACAACAAAGGAAGTACAGCAGGTGACCTCCAACACTGTTGCAACAGTCCATCAGTATTTGCTTGACACTTACATTGCATCTGAAAGTCTGATCTCATCTCAATGAACCACACCACACACCGACACTTTGCCTTGCATGTCTGTATTTTCAGTTATAAAGGAATAAATTTACACAATAAATAACAATATATAAAATGAGGTACAGAAATAAAATAATAGATAATAAACCCAAATAAACCTTACAGTTGCTTTACCACACAGAAAAAACTGTGTTACATTATGTGACCGCATCTGGCAGCTGTACTTCTTCAGAGTTGTAAAGGTCTTATACGGACACACTGTATATGACCTTAAATATCAAAAAGCATGTGAAATTTGAAATTCTTATTACAATGAATTCAAGTCTTCTGGGATAGGATGCCATGTAGTTTCATATTCAGATGCCAACGTTTTGGAGGAATCTACCCTGAAAATGGAAACAACACAGTGTCGTATCAGAGAAGACTGTTACCATGTGCTCTAACTATCGTTTCACAGTTTATGTTTTAAGATGCATAATTGTAATGTCTGTGTGTCTGCCATAGCAAATACAGGGACCACTCCTGCGCCGAGATCTCCAATAAATAGGCACACACTTTCTTACGGCTCTAGGAAACACCATGGTGTGTTTATTAACTATAGGTACATGTTACTGATGAAGTGGTATCTGTTTGCAGGATATTATGCTGTTGTACAAACACCTTCCAAATCCCATTGGTAGCTTCAGGGTGCCACTGTCTCAGTTCAACCATCTGGACTTCCTGTGGGGGACAGACGTCAAGACCTTGGTTTATGACTACGTTATCGAAATTATGACCAAGTACTGAGAGGCAATACAGATCCACACAAAACTTGAGGTTTACACAGCAATGTTGCTGAAGATTCAAGTGTTCTGGGATGTAGTGCTGTGTGAATGTGTAAACAGTTACAAACATCTTGAAGAAGCAAAGTACCTTCATCTTCACAATGCCTGTAACTATCTAGCATTCAACACTGTCCAGTATCACACAAAACTGAATGTATATTGTTGAACTGTTCTACAGACTCCATGTTGGTAACATAAACTGCAGTTTGGTAGAAACCATTTTGGATTTCTGTTCCCTCAAATGGAACCAAACTCATCAAACAGTCCTGAAGATATCAACACAGTGGTTGGCAAATTGCAGGAGTTAATATAGGAGGTGAATGTGGTGGAAACCATGAAGCAAATGTGACCACCAGAGGTTGAAGCTGATGGAACTAACCAAGCAATTGTGGAACTGTCCCCCACACAGTTGACAGCAGAAGTGCAGGACTTAACACAATAAATCGTCTTGTAACTAAACCAGATGGGCCTACAGTTCGGTTCAACATCCATTAGCATGTGACAGATATTGTGACATCATGTTATCGCACAATGTAGACCGATACTGTGACATTGTGTTATCGCATGATGTAGACCAATACTGTGACATTGTGTTATCGCACCATGTACACCGATACTGTGACATCATGTTATTGCACGATGTAGACTGATACTGTGACACTGTGTTATCGCACCATGTAGACCGATACTGTGACATTGTGTTATCGCACGATGTAGACCGATACTGTGACACTGTGTTATCACACGATGTAGACCGATACTGTGACAGTGTGTTATCACACCATGTAGACCGATACTGTGACAATGTGTTATCACACCATGTAGACCGATACTGTGACAGTGTGTTATTGCATAATGTAGACCGATACGGTGACACTGTGTTATCACACCATGTAGACCGATACTGTGACATTGTGTTATCGCACGATGTAGACCAATATTGTGACAATGTGTTATCACACCATGTAGACCGATACTGTGACATCGTGTTATCGCACGATGTAGACTGATACTGTGACACTGCGTTATCACACCATGTAGACCAATACTGTGACACTGTGTTATCGCACCATGTAGACCGATACTGTGACACTGTGTTATCACACCATGTAGACCGATACTGTGACATCGTGTTATAGCACGATGTAGACTGATACTGTGACATTGTGTTATCACACCATGTAGACCAATAATGTGACACTGTGTTATCGCACAATGTAGACCGATACTGTGACATTGTGTTATCGCACGATGTAGACCAATACTGTGACATTGTGTTATCGCACCATGTACACCGATACTGTGACATCATGTTATTGCACGATGTAGACTGATACTGTGACATTGTGTTATCGCACCATGTAGACCGATACTGTGACATCATGTTATTGCATGATGTAGACTGATACTGTGACACTGTGTTATCGCACCATGTAGACCGATACTGTGACAATGTGTTATCGCACGATGTAGACCGATACTGTGACAGTGTGTTATCACACCATGCAGACCGATACTGTGACAGTGTGTTATCACACCATGTAGACCGATATTGTGACAATGTGTTATCGCACCATGTAGACCGATACTGTGACAATGTGTTATTGCACAATGTAGACCGATACCATGACACTGTGTTATCGCACGATGTAGACCGATAGTGTGACATTGTGTTATCGCACAATGTAGACCGATACTGTGACACTGTGTTATCACACCATGTAGACTGATACTGTGACATTGTGTTATCGCACGATGTAGACTGATACTGTGACACTGTGTTATCGCACGATGTAGACCGATACTGTGACACTGTGTTATCGCACCAGGTATACCGATACTGTGACATTGTGTCATCGCACGATGTAGACCGATACTGTGACACTGTGTTATCGCACGATGTAGACCAATACTGTAACATTGTGTTATCGCACCATGTAGACCGATACTGTGACACTGTGTTAATGCACCATGTATTCCAAGCAGAGAGGTACCAACACTCTGGGCAATCATATTGCCTCTATCCTAAAGATGGGCACAGTAACTTGCTCTGCAACTTTGATAACCACTTCGCTGACCACAACATGAATCTTCACCACAGTGAAAACCTCAAATCTCATACAGTAATACTTGAAATTCCTGGTCCAAGAAGATACTCTGTAGCAGGGACACCTGGCATCAGCCAGCATTGCCAACAGCCACAGTGATAAACAGTGCCAGAATCTGACAAACATTAAGTAATAAATTACTAAACTCATTTCTAGTAACACACAGGATAACAAAATGTTCTCCATTTGCACTCACATTCAACCACATGATTTTGCTCCAGAATCTCATTAAAATATAAATAAAGATGTGTGAATGTGCAAATAAATACATTATTCTGAGTTCTTAGAGCTTCAACTTCAGAATATCAGCACTTTAAACTAATGAAAGATGACAGGATGTAGAAGAAGCTGGAAGCCTATAACCTGCGGAATTTCTACTAACATTTTGTTAGGAGTGTAGAGCTTTTACCTTTGGGGTCAAACCGTGCAAGAATAATTTATGGTAACTAATTAATGGGTGATAAGGCATATGGTCTCAGAACATTTGAATCGTCAGCAGCCACCAGCGCCACAACCCCAAATTTCACATGACAGAAAGTGTCTCTGGGAGAAACAGTTTGAGGCCGTAGTCCCCACAGTTTGAACATTCATCAGTGGAAAGCAATGAGTTCAAACCACTTAGCATCTACACAACTAATTTGTTTTCCTCCAATAATAAGCCATTGAGCTAGATGTGAAATACTGCAAACAGATCTCAATTTATTCATACTTCCTTCCTTCCAGTTCATTCTGAATATCCTCTTCCCATGTTTATCCGATTATATCACTCACTACGCTCTCTTTTGCGGGATCGCAGTAGCACAGTGGTTAAGGTGCTGTGCTACAAATCGGAAGGTCACTGGTTCGATTCCAGATGGTGTCAATGGAATTTTCATTGATGTAACCCTTCCGATCGCACTATGGCCCTGGGCTCGACTAGCCTCCAACAGAAATGAGTACCAGGAGTATTTCCTGGGGGTAAAAAGTGGCCGGTGCATAAGGCTGACAACCTTACCACCATTCGGGGCCACTGTCACGTAATCTGGGACCCTTAACTTCCTGGAACCCTCTGGGCACCTCGGGCCTGTAATTTACCTTTATGCTATCTATCATGCTGTCTGGGCAGGCATATTTTTTTATTTTCTTGAGTTCATCACATCTCCAGACCACATGCAGTGTCATCTCTCTTCTTTCACTTACTAGTTTTCATAATATTTAGTTTCTAATTCTGCTTCTTCTATCCCCCCCCCCCCAACTTTCATTAAACCCCATTTCCACTGACTGTAACTAACTCACAGCATTATGCTACCATGGCAACAAATACTGACTGATGCACTGACTCTTCTGTCCAGCAATTAATTTAGCATTATGCAAGACATGCCTGACAAAGCTGTTTTACTACTGGACTCTGTAAAGAAAGTACATTACCCTTTTATAAATATTTTAATGGCATGATAAGACATGCTTGAAATCCACCCTCCTGCATGAATTGCAGACATTTGACTGTCACATGTCTTAATATTCTTCTTTCAAAGGTATGGAACATATTTCCATCCTTCTTTGAGAGGGGCCAACATGTACTACTGAATTCTTTAGAAGGCATGACCTTCACTGTTCCAGTATTTCCTGTCCAGACATCATCAGGCCACACTGAACACAGCGCCAGCACCTGCAGTGAGTGTGACTCTATCAGATAAATAGGAGATTCAAGGCACAAACTGTCAGTATTCTTAATTAAGCACTATGCCATGAAGACATATGGTAAAATGGAGATACAGCTCCACACATTCTTAATGTTGGCACTTTAAGATGGATGTCAGTGGTCAGCTACATATAGCAAAAACTTTACCTCCCATGGAAAGAGCCCCCAGTACCCCCAGAGGGCCAAAGAGGCAGTTTGGACATTGTGCCACATATCAAAAAGAGATCTGCCAGCTGTCAAAGTCCATAGTCTAGTCCTCTATTGAATGAGCTATCTACCAGTTGTCCAAACCACAGCCTAGTCCCTGTACTGAATGAGCTATCTACCAGTTGTGCAAACCACAGCCTAGTCTATGAACTGAAAGGGCTATCTACCAGTTGTCCAAACCATAGCCTAGTCCCTGTCCTGAATGAGCTATCTACCAGCTGTCCAGAACACAGTTGAGGCCATGAACTGAAAGGGCTGTCTACCATTTGTCCAAAGCATAGTCTAGTCCCTGTATTGAATGAGCTCTCTACCAGTTGTCCTGACAACAGCCAAGGCCATGAACTGAAAGGGCTGTCTACCAGTTGTCCAAACCATAGCCTAGTCCTTGTACTGAATGAGGTATCTACCAGTTGTCCAAACCATAACATAGTCCCTGTACTGAATGGGCTATCTACCAGTTGTCCAAACCACAGCCTAGTCCCTCTACTGAAAGGGGTACTACCAGCTGTCCAGACCATAGCCTAGTCCCTGTACTGAGTGGATAATACTGAATCTAGCTTGAATGCGTAATATGTGTACAATATTTGTTAAAATACTGTTCATACAACAGTGCCCATCCATAACTACTACTACTACTACTACTACTACTACTACTACCACCACTAACAGCACCATAGACTCTTAAATAATGTCAATTTGCCTCTAAAGATGGCATATCATGGCACACAAAAACAGAGGCTGCATCAGTTTTGCTTGTGGTTTTGTCAAACTAAGGAAGGTACTACCTGTAGAGAGCAATTTGACATGTGTAAATGAGCTGACAGTTGTGAGAAGGTAGCTGTGGGAACAGCATTTGTGACAAACAGCTGTCAGCAAATGACAGCATATGTGCAGTGGAAGTAAGTTAATGGTTGTGTAAACTTCATTATAAACTTTCGCGATATCGGAATTATCCATCAGAGATAATGGATCTATTCGAACAACCTCACAATAAAACTCCCAACAAACAGACCACTACCAAACACCCCTGAATATTCCTCTATAATGTATATGGATTACGTTTGGATTTCTGACATTTCTGTGTTTAAGCTGTTTTTCTTACAGCACATTCCAAAGCTGTGGTATTCAGGTAGCTGTTCCGCAGGTGTTAAGTCATAAAATATGGAGGAATGTAAGATGTATTAGCTTTAAATCTACACCCCAAAATAGTCTTTATTCAGAGGGTACTGGGGGGGCACTTTTTGCAAGCGTAAATTGAGGGGAAGGGAGGGGGGGTTTGAAGGTGTCCACTTATCTCCAAAGCTCAGCTTTAAAATAAGTGCAGATATTACTTGTGTCCCCAAAGACCTTCAGAACAATTTCACTTGACTTACCTGAAGACAATATAAGTCAAGGCACATGAAGTGTCACTGATAGAAAAATGTGTGCATTACCTCACTGCTGACAGCAAACGCATACACAACTGCACTATTCCTCTCCTCCCACAATGTTATCAAGATTCTCTGTAACATAAAGAGCAGAAAGACAGGTCAGTGATGGTGTGAATGTAACTTATAGCAACACTGTTGTCATAGGATTGTTCTCAGCTCAGCTGAAAGGCTTCAAACAAGATGCCATGAAAGAATTCTGTCAACACAACAAGTGCAGGCAATGATGTAACAACTATGCTAATGACACAAGGCCAAAATAATTTGTGTTAGCGAACATTACAACAATTCAAGGCATACACTGACAACATAGCCTACACACCTTTCTTGAAACATCACTCTGGTATGTATATTAGTTCCATAAATGCTCTGTCATTTTGCAGGACAACCTTCAGTGCAAATCTCATCTGACTTTATGGTCCCATTGTCACAGCTTCTATGTATAAAAAAGCAGGATCTTGTACTAACATCCTCTCCTCTCTGACTCAGAACAACACTGATCTATACACACAACCTCACGACCTTTGTGATGTAACACAAGGCTCACTGACCAAATGCCAGGAACTATATAAAAATAGCCTTACAATACAATCAATCTGCTCCTCACAGGAGTGGTTCTATACTCATCACAGTTATGAGTACCTCTTCACTACTTTTATGTTTCATTATCTGGCATACTGTCACATAATTGCTGGCCTTGATATCTTCGCCTCAGATTTCCACACTTCTTCTTCTCACGTTCCATTTACTATATTCAGTGCCACACCACCTAAGCCTTCCGTATTGACACTTAAGCGTCGCTTCATCTGAGAGCACGTGCACATGCATGCGCGCACATGCACGCACGCGCACACACACACACATTCGTTGAACAGGATTTAATTCACAGGGTTATGTCAATCTCCGTGGAGTAGAATTCTTCCTGACAAGCTACAAACAGTTCCTGAGCTAGTCAAATTCCCTGCATTTTGTAAACTCAAAGGTTCATTATCACTTTCACAAAAGCCCACTCTTTGTCCTTATCCTGGGCCGCACTAATTGACTCCATGGCCTCCCATCTTATTTCCTTACAAACCACTTTAATTTGTCTTCTCAAGTACCTAGTGCAATGGTGGTAACCAAAATACTGTATGGGGAAGTACCTCAATCTTACAGGCATCACACATCCAATCTTCAATATTTAATTCCCCATTAACCTTCAGTGGCTGGTATTAATGTGCAGGGGTTTCAATTGCTGGGATGAGATTTTAAAACATGTTTTAACTGTGTGCAATAAAGTTTATCTTAAATAAGCCATACATATTACATTTTTAAAGCTATAAGGTCCAAATTAAAACCCACTTAAAGAACTACCTGCACAAAATGTTCAGAAATAATCAACCTACAAGTATTATAGTTCATGTTTCTTTAAAATAATTTTCATTATTTTCATACCTTTCAGGTTAACATAAGAAAATAATTTTAAATCCAGCTTCAAAAAGTGCAAGATACATCTGACAACAACTGTACAAAGTAGTCCTCGGAAATGTACTGTAATTACAAATGGCAATTTCTGCATGTTGAGAGACTTCAGTCTACCAACAAGTTAGTCGTGAATACAGTACTGCCTGCTGTTGCAAGAACAGTACTGAGTGAATCTGATGGCATTTCAGAAGGTACGAGTGTATGATTCATCATTCTCAGCAACATATGATTTCTGCCTCATTGTACATTCTGACTGAATAAATTGTGGTGGAATTTAATCAGTATCGGGTGATTTATATCTTTTCAGCTTGTCAATACCCACCTCAACCTCTAGTGGCTCTGCTATATGTATTTTAGTCTGCCAAACATTGTTGACCCCCTGAAGTAACTCTGCAGCTTATTCAAAATCCTCAAGAGATCACACAAAATGTGGCAGTCCTTGCAATACCTACATCTTCCTTTCAAGGCTACAGTTTACTGGCACATTACTCTGTTTAACGTATGTTAGTACTCACTGCATATGGTCTCTGCAAGTTGTTTAATTTCCTCAGCAGTATTCAGATCAGATCGGTTGCCAGGAACAACATCCAGTTCAAAGTCGGGACTGTAGGACAAGAAGTCCTGTCAAAAACATACAATAATGTATCAGCAATGCCAACTTTTGTCATCACATTATGAATAATGAATAAGTGGCAGTATGATGTGCAAGGAATATGTTATACTTTGTCCTTGAACACAGTAATTGTCACAGCGGTACATGTATTATTACTCAGAAAGCCTACATCAGGCAGAAATTCACAGTCCATTTTTCTCCTACAGTACAGGGTGTTTCAGAAGGAATAGTAAATATTTTAGGAGGTGGTAGTATGGACTATTCCGAGTAAAGAAGTTCATATAAACGTGTGTCCAATTTTCAATGGGTGTGGAGATACAGCTGTTTGAATGTTACGCATAAAAAGCCTTACAAAAGGTATGAAGGAAAGACAAATAATGTATTGATTGAATTTATTGGTTATGTAAATGATCTCAATAAATTGCAACAGTTCAAAGTAAGTGTTCAAAAATCCCAACATCGACTTCATTGCACTTTTCAACCCTCTTGGCAACAGTATGTGTAGCTCTCCTGAGGTCGTCTTGGTGTTCTTGCTTTATGAGGGCAGCACAATTCACAATGAGAGCAACCAATTCGTCTCCTTCATTTACTTCTTCTTTGTAGACTTTGCTTTTCATCCATCCCCACAGACAAAAATCTGATCAGTACGCGCGAACTTCAAACAGCTGTATCTTCACACCCATTGAAAATTGGACACATGTTTATATGAACTTATTTACTCGGAATAGTCCATACTACCATATTCTAAAATATTTACTATTCCTCCTGAAACACCCTGTATAATGCACTTTGTTTCAAAGAAAAGTCTTGCGTTCCAACCTCCAACTTCTAAGCACACTTTGCACCTTCTGAAAATGTTTTTTGACACATGATGGAGCTCATCTTGAAACAGCAGTAACTTATTTTCTTCAGAAGCTGTCTTTTAGTTCTTCCACAGAATGTAAACTGTTCACATAACCATCATTCACCACCTTCCATAAGTAACAGCAGCAAAGAATCAGACCTGGAGAACTAGGAGAGTGCAATTGTGACCTATCAAACTGTTCACCGCATATTCAGAAATTTGCTGCGGGAGCTGTGGGATTATCCTGCAGGCAGTAAAAGTGCACTTCCTGCTCTTCTGTTATTTTCCTAAACAGTGGTTTCAACATTAACTAGAAAATAATTGTCAAAATTTACTGTTGCTTCACAAAGTACAAGTCCTCTCATTTATCAAGAACTGCACACCACACTCTGACTTTAACCTTTACAACTCTTGAGTCCTACCATTTATCAAGAACTCACTGCACACCACACTCTGACTTTAACCTTTACAACTCTTGAGTCCTACCGTTTATCAAGAACTCACTGCACACCACACTCTGACTTTAACCTTTACAACTCTTGAGTCCTACCATTTATCAAGAACTCACTGCACACCACACTCTGACTTTAACCTTTACAACTCTTGAGTCCTAC
>Ga0123353_10015021_pt1 | contig 11212 bp, 6 predicted proteins | sample TergutLab28metaG_3_FD_92763 | JGI IMG/M metagenome (GOLD analysis project Ga0123353, IMG submission 92763) | Labiotermes labralis P3 segment gut microbial communities from Petit-Saut dam, French Guiana - Lab288 P3 | ecosystem: Host-associated > Arthropoda: Insects > Digestive system > Gut ... | reverse complement strand
TTTCTCTTCAATATACAGTTTGTTTCATAATTCTAACATATTTGGTTCCTGTATTATTCACATTTTATATACAGAATGTGCTAAAATTAAAAAAATAGTTCCGGCGCCAAAAGGTTAAGCGAGATTAGAAAGTTCGCACGTCAACATTGACCCGAAATATTATTGCCTTTTGGACTGAGAAGTCGTGCGGTCTAGTAGCTAGTTATCGCGATGTTGGAGGTAGCACATGCGTACGGAATGTCGGTCAACAGTCACCTGAATTCAGGTCATCATATCACAAATTTTGTTAATTTTCAGTGTATATGTAACTCGAATTCTGTATGCTTATGAGCGTTGGTAGTCTCTTGATAATTCAATAAGGTACTAACACAGCTTGTGGGCCGGGTAGCTCAGTCGGTATAATGACTGACTACGGGCTGGACGGTCCGGGATCGAATCCCGTTGGGGACGAGATTTTCTGCCCGTCCGGACCGGCCCTGAGGCCTACCCAGCCCCCTGTACAATGGGTACCGGGTCTTTCCCGGGGGTAAAGTGCGGCCAGGGCGTGCCGCTGACCACTCACCCCCTTCTAGTGCCGTGGTCATGGAAGAGTAGAGCTATAAATGTAACCACACTCTGGGCCACACCGGGCCTGTAACGGGATCACTTTAGGTTTTTTACTAACACCGCGTGTGGTATTAAAGCTGTAGGTAATATTGTTCTCGGGTGACAGAGGAGAGCTTGAGATAATTACTGAATGAAGAACTTCATGGTTTGTACTCTTCATCTGTCTTCGTTAATTGGATTAGTCCGTGAAGTATGAAACAGTGACGTAATCTGTTGAATGGGCATGAGGAAATTGGTAAGTAATTACACAGTTTCGTGACATAAATTTGCCACTTGAGACGACTAAGAAATGGGGTTTATGGTGTTGCTTAATAACAATAAAAATTGTTGTGATAATTTGATAGAAGCCATCCCGTTGTGCAATAACAATTGTACAATATATTATATACCGTCAGTACACAATAACATCAGTATAGTGATATAATGTATGCAGTAATTTACACTGTGGCTACATGTTTCGGCCATAAACGGTCATCATCAGCCCAATAAAGAACATTTTGTTTAAGGTACAAAAAAGGTATTACTGAATGGGATCCCATTGGGTAATAACTTTCTGTAACTTAAACAAAATTTTCTTTATTGGCCTGATGATGACCGTTTACGGCCGAAACATGTAGCCACAGTTTAACCTATTGCATACATTATATCACTATATTGATGTTGTTGTGTACTGACGGTATATAATATATTATACAATTGTTGTGATAATGTTACGCTAAACATTGTCTGTTGCCTGGGTTATATTTCGTATGCACGACGTTTCGGGACTAATCTAGTCTGGTGGTCAGGTGATTTGTTGTTAATTTGTTTTTAATATTACTTGAGATGTTAAGGATCGTACCAGAGCCTTGTTAGTACTGCACCATTTAAAAGCTAAAAGGTAAATCAGTCCCGTTACAGGCCCGAGGTGCCCAGAGGGTTTCAGGAATTTTAGGTTCCCAGATTACGTGACAATGGCCCAGGATGGTGGTAAGGTTGTCAGCCTTACGCACCGGCCGCTTTTACCCCTAGGAAATACTCCTGGTACTCATTTCTGTTAGAGGCTGAGTCGACCCCAGGGCCATAGTGCGATCGGAAGGATTATATCAATGAAAAATTCCAAGGACACCATCTGGAATCGAACCAGCGACCTTCCGATTTGTAGCACAGCACCTTAACCACTACTGCACCATATGCCGACGCTAACTGTAAAATAAGCACCTTATGGGAACCTGTCAGGACAACTATAAAGAAGCACCTGAAGATGGAGCAGAGCTGTCTAACAAAAGGCCATATATATATATATATATATATATATATATATATATATATATACATGTGTGTATGTGTGTATATATATATATATATACACACACACACACACACACATTAAGAACACTGAATAAATCACCAGAAATCTTGTTGCGTTATCCGAGGTTCGAACCGGGGAAGTCCGTATAGTAAGCAGGGGTTTCCAGCATTGATACGTGTCGTTCAGTTAGAAATTGTAAACTATGTTCGTCGCACGTTGCTGGTACCGAGATTAGGAATGACGGGAGCCGTACCTCCATTTTCCCGTATGTCTTCTCGTATAACATTACCGCTGCCTCCAACATTATCACTTGCAGCAGTATAGCAATGAAACACAAGACCCTGAAGACCTAACCCAAACTTCTACCTGCTGTACCCATGTTCCCCTGCCTGCTGCAACCCCGCCTGCGCATAGGTACAACAATTTATTGTTGGCAGTGAGAGAGATGTGCGGACAGCCATATCTTGTACACTGCTAGTTCACGGACGTCTGTAAGGACCGGGTATCACACTGCACGTTCAATGTTAGCAGCGGGCAAAACAGATGCTCACGTAACCGACATTCGTAAAGAGTGTGACAATGCTGCAAGTTTGTATAAACTCTTTAGTACGACCGATGTTGAGCTTCAAATTCGGCTGTCGGTGTTAAAACTAGGAAGGCAAATGAAGTTTTATCAACGTTTCGTGAAACATAACAGCTAAACAACAGGTGTGGGTATCAGTCAATGACACAACAATATCTAATAAAGATGTTTAATAAAGGATGAAGTAAACTACATGTTTCGGCCTAATGTGGCCACCATCAGGTTTTCATCCGAATATATGGTGGTAATGCGCTACAGGATTGGTATGGGTATGTCACGATGGTGAGATATCAGCATCTGTGATGTTTGTTATATGCTATTTTTAAGGGGCATGGGGGGGGGGGTATGTGTGATGTGCGCTATCCTCGGGTGTACTGCTCAAGTATGTCTGCTTGCTGCTGTCCTATGTGGGTCTCCAGCTCCTGTTTGTCCATATCTGATGTCTACTGGTGGTGGGCTTTTGTCATGGGTTGTGTGTGCTCTCTATCCCCCCCGTGCCCCTTAAAAATAACATATAACAAACATCACAGATGCTGAGATCTCACCATCGTGACATACCAATACCAATCCTGTAAAGCACTACCACCATACTTTAGGATGAAAACCTGATGATGGCCACCATAGGCCGAAACATGTAGTTACTACCAGCCTTTATTAAACATCTTTTTAGATATTGTTGTGTTATTGACTGATACCTACACCTATTGTTTATCTATTTGATTTACTTACGTGTTTCTGAAGATTTCTAGTTTGCCCAGCTTTACCTGGTCACTGGTAAACCTGTACAAAGCATTTTTAAGGTGGGTGTTGTATTTAGGTGCTGCTGTAATGAACAATGGCCATGCAGCTTTTCAGTCAACACCTGTGTTGTTTTGTGTTTAGGATCGGTGTGTCCCATAACAGTTCCCTAAAGCCCCTCACTTGCCTCATTATTCAGTTTGGCAGCACTGCATCCTCTCCACCCATTACAGTTCTGAGCCTGCTAGCACATGATGTGATTGGAACCCATGATTCCACTCTGAAGTATGGGCTACTTGATCCTTCTCAAGCCAAGGCATCTCCATATCCCCATTACCCCAAATCCTGCTGTGGCAAGGGATCCAGAGAAGCAAGATCATTTATTCCAGGACATGAGACAGAGGTTCTGCTGATACTGCCAGTCAAGTTTTGATGTCACCTGGGACAGAGTGTTTAGGCTATCTGATTTTATACAGATAACTCCACTTGCATAGGCCCTTCCTCTACATATCTCTGCACAGGCTAAATTCCCAAACATGGTGCATCTAACACAGCAGCATAAACACCAAGTGAAAGGTTTACCTTCTTCCTGGTCCCACCCCATACATGCATATCACAGACTGTCAGCTGCTCTCAACCTGTTCAAATCACACCAGCTCTGGAGATTGGAGGGTCACATTCCAAGTTGGTCCCCAATAACCATATCACTCATCAAGGAGCCCCAAAGGCAGCCAGTTTCATTGTATGCGGTTCTGTCAGATAGAACAGTGAGAATGTACTTTTACCAAAAATTCTTCATTGCAGTCCCTTGCTGACAGCGGTTTGTCAGACCATTAACCACAAGCATAATTATTACAGTTGTTACCATAATTCAGTCAGTACGTAGGAAGGCAAATCCTATGACCATAAACATGCTGCTCCTAGATTCCAAGTATCAGTAGTTTTCCACTATTTATTTTATGTATGTATGTTAATTTAACAACAGTCTGCACTACTGACATCACACCAAATGTATACTTATTGTAAACTGTCCGTTGTTCTACATTTTAAAGACGTTTGGTGTCAGCTCCCTGAAGATGGCAACATTGTCAAAACATGTAGGAGCTAAATAACAGAATTATACATAGATTGTGGAGTTGTACTTTGGATGGTGTTAGCAAGTTTTAATATTTATACTAATTCTTCATTGGTCGTCTTGCAAACTCGGTGCTCATTGCAGTCATATGTTTGTTTTAGAGTGGATGAAAGTGGATATGAATTTATCTTTGGTCTGTAGGCCTTGTTGTTTGAAATTGGTTTTGTAGCAAGTATTTGCCATCAGATCCTGATAATGTGTGGAGCAATATATATTGTCTGTGTGGGACTGTAACGATACAAATGCTGAACATTGTAATTCAGAAAAAAACAGTTATCACCACAATGCACACAGCATGTTAATATAATTAACAAAATATGGAAATATATACAAGATAAGGCTGATAAAATTTTTAGGGGATAAGGGATGTGCATTGCTTTGTAATAGGGTTAAAAATTACTGTAAATAGGATTTTCAGTTTGTAATCATAAATGAAACATGCTACACGGTACCGAAGAAGTCTGTTTTTCCTAATCACTGCAAAAATAATTCTTTGTGTAAAAACATGAACTGCTGCAGTGTCAGAAGCATACTGGTTTGAACACTGTTTACATTTTCTGTGTTAGGTATGTCTTGGTGAAGATATTTGTCTTAATCTAACCCTCATACTGTGATTTTTTTCTGACGAGCACCATTTCTACCCGCTTTGAACAGCAGCAAAATGTTGCACATACAGTAAATTAGAATAGTTTGAAAAATTGTTGTTAAAAAGGCTCATTGAGATAATGAGAATGAAAAATTATTAAATAGACAAGTGAATTGTACTTTGCTGGTCTTGTAGATGATTCCCTTTAATCTGCCTCTTACTGGAATTAAACCCTTAAGCCTTCAGAAATTTTATTTAAATCCAGATTTTGAAAGCTTAGAGCCCAGTTCTTGTCTTTTGTTCAGCTTCAAAACAGTTACACATATTCACTGTGGACATGGGTTTTAATGTATGATTGTATCTGTTTAACAACCAAAAGAGTCAACCATAACTAAAGAACATGATGATTTTCATGTTGCTAAAAAGCTTTCCAATATATATAGTGTGTGTCTGCATGTGTTTATTTCTTCAGACATTATGTTCTTGTATTGTTATTGGAAATAACTTGTTTTTAGTGGTTAACTACCTCAGATGGGAATGCTAATCTATAGTCTTTCAAGAGTCTGCTCTTTTTGTGATTAATACGTGTGTTGTAAGGAAAATAATTTATATTAAAAATTGTGTGCTCACTAAGTGTGATTATTTGTTGTGTACAAGTAAAGCACAAGGTATACACTGTTGTAACTTTGCTACCAGATAGTGTAGATATGATTAAGGAAATACCACATGGGCACTGTTGTGTAATACAGTTCCTGTATGTAGGTGGATGAGAAAACACGGGCTCAGATGTTCAAATTGCGTCAAACTTGGAATGAAGTGTTCCCTCCCAAGAAGTTGTATGCTGTGGATGTACGTGTAAATTCGATAGATCCAGCCTGGCCGATCACAGCTGTACCTCCTACCATATACGTGAACCCAAAGTTTCTTCGGGTAAGTATAAGAGCAGTTTTCAGTACTGTTTGTAAAACTGAAAACTTGTTTGTGGGTGGTTCATAAACATTGTATCAGAATACAAATGTGTCATGGGAAAGAGATTAATATGTCTCTCAGCGTTAAGTTAGTAGGAATTACAGGTTGATGTAATTAGAAAGATCTCATGTGCTATGTCATAGTTGGTTAACCACAGGAAGCTGTGGCTGCTTGGTTCTGGTTGATTTGACAATAACCTGTAAGTCCATGGAGCAGAGTCCTTGAGAAGCTAGCAGGCTGTCAGCTAGTCAGGAAATTCCCTGCATATTGTGAAACCAGCAGGTTCGTTACTGGATTCACAAGAGCATGCCATCTGTCCCTGTCCTGTGCCAGATGTATGATTCCTTGTCCCACTTCTTGAAGATCAGTTTTAGTATTGTCCTCACATTTATGCCAAGTTCTTCCAATTTGCCACTCCTCAGGTATCGCCACCAAAACCTGTGTGCACCCCTCCACTCTCCCGTATGTGTTATGTCCAGCCCATCTCTCATTCTTGATTTGATCACCCAAATAATATTTGGTAAGTACTACACATAAAGCTCCTAGTTATGTAGTCTTCTCCACTCCTGTGTTACTACAACCCTCTTAGGAACAAATATCTTTCTCAGCACCTATTCTCAGACACCCTCAGCACATGTTCCTCCCTCAGTATGGGAGACTCAGTTTGACACCCATACAAAGCAATGGGCAAAATCATAATTCTGTATATTTTTGTGTAGTAGAAAATAACCTATATTAAATGTAACTGTACAACACTCTTGCTTTATTACAAGCCGGCCCCAGACAATGGTCCTGCCTGGTTTCTTTACAAGAAATCCCAGATTCTGTTGAAGGAAAGAACTTGCAGTGTTGCCTGTAGAGTGGAGAGCGGAAAATAGTGAAGTCATGCAAGAGGTTTTCTTGTTATTGGATGTAGCCTGTAGATGTTAATTAACGCCATTGAACACAGTGTACGTGTTGCTGAAAAGTGTCGCACTCGGCAAGTTACGCATTGACTAGGGGTGCCATAAATTATATGTTAATAAGGGAATGGCCCCTAACCAAAAAATCAATTCACCCAGGTAGTTATAACTTATTTATGTAAGTACAACATGCAGTCAGAAACCTGAAAAAGGGAAAAAAGACTAATTAAATGGAACAAAGTAAAGCATAACATAAACATAACCTGTCTTGGGGTTGGCTGCTTAATCGTCAGGCCCATAGCTTTGTCTGCATACTGCTTATGACTGGTCGCAAGTGGGGTATGGAAGGAGGAGTTCATTGCCAGCTGCTTCCCAATCATTATTAGCTGTAGTGGATCTTGTGGCTTGGAAGATGGCCATGGGTGTGTTTTGCATTAGAGAAAGTAGTTCGTGTTGAACGCTGTAGCTTTGCTTGCTGTACAAAATTTGTTTGTAAGATCTAGCATTGTTTTTCATGTTACTTTTGAAGTTACCACCATGCCCTTCCAACAAAGTCTATGCACTAATTGTGCAAAGAGAGTGTCCCTTGCATGACAGTGGTAGGCTGTACTTCCATGGGTGCTGATTGTTTCCTGGAAAGCCATATGGTGATCCAACTCTTCAGTAGGGAGCTTGTCTTTAAAGTCAGTAACTTCATCATATGTGCTGACTCCCTTGATCCCTGCTTTGGTGGTGACATGACTTATATCTCCAGCAACATTGTACAGAAGTACATCTGTGTGATGTCCATGTACAGTTCTTAAACACCATTCATTCAAATCTGGGATTCTTCATCTTTGACATCATTTTGGATGCAGAAGATCTGTTAGTACATGCAACTCTTTTCACCAGTCTCACGTGCTGTCTGTCCTATCCATCAGTCTTGATGGGTTACCATTGGGTCTTCCTTTGGTAATAGGCCTCCAAGGTTGCTGTTGTGCTCCATGTACAGCAGCCTACAGTAACAGTGTGAAGGGCACTTTCATTATGACACTGAATTAAACAGCAGAGGATTGACAGTAAGATAAAAGGTTAAGTTTTACCCTTGCCGTACTGCAGTGTTATGAATGTCAGCTTCATACCCCATCTGGTGACAGTTAAGACCTGTTCAACCTTTCAGACGGGGAGCTGTTTGGACCCCAGACCTGGTCCGGGTGTGATAGTAAAGTGAAAATCACAGTCCATAGTTTTTCTGTGGTTTAATTCATCCCCCTTGGTGTACCAATCACAGGTATATATTATTTATTCAGTTATTGATCACACACAACAAGCTACATGTAAACATTTTTTGGTGATAGTTTTGGCTTTAAGATAAACCATCAGGCCACTGCACAAGAACAGTAAAGATAGAAACCCTTCGTTTACTGTTAAGATGGAGAACTCACTCATCCTTTACACCAGTACATTGTAAATATATATATAAAATGCATAAAGTTTATACATGTAGCTTAAGCAAAATATTATAAACTGTATTAAAAGGTTACAACTACTTGTATTTGTTAAACTAGTCTCCAAAAAACATTTACAGGTAGCTTGTATGTGATTGATAATTGAATAAAAAAATATATTTGCCATAGTTTTTCATTATATTGAGTTATGCTGGCTGTGTGTTTGTAATGAGGCTGCTTATGTGCATTTTTTATATACCAGAATTCCACATCAGCTGAGGCAGACAAAGAATTTGTGAACTAGGCTGCTGGATTGACTTAATGGCTTCCATGCTGTGTGGATTTATTAATTAGTTTATCACTTTTGACAGCCATTACTTTTGCAACTGCTGTTGCACGTATGATCATCAGCAAACCTGTTTTGTACCTTTACATGTAACATCTTAAGTGTTCTTTATTATCACAAGATTTCCGTAGGGTTTGATGTTTGTGTACTGACACCCAGTGATTTATTAAAAAAATGTCGTGAATTAAAACATATACATATGTTTAAAACGTCCAAGTTGCTTTGGCCAGAGCATTAATAGTGTGGTAATGTATAATGCAGTATACTTTATATATCATATTAGTGCCTGATACCATGAACATATTGCAGCATGTAATGTACATTAAAAGTAACAGCTTAAGTTGGCCCTGTGCACACCACGAAGGCATGTGGGAAAGTGGAGGTATACTTGTACTCATTTTTAACATAGCACTAGGCATAGGTGAGTTTGTTAATTTCATGCCCTGGCTGCTTTATGCCTTTGAGAAATAGCCTGTGTTTTCCACTGAGTATGAGGTTGGGTGGTCCTGAGGGTGTGTCTGCTTGCTTTGGAGAAGAGGAGAATTGCATTTCCCTGACAGGAATTGGCCATAGTTCATTGGTCATTCAGCTCGTAGCCTGGTCACTATACCAACTGAGCTATCCAACTTTCAGACACATTAAATCATATGCAAGTCTTGTGACTAAAGAAGGCATTGAAGACTTAGCTTGTAATGGTATAAAATACCCATTTCTTGGTACTGATTAAAGCAACATAGTTGTATGTGTAATGCTATTTGTAGTGATGGTGACAAGCTGGCTCACCAGTGTACCAAAAACTGTTACATACAACAAAAGATGGGAACAAGGGAAATTTCTGCATGAGCTAGTTGTGTGAGAGCAAGTCATGGAGACTTCAAATTTTTTTGCAGCCACAGGCAGCTACAACTGCTGTCCCTCAGCCTTCAGCTCCTGTGATTCCTGCAGCTCCTGCTGCACCTGCGGAAGAACCGCAGGTACTTAGTGAAGCCAAAATGAGGGAGCAGCTGCTTAAGAAGCAGAAAGAGTTGCTAGAGCTTCAGCAGAAGAAACTGGAGTTGGAGTTGCTGCAGACAAAGGCGAGATTAGAAGAACAACAGAAACAGCTGGAGAGGCAGACAGGTCAACTGCACGGTCAGCCTGAACATGTGCAGGTAGGCAGCTGTGTACAGTCACTGTAGATGCAGTCACAGCAATTGCAGCTTGGACTCACTCCCTGTTGCCTTGTTGTTCAGAAATTTACCCTGCATAGTTCATTGAACAGAACTTCACTAGTAGTGTACTGAACAACAGTATGGTAGCTTAAATTCATGTTGTATTATAAAATATTTAATGCACATTTTAGTAAGAAATATTCAAATAAAAATTAACTAGGTTATGTGGGGCAAGGAATGTTGCCATTTGTTTTGGGGAGCAGAGTCTGGGTTTTGTAGCCCCTAGTAGCATTGCATCATGCCTCATGCTTCAGTTACTGTGGCTGTGGTTCTAATAAGGGGGCTCACTTCCTAGTCAGGGTCTTCCTGTATAAGTCTGTAATAATTAAGCGTTTCAGAAGTTTCCTGCTATTGAAAACAGTTCATTACCGTCCAAATGAAAACCTGCTGTTTGCTTTTCCTGTGCCTGCTTGGTGTAGATCACATCTTTAAAGTTTATTACATTAGTGTTATCACCATTCACATCATCGGGACAATGTAACTGCGCCTTATGGGCGTCCCAACCTCAGAAGTCGGTTACACTCCTGCCATGCCCAGGAGGGAGGATCACGAAGTCCACAAGGACATGTGGAGGCATGGGGGGGGGGAACAACAACAACAACATTAGTGTCTTATCCAGCATTATTCATGAGCATGCAGAAGTGTCAGTTCATCACCTGCAATGCGTTAAGTTTACAGAAGCAGTAGCACTCAAGACTCCATTGAACCAGATAAAGAATTTTTTAAGGAATGAGGCGTCCAGTCACATCCAAAACCTGTGTCACAGGATGTGCATGTGAGTTTAATAGTCTACTGTGCATGTTGGCGGGCGTATGAAGTTGCTTTTTAATGTCTTCAGATGTTAGACCTGTTAGGTTTGTAGTAGTAAACAGAAACTGACATATTTTGTTTCACAGTTCCAGTCTATTTACATGATACAGTTTTGATCTGTTCCTTCTCTACATTGCAGTGTATTCATTACAAACTACCCATTCTTTCCATATATATATCTATCCCCCCCCCCGCTTGTATCTTTACTGTTACCCCATCTAACCTGCAGTGTCATTGTTCATTATACACGTATGTTGTTTGAGGAGCAGCGATTCTGTTGACATAGAGCAGTAGCAGTCTGTGTAGAACTCTGCATATGCTACTCCATGCTAACTACTATATTTACTTAAATATGAGCATGTGCGTACATGCATGTGCACACACGCATGCACGCACGCACACATTGTCTGTATAGAACACATTTGACTTTGTGCACAGTCATAAGGCAGTCCCCATTTTTCAGATAATAAATTGGAAAAAAAAATTTTGCCCCTTATTTGGGTCAATACAGTGAGCTGAAAGTGATTATACAGTACATTTCAATTGACTGGAGTGCAGATCATTAATTATGCCATTATATGGTTTTCAAGACTTAAAGATTCCGTTGT
>Ga0123353_10015020_pt1 | contig 11212 bp, 11 predicted proteins | sample TergutLab28metaG_3_FD_92763 | JGI IMG/M metagenome (GOLD analysis project Ga0123353, IMG submission 92763) | Labiotermes labralis P3 segment gut microbial communities from Petit-Saut dam, French Guiana - Lab288 P3 | ecosystem: Host-associated > Arthropoda: Insects > Digestive system > Gut ... | reverse complement strand
GATAACCAACAAGATGCAACTATTTTGATTTATTTACTTTAATCAGCTCTACATGTTTCGGGCTGGTGTTGTATACACAACCCCAGCCAGCAGCAACATCAGTGAACATTACCAGAAGTTGTAGTTACAGTGATATGGTCCTGATGATGGGCGAAAACATCGCCCGAAACATGTAGAGCTGATTAAAGTAAATAAATGAAAATAGTTGCATCTTGTTGGTTATCAATCGTAATTGTACTAGTGATGCACAGAAACACGAACGTTAAAATTATTGATCTGTTAGATAAGTGTAACATCATAGGCAGAAGGTGTTTGAGAACAGGATGCCGAGGAAGGTATTTGAACCTAGAAAGAGTGTAGGAAATAGCATAATGAGGAACTACATGATTTGTCCTGTTGACTGTGTATTGATATTACATTGTGTTCAAGGAAAATGGTGGGACATGTGTCATGCATGGGGTAGATGAGAAATGCATACACAATTTTTGTTGTGAAATATACAGGAAGGAGATTCATTTCAATACATAGTCATGACAGGGAAGGTAATGTTAAACTGTATCTGAAGGAACAGGGTATGTGGTATGGCCTGGATTCATTTGGATGAGTGCATAGACCAGCATTAGGCTTCTGCAAACATGATAATTAACCATTGGTTTTCAAAAAGAAAGTGACGGTAATCCTTTATAGTGGGGAAATGAGGTGTATACTTATGATTTTCATATCCAGTTCTGCATAATTTTATAAAACATGTCACGGTTTTCTTGCAGCTTAGTTCTGTTTGAGAGTTGTGGTCTGTTACTGAAATATATTTGTTGCTATGTCTTGCACTTTTTATTTGTGCATTGTGGACAGTCTGCAAAAATATTTTTGTAGATTGCATGTCAGTGCCTTGATTAGTAAAGGTGATCACTAGTGTATCATGGAATCAGTTCAGTGAAACAAAAATTGCACGTATTTGTAATTAAGTGGACGTGAGATTATTGTAATAGTACTGTCCCTTGAGCAGTATTTTGTACCAGGGGTAAAAAACTGTTTATAAATATGTTAAAAGGTGCAGGTAAAGTTCACCATAGAACAGGCAACGAAAGCCGAAAGGGGAGTAGAGGTATAGCCCTACTCTTTCCTTAACCTCAGTGCGAGATGGGGGAGTGGGTGGTCAGAACCACGCCCCCAGCCGCTTTACCCCTGGGAAAGACCCGCTACCCAATGTATAGGAGGCTGGGTGGGTTGCAGGGTCGGTATGGACGGGTGCAGAAAATCTTGCCCCTACCGGGATTTGATCCCGGGACCATCCAGCCCGTAGCGAGTCACTATACTGACTGAGTTATCCCTGCTCATATTTATAAATCTGTTAGCCAAACAAATATTTTGTCTTCCAAAAAAGAGGTGGTTCACTATTTTCTGGCATCATGTTTCTGCTCTTGCCGCAGATTATTGCACAAGCGTAAGTTATTTCGGTTGTATTAGTATCTGTAGTGCAGGCATAAGTTAAGGACAGGAAGAGTTTGATATAAGAGAGGGATTAATCATTGTGGATCATGAATTACACTTATCTGAACTTCTTGGGATATGGTTCACCATTCCCTCCATACAAGTGACTGACATTGCCATAATTCCATTAGCCAACCTCCATGTCCACTGGTAGCAAAAAGTGTTTGGTTAACAGTGGCAATCATATTTTAAGCACCTATTTTTTAAATGTTATTGAGCTTCTTGTTACCAACTCCAAACATATACTGCACCAGGTTAACGGCAGTTTATTTGGACGTTGTCCACTAGTCACTTTTTTTTTTATGTAAAGAATCTGGATTGTTTGGAATATGAGTTCTGTTTTGTCTTCAGGCACCGTGAATACAAACATGTTCATACTCTCGAAGCAGATCCACCGTCATACCAAGGATACACTTCCCAAGTCGTGGGTTTTGTGTTAAATATTAGGATGATGTACAAAAGTCCAGTTAAATGTCCGTAACCTTTAGGAGTTGGAATTAAGTGCACAATATGCTCTCCAGGCACATGGGATTTGAACGGCTGCCCAATACTTTGCACGTTATTGGCAGCAGCTTCATTGGACGTTTTCTCAGCATAGTACTGCATGTTGACTGTAGTTAACTTTCAACATCAGAGGGTAACATGTTGTGTTGCACAATTGCCAAATAAATTTAAGCTTAGTTTATGTGCTACTATGTTCAGATGAAGTGTAAGTTTATCAGTACTCCATCCCATGAATAAATTTGTTTTCTGTGTTATATTTTCAACTATCATCCAGAAGGCTACATGCAAAGCAGTGTCTAAAATGTTCAGGATAGAAGAATTTTTCTTCTATCCTGTGAAGTTGGAGACAGCATGGACATGGGTAAATTTACACTGCATCATGTGTAATAAGACAGTAACCTTCCCAGCCTCCACAATTACAACCTGTAATCTCATACACAATTCTTGCTAACTTGGTTTTGAAAGTAATTTCTTGAATACATCATCATTCAGTGGGTGCAATTGACCTGTCTCAGATGTGTATGCACATTTTTGCCATAAGCTGTGAAGTGTAGCTGCTGAGAGATGACTGGTGTTCTGTTTTATAAATTTCCACATGTTTTGGTTTATTGCCAGCAGTTAATGTTACACTTGATTTTGTTCTTAGTAATTTTCTCTTACGTGATGTGGTGATTACTTTTGTTGTACAGGGCCTCGTCGAATGAGTGAAAGAGATTTGCCCTCAAGACTTCTAAGTGAGCAGAACCACATAGGAGATTCAAGACGAAACATAGCTCCCCATGCACCCATACAGAGTTCAAAGTCTGTTCCATCGCTAAACAGTAAGTATGTTGTTATTTGGCATGTCCCATTTGAACTTGATTGGAACATAGTGTACCATCAGTTGCTGGTCTTCGTCCAGGTTTCTGCAGCATGTGATTTTCCCCCAAAGGGTCATTACTGTTAATCACTATTACATCTCTTGTAGGTGGGAACAATGATCTTGTGCATGGGCCCACATCCACTGGCCAAGGACCTACCTCTGCCCCTGGTACTAAGCAACATGAAGTGTTCAACCCTGGTTACAGCCGCACCTCATCCACAAATAGTATTCCCCAGAAGACATTTGACATGCAGTCACAACCTTCCAATGGAACAGGGCTTAGATCCAAGTGAGTCGTCGTGATTGATTACAAGTTTCATGGTCTTGCTTGTTGTTCACTAACATAACGCCTTTGAAATTTAGTGGAAATCATTATGGTATAACACCTACCAGTTATGGTTTATTCATGGTGTTGTTTATTCATTATGGTTTTATATGTTCATAAGGATATAGTAAAGCCATATGGTACAAGAAATCATAAATCATGAACAAATATTTTTTTTTAAAATAAGATTTGCTTTAATCCAGCAGTGGTAGTTGTGTCTGATTTTGTTGGGATGGTACACACCCATTGTATAGCAAAATTGATATCACTCAAACTTTGTGATCGTACCTTACACAGTAATTAATTTTGTAACCCTACCCTAAGTGTCTGCAGTTTTAGGGAATTGTTTGAACTGTGCAGGTTCATATGTTGCAGGAGTGTGTTGTAGGAATAAGTATGTATACATATGTTTTATCAGATTGTTTCATAAAGCATAGTATCTGTGAGCCTTTGTTTAAACTGTGTCTGCTGTATGTTCATTACATATTTTCTTTCCAATAGGTCAAGTCAGAACCTCACTGATCCTCGCAGCCCGGTATCAGCATTACCACCAGCTGGCCTTGGCTCAAGGCAGTCTTCAAATCCAAGCCTTCATCATTCTCCACATCTGCAATCAACGGTTCACCCACATCACATGAATCAGCTACCACATCCATCTCAGATCAATCCACAACATCCAGCACTCCTGCACACAAATCATCATCCACCACAACCCCTGCATCCATCCCAGATGGTCTCCCAGTATCCATCACAAAACCAACTTCAGCAGCAGCATCCATCCCACAATCAGCACTTGATGAATCAACACCAGATGAATCAGCAGAATCAGGTGCAGAGTCATCAGGGCAGTGAAGGGGAACGTTTCTATCAGAATTTGAGTATTTATAGGAATCATGAACTACAGAATGGTTATCCTCCACCAAGCCCAAACAGAGGGAAACTACCGAGTCCACAGGCACATGATGACAGGTAGGATATGTTCAGCATAACACCTATTCTCAATTACAGACCCACAGACAATATTGCAGCAGTATATTCTTTCTCTTCATGACTACTGCCAACCATTGACATTATAAAAGAAACCAAATCCACTGCTGCAGGAAAACTTAGGTCCCACAATTAAAATTACACAAGTTGGACTGGTTTAGTATCAGGCCCTTTCTTTGCAGTTTTACTTAAGTTGCTACTTTATGTAGCATATTGCAATCATGAGATTTTACCATTTTTGTTACTGGGAGTCTGGGGTTAGATTTGAATGCTGTGTGTAAATACTTCTAGCACCTATAGGGTCTAGCAGATCTTGGCAATACATCTATTTTATAACTTTGTGTTGTTCTGTAGAAGCCCTACACACCAGCAGAAAAACTTGAGAGGTTCACAGTCATCCCTGCATCGTCCATCAGATGGCCCTCAGTCTGGTACACGAGATCGTCCTACCTCAGCTTACATTCCACAGAAAGATCAGTATGGTAGCCCACAGCATGGTGCAGTAAGTAGTCAAGTAGCATTTTGTGCAAGTTTGAAGACCAGCTGATACTATTTTACAAAGTGTATTACAGCTTCCTCATTTCATTTTAGTGGTCAAAGCAAATATTTGTTCCTTCCTTTCTGTCTTTCTTTCCTTACTTGTTGTAAATCTTTTTCTGTTCCTCCGTGCATAGAGCTGGAACACTGAACTTTTATATTATTGGGTTGAAGTTTAGTTCTGTGTCATATATTAACTAATATAAAACTTTGGGTGCTTAAGAGTAATTTATTAAAAATCTGTGTATGTTTGTACTTCTCACAATGTATACTTATTTTATATCTCTGTCAGTCCTGTATTTCCTTTCTGCTGTTCTGCCTCAGGAGAATTATTCTGTTCACAATGAACAGTGAGATTTCAACACAATACAGATTTCTTGTTACTAAACGGCATGTCATAAGATAATTTAGTAAACACTAAAACAAATCTTAGAGAAGAATGAGTTGCCATACTTCTTCATGAAGGAAGTGCGTAGATTTTGTTACAGTAATTGATTAGTAACAATTAAGGGCTTATCCCAAATGTACAAGATATCAGAGATAAGTTCAGGTGGAAAAACATGCCTTCTTCTGTCCCAGTTGATGGTGTCTTGTATAATGGCCAAAGAAAACAAATTAGCACGGTTATTTATGGTGTACAGTCAACTGCCTTTTGCTTGCGGATGATCAAGTGTTTCCAGAATTATAATGTGCCTTACAGACAGTTGGATGTTTTGTGTACCGAACGTATATAATGGCTGCCCAAGTATGAAAACACACTGGAGGAATACAGGTGATACAAGACTTAATTAGATCAAATGAAACCAATTTAATGATTTAGGATATGACATGCCATACATAAAGAACAAAGATACAGACGGTGAATTAATGCAGGTTAAGACATTGGGTGTTGCATGAAATAGATTCTCAGAATGTGAAGTGCATAAGGATTTCATTCATTCCATTGCCATGTGCAGAATGCGACGATTCCTTGCCATTCTCAGGAGCTTCTTCCATTCCTCTCTATTATGTACTTTTTCTTGCATAAGGATGTATATTTAAAACAGTGCAAGACAGTCAAGCCATAGTCTTTCTTATGGATTACAGGTTTGGACATTGACAGAAAAGTAAAAGATGAGGAGGAGAAGTTACTGCAGGGCATTTTCATAATATGAATAGTAGAAGTCACACTGTGAGATGATAGGAGTGATGACATTAGAGAGAAGTTACTTTGCTGATGTAATTTTAGACACTGAGCTAAAATGGTGTGAACATGTTGAGAGGTTGGAAGGGGAGGTATGTTGGTAGACCAGTACAGTGGTGGGTTAACCAAAAGATTCATTCATTAGTATTAAGCCCTAGAGGCTGGTCCGGCAGGAACTAGAGCCCGGTTATGGAACCGATATGGCTCTTGGCACACTGCATCCTAGGCAAGTTCTGGGGGTAGTTTGCTATTGCTTCCCCCCCCAGACGTTCCACTTTCTCCGCCACGTGCCTTTGCGTCCGCAGCGACGCGAGAGATCCTAGCAGCGAAAGGTGGAACTGTGGGCGAGAAAGATGTCCGGTAGTAATTTTGCCTAAATTCCGACTTCCACGTAAATTTAGGTATCTTTTACATGCCACAAATCTACGACATGGGACCGACGGCTTTACTTCCCCTCCGAAGGAAGGCGTGCTGAGGATTTTTTCGCCCTAAAAATCCAACAGCTTCGGCCGGGTTTTAACCCGCGAACTTGGGTACCAAAGGCCAGCACGCTACCTCTAGACCACCAAAGCCGCCTGAACCAAAAGATATTGTAAGAGAAATGAATGGGTATTTCGTAATGATGACTTCCTAATACACAGGATAATGATTAATGTTAGTTTGCATCCCCTTCTTTTTATGAGAGATCCATACACCTCATTGGAAATATGGCCACTTCAGAGTAGGTTGCTTATGTAGTGCTCTGCCTGTTATAGGGCATGGCTCCTCGTTCGCAGTCAACACGTGATATCATGAGGCAAGAAGCAAAACTGCAAGAAATGCAAGAAGAAGTTCGAAGACGGGAAATGAGAGGGGGGGTCACATCTCCACAACACTATCACGTGCAACCTGGTGGACAGAACCGACCTCAGGTAGGGAGATATGTATTGTGCTATACACCTTTCCTTCTGGAAAGGGAGAGCAACATAAATAGGTTTGTTTTCAATGCAGGAAGTAAGGGTAAAGACAAAAGCACTTTTTTGTGACTGTGTGAATGCATCTAAAAAGCGAGGTGAGGTTCCTGTCCATTCCTTGAAGGCATTTGGAAGGAAAAGAGGTATAGTTCCACTCATTCTTGACATTGGCACTAAATGGAGGTGAGTGGTCAGATTCGTGCCCTGGTTGCCTCACTACCAGGAAAGAACACTGGTACCCATTGAAAGGAAGGATAGGTGGGCCCCAGAAATGGTCTGGGCTTTGTGGGGAATAGATAAATTTCTTGCCTCAGCTGGTAGCTTAGTTGCCACACTTACAGCATCATGGCTGCCTAGGAGTAAAGTGCTTAATATTATAAGTTACTATACAAGCAATGTAAACAGCTCTCACCTGAATACTGTGTTGGTGATTTTTTTTTAATTGTGTTACCTTGTGGAAATTGGCTGCAGTACTGACATTTCAGAGATTCTTGCTGTCTCCATCTGAAAGAGAAGTGAGTGCCTGGTGGCTTGTGCCTATATTTAAGGTGCATGTCTATAATCTGTGTGTCAAACACTAGCCTGTAGGAAGCGAAACAACTGCACTACACCAACACAGTCATTCATAAACCCATCGCCAATACATGATCCACTTTTGGATTGAGATATGCACAAGAGACCTAAACTTATGGTGCCACATGACTAGATGTTTCCAGTACCGAATGCAATAACAGTAATTTTACTTGGTATATGTCATACATAATTAGGTAAGAAGTGTATTCATCATATTTTAAATGTAAGTTTTTAAAGATCTGTGCAAATTGTACCCCTTGTACTTAATCGACATCAACAGCAAAGCTACTACAGACTAAAGAACCTTGTAAATAACAGTTTATCATTGGCAGTTGGTTTTTAAAACTGGCACTGTTCTCTCTGAAGATGGTACACTTCTATCGAAACATGTTGGTGATACACCTTTAATATTTACATATTATTAACATTGTGTACTTGGTTGGGGAAATAAACTGAGTACATTAACTGTCAGAGTAAGATCACTCCTCACTTTGACCAGGGAAGGAAACTGTCAGATAATTGCAGCATGGCAGGCCAATGAAAGATTTGAGGTTCTCACAGCTGTGTTGCTGTTATTCACATCTCCTGGAATGTGACAGTGAGCGAGTGGTTCATAACATTTTGAAGGAAAATAGTGCTTTTGTTGTCAGGGATCAACGGAAACAGAGAACATTCTACAAGCTCCACATTGATGTCTGACACATCTTGATCACCACCACTTCTTCTTCTTCCTCCTCCTCCTCTTCTTCTTCTTCTTCTTCTGCCTCTCCTTCCTCTTCTTCTTTCTCCTCTTCTTCATCTTCTTCTCCTCCTCCTCCTCCTCTTCTTTTTCTTCTTCCTCCTCTTCCTCTCCTCCTTCCTCTTCCTTCTCTTCCTCTTCTTCTTACTCTTCTTCTTCTTCTTCTGCCTCTCCTTCCTCTTCTTCTTTCTCCTCTTCTTCCTCTTCTTCATCTTCATCATCTTCTTCTCCTCTTCCTCCTCCTCCTCTTCCTCCTCCTCCTCTTCCTCCTCCTCTTCTTCTTTTTCTTCTTCCTCCTCTTCCTCTCCTCCTTCCTCTTCCTCCTCTTCCTCTTCTTCTTACTCTTCTTCCTCATCCTTTTCCTCCTCTTCCTCCTCCTCCTCTTCTTCTTCTTCAGGCACTGAACTTCCTTTAGTGTTTGAAAGTTATGGCCTTCTGAATGACATCTTTCCATTTCTCTCAATCCCGGGCGCAGGTTATCCAATTTTTAACCTTCATTTGGCAAATGTCCTGTTTGACATTATCCTCCCATTGGTACTTGGGTCTTCCTTGTGATTTTTTGGTTAGAGGATTCCATTTAAGACCAAACCAGCTTAGTCTTTGAGCTTTAAAATTGACTATATTTTTATGTTTTATCAGTTTATTGTGATCACCACTTAGTACTGATTATTTGCTGTTACATAGTCTGCTTCCTTCCAGTGCTTTTCCCCACTGATTTGCAGTTCCCATACAAGTTTCCCAAATGTTCCAACCTGTTATTTGCCCCTCCCCACTCCAGATACATCTGTCTGTACTAGCTTATTAGACCATTACACATAAACTTTGGATTAGGAGTGTATTGCAGAGGGCCATGGAACAGCCCATCAAGACATAGGCAGCAAGGATTTCTGAGTTGCTGGTAACATGCCACCATCACCCAAAAACATGATAAATGTTAGTGTTTAATTTGTCTGTAATAATGTTTAATGAAATTTACATTGGTTTAAAATTTTTGTTTCAGATGCTTCCTGTTCATCCTCAGCGAGTTCCCAACACTAACTATCCATATAACAACCAAGACCCAAACAACCCACTTCATGCTCAACACAACGCCATGTTGGCTTATTCACCATCTTCTGGAAATATTCCTCCTCAGTCCTCAAATGGCCATCCCCTCTCTCCATCATACAGTGGAGTTCGTCCTCACCTAGGCTATGTTCCTCCTCCAACAGCACCCAAACCTGCTCGTTATCCAGGCCCCATACAAGCTAGCAACGAATTGCAAAGGCAACCTTTTCCTGCAGATTCCCACAATCAAAATATATTAGGACAGGAAATTCAGGGACAAGTCAGGCCACCTGTAGGCAGTGATGCACATGGGTCTCTTCGACCGTCCATGCCCCCTGAAGATTATAGAGACTCCCCACCTCCACCACCACCACCGCCAACATCAACACATCCACTTTACCAGCCTGGAAGTTCGAATGTTGGACAGAAACTGAGCTCACCTACTGGAAATCCTGATAACAGGTTGGAATTTTGTATTTATTTCTTGTGACTCATTTCACTAATCCAAGAGCATGTAACATGCAGGGGTCAGGAACAAAGTAATCTGACTACAGTGCCAAAATGTCCTGGATGGGGATGGTCTGACTTGTATTATGTGAAGTAAATGTATACATGTTAGTTTACTGCCCATACAACTCTCTTAACTTCTAACGAAACCAAAAGACCAATATTGTGGCCTTATTTGTCATAAATGTTAACACAGACCTTTTGCAGGATGTGAACAGAAGAGAGTTACAACTAAAAACACACATGTATTTATGAGTCCACTGAACTTCCACTAATAACTTGTATAGTTAATTCTGACAGTATGTCTTTCACCAGCTGTTTTTCTCATGTAATGAACTCATTAATGCCTAGTTAGCAGAAAGTAATGGTAGCCATGAATGTGTTAAATGAACATGACAGTGATTCTAGTGCCACAAGCAGTTCGCCATTGTGCATGTACAGCAGGTGATGTTATGTGGCACAGATTATGGTTGTGTGATGATAGTTTCTATCTCAGAGAAATGTGAATATATTGTTGATTTTACCACAATTATACGAAATTAATGTAGGATTTTTCGGTGGTTCATAATTTTTTTACACTGGTTGCTTGTTATTTATTAAATTAAGATCACTAAATACAAGAACATTATATACTGTATGGGACCAGAAACAGTATTAACTGAATTGCAGGTTGGGCTGTAATCATTTGACTTACATTGACAGATACACAGCCAGTATGGGGGAGCCTCCTCGAGGGACATACTACCCTACTTCTCCTGGTACTGGAAATCAACCGCCTCGTCATTTCCAGTTCAGTGCCACTAATCCCTGGGAACGAGAAGAACGGGAAAAGGTATTGAAATGCCCACATAATTTCTTCTTGTCAGTCTTGAATGTTCATTTGGTGCTGGAATTAAAATGTTTGTTTTTATGATAAGAGGGACCGTTCTTATGCTTGATATGATCCTTGTCAAACTGTTACATGGCTGTTTGCTGTTAAGGGAAGGTACATTTATGTGGCTAACTTCAGTGAGGCATGTCTTCTTCAGTTACAGAATGGCCATGAATGTCTTACATTCATAGATATCCAAGAAGTTAGGTTCCATTTTTATTATGATAATGTACTTTATAATGGAGTACAGGTTCACAGTGAATTCTTTCATTCCATTGGCGTGTGCAGAATGCGATGATTCCTTGCCGCTCTCAGGAGCTTCTTCCATTCCTTTCTGTTACGTACTTTTTCCTGCCACCCTTCTCCACCAACTATTCTTCCATCCACTCTCACCTCATCTTGCCATCTATTTTTTGGCCTACCTCTCATTCTTTTTGTTCCCAAATTCATATATAAAACCCTTTTGGGAATTCTGTTTTCTTCCATTCTCTGTGCATGCCCAAACCAGTGTAATCTATTGAACTTTATTGTCTCTGTTATAGTAAGTTTCTTAACTCTTGCATAAATTTCTTTATTGGTTAATATCCTCCAATTTTCTTTTTCATTGTCATATACTGGGCCTAAAATTCTTCT
>Ga0123353_10015019_pt1 | contig 11213 bp, 8 predicted proteins | sample TergutLab28metaG_3_FD_92763 | JGI IMG/M metagenome (GOLD analysis project Ga0123353, IMG submission 92763) | Labiotermes labralis P3 segment gut microbial communities from Petit-Saut dam, French Guiana - Lab288 P3 | ecosystem: Host-associated > Arthropoda: Insects > Digestive system > Gut ... | reverse complement strand
GTCTTACACTGTTCAAATTATCTACATTACTTTGGCATGGATCCTGTACCCACTGCATTTTTGCCCGCTTCCTCTGATCCAAAAAACCTAAACATTCTAATTTGCAAAATTAAACAGAAGCATAAAATATGCCACCATATATAAAATAAAAAAAGGAACAAAAATGTGATAAACGAAAAGCCATAAAAGCAGCAAACTTCATGTGATCTAAACGTTTTCTAATAATGGTAGACACCCTGTTACTAAAACCTTCACTACACTTCACCCAACTACACTACACTTCACTTCCTCTCAATTAAACTTCACCCAACTACACTTCACTACCCTCTCATTTAGCTTAAGGCCATTTAAATTTCCTACCGCTCCATTCCACCTCACATCGCTACAATTCACCTCACTTCACTTCACTGCACTTTTAGACGATTTTCGTCACACTTCTATTCCTTTCATTTCACTTCGTTTATAATTGCTTTCCTAATTCTGTTTATAAAAATTTAAGTTTTACAAGGGAAAGCCCCAAACGCTTCTGCAGGTAGTTGGTTCCAGTTTTTAATGGTCCTATTTACAAAGGAATACTTCCCGATATCTGTTCTTTGCTTCCTGTCCCTAATTTTCTGAACATGATCAAACCTACTCAAATAGTAAGGCCTTCGCAACCTGTCGCGTATAGCTCTCCAAGGCCGTTCCCCAGAGTACGCTTGAAAGAGTGCGCATAAGCGTGCTATCGTTCTACGCAGAGCCAAAATTTCCCAGTGAGAATCCTTCGTATAATTTGCAAATTGAGCAGCTTTACGCTGTACTAGGTCTAACGCATTTATCTGTCCTTCTCTGCATGGATCACATGCATGCAGAACCCATATTCAAGAATAGGACGTGCCAAAGACCCGCAGGCTAAAATTTTGTATTCCTATTACCTTTTTGAGAATACGCATTACAAAGTTAAGTGCCTTCCAGGCGTTTTGCACTACGTAATTTACTTGGTCTACCCAGTTTAAATCGCTTCGTAAGATTATTCCCAAGTATTTACAACTGCTCGCTTCCCGAATTTTTTGGTCACCAAGGAAGTAACCCAGCGGAGTTTTAACTCAAGCTCTCGTAAATCTTAATGCCTCACTTTCATCGGGATTTATTTTCATCCCATTTTCTGCCGCCCATTCCCCCTAAGTGTTCAGAACCTTCCGCTACTTTTCTATGTCGTTTTTAGATGTGATTTTCCTATAAATTACACAGTCATCAGCGAAGAGTCTAATACACGAGTCGATGTTCCTCCAAGTATCATTTACGTACAGTAGAAACAGTAGTGGTCCCAAAACGCTCCCTTGTGGCAAACCTGAGGTTACTTTGACTTTTATAGTTGCCCTCCCGCTCTAACCCTTTAAGTACGACCTACAAGGAATTCCCTTACCCTAAGGACTACCCTCGAATTGACGCCCGAAGCTTCCAGTTTCGTAAGCAGTTGATCATGAGGAATTAAGTCGAAAGCCTTGGAAAAGTCTATTATAATCGCATCTGTACCGACCCCCTCGCCCAAAGAGTCCGCTACGTCCTGCACTCTGTGATTACTGACTTTTACATGAGTACCTCGGTCTGAACCCATGCTGTCCATCGTACAACCAATCATTCTTATCCCAGGCTTGCCTCAAATACCCTGCTATTACGTGTTCAGTTGCTTGCAGACCACAGAAGTTAAGCTTATGGGTCTACAGTTTGTATGGCTTTTTTCCAGTCGTTTTTTACGGTACCATTGCTGGTCACCAGCAGGCAGCATCTTCGGTGCTTTATACCACAAGCTGTAAACACAGTCTAGTGCTCCTGAAGATGGACAAATTATCGCCCGAAACATGTTGAGCTGATTGAAATTATTAATAAAATTATTATTGTTGCATCTAGTTGGCTGTTTATATTACTGTATCAGTGATGCACGGTCACACAAACCTCAAACGTCTGACAAGTATTTACTGAGTAGAAACTTACCACATTTGCATTCACTGACGATAACGCATTTCAGCTACATAATCACGTACTTAAACCGTACCCTGGCAATAAAGAGGCATATAAAAAAATATTCCATTATCATTAAACACTTTTCGGGTCCCATCAGATGTGTTTCAGGTGGTAAGAAACCTGCCCATTTTATAAGCGTAAAATGTGACATTAATAGTTCTTTCGCGTGTATTGTAATACGAATTCCTGAAAAAAAAATTTATAACATCAAGAGAAACATACAGCCCACCAGGCATATTTGACTACTAAGATGAAGATGAGTGTAAAGCACTGATGGAATGATCCTGATAGGAGACAACCAAAGCACAATACTAGCAGAAAAGCCTGGTCCAGTACTACCTTTCCCATAAAATATCTCACATGGACTGGCCCGAAATAGAACCCAGATTTGTAAGGTAAAATGCCTACGACGAGTCGCCAGAGCCATGATACGGCCTTAAAGAACCGACGTCCATATATTTAACATTTTAAGATTCAGTACCCACCATACACAAAATATACTGCGTCTCCATCACAGAGACGACCGGTTAATGCGGTTCGAGTAAGGGTCGGTGTCTGTCACTAAAATGCTGTATCTACAAATGCATCGCGTGCGAATTCTGTAACATTTTCCCCCTCCCCGCCTGAGATTCAGCGCTCACACAGCCCAACAAATTACGCCTCTATAAATTACTTATTCGATCCACTTTTCCTTACGCCGCCCCTGTCTGGAGCTCCACGTACTACTCCAAGTACCTCAGACTCCAAGTTATGCAGTCAAAATAACTCCGAGTCGTCGGTAATCATCCCAGACGTACCAGCACTTCCCACCTGCACAACACTCTAAACACTGAGCCCATCCCCGTATCATCCACCGACTTACACCCAAATTTTTTGCTCACTGCCCCTCACACCCCAACCTCCTAGTCCAACAAGTCGGGAATTTCAATCTAGCCCACTTGACAAACATGTATAGGAAATACAACCGACCGAAGTATATACTGCTATAATTAGCCTACCGAGAGTCGTAGCGGTTTTTTTAGAACTCTTCATTGCCGTTATTTACACTTGTAGTTACATTCAATTGCTTCGCTTTTGTCATTGTGTAAATAAGGTAAAGTGATCCCGTTACAGGCCCGGTGTGGCCCAGAGGGTGGGTAGAGGTATAGCTCGACACTTCCATGACCGCGGCACTAGAAGGGGGTGAGTGGTCAGCAGCACGCCCCGGCCGCACTTTACCCCCGGGATAGACCCGGTACCCATTGTACAGGAGGCTGGGTGGGCCCCAGGGCCGGTCTGGACGGGCGGAAAATCTCGTCCCCATCGAGATTCGATCCCGGACCATCCAGTCCGTAGTCAGTCGCTATACCGACTGAGCTACCCAGCCCACGTCATTGTGTAAATAATTATTCAGATCGATTAAGGGAACGATTTTGTAAATTGTCTTTGTACATGCTGTACATATTTTCTGTGCAATATTTTTTTAAAAAATGCATTGTGGATAAAAATTCGATATATTGTAATGTTAAAAGAAGATGATGCATACAAGATGATTCTCGAGGAAAGGTCAGTATATTGGGAAGTGATGATATCGGTCATTGTGAGAGAAGTTTATACGACCATGTATCTCATTCTGAATGGTTACGAGACAGAGCTGTTTGAAACTCCAGACCTAACTCCGTTAGATTTCTGTTTGTGTGGTTGGATGAAGAGCGGATTTTACAAAATAAAGGTGGATGCACGACAGGAATTGCTCGCCTACATTTCGAATGCTGCTGCCCGCATAGAGAAACTTTAAGATCAATTCAGACGATAAACAAGCGACCTTCGAAGAGGAGCTGCAAAGTGTACTGAGGTTGACGGTGGGATTTGCGAAAATGTATTGTTATCTGTAATAAACATGTCATTGCCGTGTAACAAATTTGTCATTTAAATATTAGATTAAAATTAAAATTAACTAAGTAATTTATCTGTCCTCATTACCATTCACAACGCCTTTGTATCTGTAGATTCAAACAGCTCCATCTCGGTAACCATTCTGAATTAGACACCTGCTCATACGCACTATTCTCACAATGACCAGTAAGATCACCTCCCAAAATACTGGCCTATCCTCCTGAATCACCGTGTATAAGTAAATACTATGCTTTACGGATTACGCACAACATAAAGGCGTGTACATGGAACGACGGCAAAGTTCTTCGCACTAGATGGAGGTGAGTGGTCAGATTCACGGTCCATAAGCTCCCAGTCCCGGGTGAAGTGTGTACGATATACACACCACAGAAAAGGTTGGACTGGTTCCAGAACCAGTCTGCAATTGGTGGGGAAGAGAAAAATCACTGTCCGTGCTAGTGAAAGAGCCCGCAGACACTTTGCCAGTATAATCGTAACGAGGAGACGGTGTGCGGGTTCTCCACAATGGTTATCCTGTAAGTCCCCCAAAGCACGGAAAGGAAACAGTGCAAAATGCTGACAATGGACACAAAGACTCAGCGTGTAGCTCGCTGTGTACGTCACCAGGCGTTGCGGTTTGCCGGTATCAGAGAGCAACGGAAAGATAATTAAGCTACAGCTCCGTTATGCTCATATCGAGCTCCAGCTTCCATTACCCTGAGCATGCGCCACAAGACGCGTCTCTTTCCAGTTGCTTATCCCGTGTTAATATATTTTTTACACATCAGCGGACACGAAGAATACAAACAAGTAATTAATCACTGTAGTAAATGCAACAAACTCTGACACGCAGTACTACCAACTTAAAACTGTACTACAGCAGCTCCTGAAGATGCTTCAACAATCATTTTAGGTACAACAGCCTTAGGATAAGGCGCAGTGGCGGCAGCTCGTGAAGACGGGGTGAAGATAAGGAGGCGTTTTATTTAACGACGCTGTCAAATGCTAAGATTAAATACAGTCGGTGGTATATGAATAATACATGAATACGGAGATTTGGTGGAATGATGTTCGTAGAGGAAAACAAAAGTTCTCGAAGAAAATTGTAACCCAGTGTCCCGTCATCTACAATGAATCGCCCACAGAGTTGCCTAGGTTCGAACCCAGGCCACCGAGATGGGAGACCTGCGTATCGGCAATGGCGGCGGTAACTATCAACATCACTACTTTCTAGGACGTGACGCCGTGTAGTTTGGTGGTTATCAGAATTGATGGAAGCAGCAGATTAATCCGAAACGTCGGTGGCTACCTTTCAGATATCAAGAGATAGAAATCTTCACGGTAATTTAACCGAGTTACATGAAACTCAGGGGAATATGACCAACTGATCTACAATCATGCATAATCATTAATTCATTCCAGAATACACTTCGACAGAATCCAGCGTTTGATTATTGTACCACAGCTATGATACAGGCTAAACAGAAACTGTCCCCCTCACCCCCAAATAAAATCTGCATAACCGATTTTTCTGCACAGGCACAACATTTATTACATAACGCAATCCATCTACACCATGGTAACCGAGTCCATCTTGAGAACCTAAAATGTTCTCAGCTAGTCAATAAGTTACCCGCATTTTATGGAACCTGAAGGTTCATTACCGCATTCGCAAAATAACACCACCTATCGTTATCCTCAGCCAGGCCAATCGGATCCGTGCCTGTCCATTTAATATTATCCTCCCATCTACGCATGGGTCTTCCGAGTGGCGTCTTTCCCTCAGGTCCCCCCACCAAAACCCCGTATGCACTTTTCCTCTCCCCATACATGCCACATTCCCCGCCCATCTAATTAATCTTAACTTTATCACCCCAATAATATTTGGTGAGGAGTATAGATCACAAAGTTCCTCGTTATGCAGTCTTCTCCACCCCCGTTACCTCGTCCCTCTTAGGCGCAAATATCCCCTCAACAGCCTCTTCTCAAACACCCATAGCCTACGTTCATCCCTCAACGTGAGCGACCAGGTTTCACACCCATACAAAACAAAAGACAAAATTATAGTTCTGACGACATACAAACAAAATAAAAAACGCGTAGTGACGTTCCGGCATGCATCGCAGTTCTTATTGAGTGTCAGAGAGAGTCGAAGTCTGAAGACGGATCGAAAGTGCGAAGAAGGGGATTCAGGGGCTCTTCTACCGCCCATACTGCCAAATTAAATTAAGGGATCTAGGATATGCTGTGTAGCCACGGATCACAAAACACACACAAACAACAACTTGTAGGGAATGCAATTAACTTTTTCCATTTCACGCTAACCCAAAACAATGTAAACAACACAGTCAAAATTAATCCGTGTTTTAACTTTCATCGCCTGAACACTAATCTCAGTGTCCAAGCAGAGTAGCTTATTTTAGCGACAATAGGTGATACGCCCTATACACAGGAGAGTTACACGAACCGGACAGATCATTTAGTACAGTGACCAGGCGACGGACGGGATGATAGTCGATTCTGGGTGCGATTTCTGGCAAAGGTAAAACATTTAACTCGCCTCGAGATCGTCCAAGCCAGGTCTGCGGTGCTGCCCACCCAGTCTCCTATTTAATGGTACAAGGGTTCTTTTCACGTTGGCAGAGTGGCAAACAGCGACCCTGACTACTCGCTTGCAACCAGTACCGAGGCTAAGTAAGTTTGCACTGCACGTGTGTACTCTGTATAATGTATATATAGTCCTGTACATACCGCATACGATATACAACGGGTAACCACAGCGCGGTTCGCGCACGTTACTGATGCGGCTCGCGCCGGCTACGTTTACTCAGACAATAAGAAGTGTTGCTACCGTACGGTTTGACTTGATGAATGAAGACTTGACTACTGCCTAAGTTGCCTCACAAAGTGCGGTGCCGGTATCTCGTACATCTGGCTATCCGTGGTACAGTACGTACTATAATGATAATGTGGGGGGGGGGCAAAATTTCCCGGAATTGTTAAAAAATATTTAAAACAGTCGTACAAGTCTGAAACTTTAGTTCCCTTCTCGCCGCTTCCTACTTTTTTTTTCAGATGGATGAATTGGGATTTGAAAGGGAGGCGTTTTGCTGGCGTCGTAGAGATTCAACGCGAATCGCTGGCAGCCCTTGACAGCATTTCCGCTGCAGATTTCAGACAATGTTTTCAGCAGTTGGAGCGGCGCTGGAATCGCTGCATCGAGTCATAAGGGGAGTACTCTGAAGGGGACTAAAGTTTCCAACTTGCACGAATATTTTAAATAAATTTTAATAATTCCGAGAATTTTTGGGTCCCCCTCGTTCAAGACTGCCGCCTCTATCTTCAAGGTGGTCTAAGAATCCTTACACCCAGAAAACTGTAATCTTCATCAACTATGATGTGACAACCTCAGGCGGCGACACAATAGGTGCGCAATCACACCGATACCTTCAGTGAAGTACACTCACCTCACTGGGGGGTCTACTTTCACTCTTAAAATCCCCACAGCTGGGTATGAATGCAATCACCATCGACTAACTTGCGGAAACTATAGATATATCCATTCTTCCGATAACGTGACGGATGCCAACTAAGATGCGTGGATGCATAAGGCTGTGCGCCACTGGCCCTCAGGCCATCAATTCAGCAAGCATGGTACCAGCACATTCAGGCACTTGCCGAATGAACTGTTTTCTATATATGTAGTACAACTTACACAAAAACACCTTCAGTAGGTCAGTATTTCTCAGTTAATTTCTCATTGTCTACGTCTTGATTATTCACGTGCTCATCGGTCTGGATTCTAGAATAACTTATTTGAACAGAATATCAGGCTCAGAAATGACAACCACACTACACTAAACGCCTCCGGCAGCTGTCGACAGCCAAAAGCCCCCTAAACACCCACAGTTATAATAGTATTCAGCAGCGGTGCCTTCCGTAGCCTGTAGGGAGGATGTCAAATATGGCATCTGTGCTCTGCTTTCCTTGTTCACGACACGCTGTTACTCAAATTTAGCGTTTTCACACCAGTCATCCTGCTCAAGAAATCAAATTACAAACCTTCAACTAAGAAATGCTGCCGCGCATGTGATGGTGTATCTCATTTATTTACGGTTCATCTAAAAAGAACGCTGTAAGATGGCTAGTCGTCCGCCTCTTACCACGGGGACACAGGTTCGATCCCAGGCCAGTCGATGTAACACATATGGCGGACAAAGAGGCGCTTGGACAGACCTTCCGCCCAGTAGTTCGGGTATCCCCTGTCAGTACCATCACGACAAGGTCTCACACTCAATCATTCCCCTATCACAGAGGCTACATAACGTTAGAAACTGGCAGCATCGTTAGTTAAGACGCTTAAAAATGAACTCAAATGATATTATCTACGCCTACAGCGTCGAATGGAAGAATAATCACTGAATAATGAATAGGAAATTATGCGCAAAGAACAAGCTGTGCCCTAGTGCGAGACACTATTCCGGCATTTGCCTGTAGGGATGGAAGAAACCCATGAAATACTTCAGTCAGGTTCCCGGTTGCCAGGTAAAGAACTGAACTCGTGACATCCTGAATAAGAAGCAGGAGTGCTACCAACACAATCGCGATGGTCGGTAAGTCAACCATCATACCTTCCCCAAACTTTAAAAATGTGGAACATCTTGCACGAAATCAAATAAAATACATTAACTAAATATTAATCCCTGGAATTAACAACAGTATCGTCAAAGTAAAACTACGATACGTGTAAAATACCGCGCCTGTTATCACAAAATGGTCCAACGTCAGCGGAGCGGTCTTACACAAACAAAACCGAAATACCAATGAAAACAAGAAGAATAACGGCTCCAATTTGTTATATCCTGAATAACAAATACAGTGTGCAATTTTGAGAGAGGGAACATATTTTGTCTCTCGTTTTCATGCTTATCCATAAAGAGGCACGAAACTGAATTTTGTTCTTCACACAGTACCCGTTTCAAGTTCAACAAAGACGTCTGGCTTCAGAGTTGCAGCGGATTAATTTCCCGTGCAATTTCTGAAGTTTTCCCTTTGAACGTGAACTCTTCTTTATGAAAGATGCTTACATAACACATCTCACAAATATTTAAATAAAAAGTATACTCAGTCAACAAATGCGAATAAAACGCAACACTAAATGGTTAGCCACGAACCCATGTATTTTACGCTTTGCCCCTCCATTCCACCTTAAATGACACAACTACAGGTAACAGACTTCCATGACTCTGCACCGCCTTCAACGACGTGCAGAGTGTAGAGAAATGGAGCGACGTACACCTTGTGGTACCAATAATACTTGACAAGTGTCCATTTTGTTTGCTTTTTTCTTTACATGGCGCAACAACCCACAGTGGGCCAGGGCCTCCTCATTCAGGAGGCTTCACGGTCACACTCAAGACACACCAAACTCGAAAGGACTCCTATGGACGAGTGATTTGCCCGACGCAGACACCTCTACCTGACAACACACAACACTTACGACAGGCATCCACGCCCGCGGTGGGATTCGAACCCGCAATCCCAGCAAGCGAGCGGCCGCAGACCCGCGCCTTAGACCGCGCGGTCACTGCGACCGGCAAGTGCCCACTTAGTTTCGTTAAAATTTGTGTAGCGGCTGCGTAACTGCAATCTTTACTGAACGTTCTAAGCATTATTTAATAAAACCCAATGAGATGGATGTATGCGCATAAAATTTTGGTTGAAAATCAAAATGCTACGAGGTTTATTGGAAGGCGTAGGTATGGATTGGAAAATACATCATGAAAACGAAGAGGGCGTAGGAGTGTAGACTGAAATTACCTGATTCCGGATAGGCAGGCGTACCTGCCAATGTGAACGCGGTATTGCGCTTTTGGGTTTCACAAAATGCGGGAAAGTTTATTGAGCTGGTGTGTGACCAAGCTGGTGTTACCGGTTACACCCAAAGAAGTTTATCTGAAACTCAAGTACTCAACGAGTCATTCATAATAAAAAAATATGTGCGACTGTTAGCTTATAACAAAGACTCTACTCTATGGAGGTGGTTTGGTTTAGTTTAGCTTCGTTTAGTTTGGTTTAGGTTGCAAGCTTGTTCGACTATTTAGTTAGTTATTCAGTCAGGTATTGACTGTAGACAGTAAAGTAAAGCAATCCCTACACAGAGCTCCAGGAGGTTCAGGCTCCCAGAATTTATCGACAATCGGCTCACGAAGGTGGCAAGGTTGTCAGCCCTAGCACCGGCCGCCTTTACCCCCCAGGAGGTAGAGGCCAGTTGAAATGTGATGGCACACGCGCAGAAACCAGATTTTGTCTATCGGCGAAACGGACGAGTCCATTTAAATCGGCGGGGGCGTCTATTCAGTCGACTACTCGCAGCCGAGGTGTGCGCATCAGCGGTAGTAATGCTGGATACACCATGTTCCGAGGTAGTATGAAGAATACTGGCTACCCACTCCAGTCGCCAGTTTCCCCTTCACTTCCTCTCTCGTGCGTTCCCGCGTGCCATCACATTTCAACTGGAGTCTAATCCTGGTTCTCATTTGTGTTAGAGGCTGAGTCGACCCCACAGCCATAGTAAGGTCGGACGGATTAAGTAATTGAAAAAAATCCCAATTTACCCCTCGGGAATCGAACCCGCAGTGCCTCAAACAACTGCTCCACTGCGTACCCCACACGTAGACAGTTAATTCTTTTGTAAATAACTGATGGGTTCTTGCAGTTATTTGCAATATTAACATTTTGGACGCGAGAAATAATATCGTGGGCAACTCGCAAAATTTTAAACGTTTGTACACACACTTCACAGCAGTTACAGATAAGTGTTTAGTTTCGCCAAAAATGTGAAAGCAATAAGACACGTTCAGGCGGTGCTGCCATGGACAAGAAAGGCCACATCTTTGGGTAGATTAATACCGTGGCTTCGAGTGAAGAAAGTCTATTACCATAGGCCTAACTCTGAATGTTCAAGGAGTTAAGGCAGCTTTAACGTAAGGCAAAGCAGTACCAAAACTCGTCACCCAATATTGTGCAGGTGATAAAATCGATAAGAATGAGATGGGCTGGGCATGTAGCGCGTACAGGTGAGGATAGGGGGGTGTATAGGGTCTTGTTGGGGGAAACCGGAGGGAAGGAGACCACTGGGGAGACCTAGGTGTAGATATGTGGACAATATTAGGATGGATCTCCAGGAAGTGGGATGTGGGCATATGGACTGGATTGGGCTGGCCCAGTATACAGAGAGGTGGCGGACGCTTGTGAGTGCGGTAATGAACCTTCGGGTTCCGTGAAATGCGGGGAATTTCTTGACTAGCTGCAAACCAGTTAGCTTCTCAAGG
>Ga0123353_10015015_pt1 | contig 11214 bp, 9 predicted proteins | sample TergutLab28metaG_3_FD_92763 | JGI IMG/M metagenome (GOLD analysis project Ga0123353, IMG submission 92763) | Labiotermes labralis P3 segment gut microbial communities from Petit-Saut dam, French Guiana - Lab288 P3 | ecosystem: Host-associated > Arthropoda: Insects > Digestive system > Gut ... | reverse complement strand
CTCACGCCCATCTGATGCTCGCCCACGATCTGCACAAACGGCTTCACGCGCATTTCCATCTGCGCGGTTGAAAACCCCGCAGCCGCGGCGGCCATGCCAATCAAAACAAGTCTCTTCATTTTCACCTCCAGATCGTACACATTAAAAGACGCGCAGCTGTTTGACACTCCCTTGGAACGGCTCGGGGTTGCCGTAGCGGACAACGGACTGGCCGTCGTCGAGGCCCACGCAGAAATTCTCGGCCGGTTGCTGCGGAATCAGGCCAGGCGCTTTCCCCACCGCAACGGCCTTGCCGTCAACCGTAATCTTCATCACGCCGTCTTTCGCGAGCGAGGCCTCCACCCGGCCTTTTCCCGTGAATGCATCCGGCACGACGATTTCCGTTACGCTGTCGTGGCCGGTGCGGACCGCGAACGTCAGGCGTTTCGCACGCAGGAACAGCGCATAGCCGTAAGACGCACCGCCGTGCGCGAGAATCACGGTGTCCTTCTGCGCGGTCTCGACATCGCACGCAAAGGTGAACGGATTGCCCCCGACATGAGGCGCGCGGTCGCCGTTCGCGGTGTCGCCGGGCTTGAGCGCGTCCAATGGCGCGGCTGGCGCGAGTTGGCGCACAGGCCCCTTCGTCGCATTCTCGCCGGGGTACAACAGCTCGGCCTTGCGGTCAACCGTCCCGGCCGGCCGACGGCCAGGCGCGTCCTTGACGCACAGCTCGGCGGCCATCGCATCGGCCAGCGTTTTCAGCCGCGCCACGATGTCGGGGTGCCGGCCCGCGACATTGACGCGCTCGCCGATGTCGTCATCCAAATTGTACAGGCGCGGGTTGACCTTGGCGTCCTCGGGGACATCGTTCGGGTTGTTCCTGTCGCGTTCCGGCTGCGGCACGAGCGCGAGTTTCCACGGCCCCTGCCGGACGGTCTCGAGCTTCCCCTCATTGAACCCGTATTGCGCCTCGCGCGGCGCGGCGGTCGTCTTGCCGAGCAGCAGGCCCGAGATGTCGCGCCCGTCAATGACCGGGGTGCCCGGCACCGTGCCGCCCGCGAGCGTTACGAACGTCGGCAACAGGTCAATGGTGCCAGCGACCGTCTTGCAGACCGCCCCTTCCGGCACGGAGCCGGGCCACCATGCGATCGTCGGCACCCGCACGCCGCCCTCCCACGTCGTTCCCTTCGCGCCACGCAACGGCGTCGCCACCCCCGCGTCGGCACCCTTGACCGCCCACGGGCCGTTGTCGCTGGTGAACACGACCAGCGTGTTGCTGTCAAGCCCCAGCTCGCGCAACGTGTCGAGGATACGCCCCGCGCTCCAATCCACCTCCTGCACCAAGTCGCCGTAGCGGCCGTTCTGCGATGTCCCCATGAAGCGCTTCCCCGGCCAGATCGGCACATGCACCGCATTGTGCGCGAGGTAGAGGAAAAACGGCTTGTCCTTGTTGGCGCGGATGAACTTCACCGCCTCCTCGGTGTAACGCTCGACGAGCGGGCGCTGCTCCTCCTCATAGACAAGCTCGACCACCTCGCCGTCGCGCACCAGCGGCACCACGTCCACGCCGCGTGCCTTGGAGCGCCGCTGCATATCGTTGGAATACGGGATGCCGAAATAGTGGTCATACCCATGCGCCTGGGGCAGGAACTCCGGCTGGTCGCCGAGGTGCCACTTCCCCACGGCCTGCGTAACATAGCCCAGCGGCTTGAGGTGCTTCGCGATGGTGAACTCGCTTGTGTTGAGCCCGATCCTGCTGGCCGGCGACAGCACATCCGGCAACGACACGCGCGGCGCATAACACCCCGTCTGGAGCTGCGCGCGTGAACACGTGCACGCGCGCGCCGCATAGAAGTCCGTGAGCCTCATCCCCTCCTTGGCCATGCGGTCGAGGTGCGGCGTTTTCTGTTTCGTCGCACCGAAAGAGCCGATATCCGCATACCCCAGGTCATCAATGAAAAGCACGACAAAGTTCGGCTTCTGCGCAGCCTGCGCGGCAACCGCAAACAACGCCAGCGAAATGAAAAGCGCCTGTCTCATCTGTCCTCCTTTTATGAAGATGCCCATCATATCCGCATGCCTTGCGGATGTCAAGCGGGTTCGGGGGAATTGAGCGCAGGGGCCGCCCCTGCCTTTACAGGGGAAGCGGGGCGTGCTACACTGTTACCCATCTTGATTGGAGGATTCGGTATGCGCGTAACACGGAGAATGTTTTTGGGGCAGGCGGCGGCGACGGTCGCGGCGGTGAACGGTTTTGCGGCGGCGGCGAGCGTCAAGGTCGGCGCGTGTATGCTGAGCCTGGACGACGCGAAGCGAGGCGGCGTCGAGGGAATCCAGATCGGCGAGCATGCGGCCGCGGACATCCTGGGCATCGCGACGCCGGACCGGCGGGCGCACTACAAGCGGCTCATCCAAGAGACGGGCATCCCCGTCTGCTCCATCATGATGGGGCTGTTCAACAGTTTCCCGCTTGCGACCGACCCGCGCGCCGTGCCGTGGATGGAGCAGTGCATTGACCTGGCCAAAGACCTCGGCACGGATAATATCCTGCTGGCCTTCTTCGCCAAGGGCGACCTGCTGCACGAGGGCCAGTTGAAAGAGGACGCATTTGCCGAGGCCGTCAAGCGCATCAAGGCCGCCGCGCCCCGCGCGAAAGATGCGGGCGTAACACTGGCCATCGAGAACTACCTCAATGCCGAGCAGAACCTGCGGATGCTCGACGCCATCAGCCATGAGGCGGTCAGCATCTATTACGATGTCTATAACACGGGGGTCAGCATGAAGTACGACTCGCCCGCCGAGATACGCAAGCTCAGCGGCCGCATCTCGCAATTCCACTACAAGAACGCCGACCAATACCTCGATGCCGACCGCCCCGCTTTCGAAGCGGTTACCGCCGCCATCAAGGACATCGGCTACAAGGGCTGGATTGTGCTGGAAACCTCCGCGCCGTCAAAGGATGCGTGCGCAGACGCCAAGCGCAACGCCGACTTCGTCCGCGCGCTTTTCGCCTAGCCCGGCAGCCTGGCCCGGCCTATCGCTCAAGCTGGATCTTGCGGCGGAGGTAGGTGGGGGTGTCGAGGTTGTTGTTGTTCCACATCGTGGACTCGACGTTCTGGAACTTGCCATCGCCGGTCGTGCCGAAGGAGAGTTTGCTGGCCGTGGGCTTCTTGACGCGCTTGCCGGACTTGCTCAGGGACAGGAGCTCGGTGGCAACCGGCGGGTCGCCCGCCTGCATCTCCGGAGGGAACACCGCGCTCTCGAACGCCAACACAACAAGCTCGACGCGCCCGTTAAACGCAGGGTCCAGCACCGTCCCCAGCTCGATGTTGCAGTCCGCACCGCACCACCCGCGGAGCATCCGCATGATGCCGCCGATTTCCGTGAGGCGCAGGTCGTCGCCGCCCACGATGCCGACGAGCAGCGCATGGGCCTTGCCGAGCGTCTCGTCCGCGCGCAACAGCCGGTTCCCGCGCAGGGCGTCCGTCAGTTGCTCCACGCGATGCTCACCGGATGCGGTCGCACTGCCGAAGCTGACGTTCCCGCCGCGCGCGATGAGGCCGCGCAGCCGCTCGGGGTCGGCGCTGATGAACCCGGGGCGGGCCACCATGCGCCACAACAGCGAGACGGCACTCGCGAGCAGGTCGTTGGAAATCTCAATCGCACGCGCCAGCGTCTCCGCGCCCGTCTCGTCCGACAGGTCGTCGAGCCTCACCTCGACCAGCGCGTCCACATTCTCGTCAATGGACGGCAGCATGCGGCTCGCGACATCCTGCCGCGCCTGGCTCTCGAAGCTGAACGGCCGCGTGGCGAAGCAGAGCGTGGCGATGCCTTTCGCGTTGAGCCTCCGCGCGATTTCGGGCGTGGCGCCGCTGCCGGTGCCGCCGCCGAGGCAGGTGAGGATGACGACCGTGCGGACGCCCGCGAGGTGTTTCTCGAACAGCGACACGTCATCACAGAACGCCTGCTGCCCCAACGTGTAGCTGCCCCCGGTGCCGTTGCCGGCCAAGCGCCCGCCGCCGAAGAGGACGCACGGGGTTTCCGCCGTCTGCTGGATCTCGCGGTTGGCGAGCGCGTCCGTGTCCATGCACAGGACGCGCATCTCGCCGTCGTACCGCGCGCGGACCGCGGCGGCGAGCCGCCCGCCCCCGCTGCCGACACCTAAGAAAAGGAGTTTGGATTGCTCTTCGTTCATCGTCTGAAAATCCTCTTGACTGTTTCGACCACCGGCGCCAGCAGGCCGCCGCCCTCATAACTCTTCCACCCATAGATGATGAGCCCCGCGGCGGTCGCGAGCGAGGCCGGCTGCTCCACGGTGTCGAGCCCCTCCACGTTCTCAGGCAGGCCGATGTGGCACGGCATCCCGAACACATGCGCGGCCTGCTCCTGCACCCTCCGCAGGTAGGCGCCGCCGCCCGTCAGCACGACCCCCGCGCCGAGGCTCGGCAGCACGCCGGCCTCGTCGAGCCGCGCGTGCAGCACACGGAACGTCTCGTCCACCCGCGCGTTGATGACGGTGTTCAGCATACGGCGGCTGATCTGCCGCTCGTCCTGCCCGGCGGACGCGCCCGGCAGCGTGAGGCGCTCATTGCCCGAGTCCGCCTCAATGACCGCGCAGCCCTCCTTGCACTTGATCTCCTCCGCGCGGACGAGCGAGAGGTGAAAGGCCAGGGCGATGTCGTTGGTTACATGGTCGCCGCCCACGGCCAAGCACCCGGCTGTCGCCAGGATGCCGTCGGCAAAGGCCATGTATTTCGTGGTGCCGCCGCCGAGGTCCACCAGCACGACGCCCCGCGCCTTCTGCTCGGGGGTCAGCACGGCCATGGCCGCGCACACGCCGGAGAAGGCCGTGTCCGAAACCTCCATCCGCCCCACGCTCTGCGCCACGTTCAGGGCGTTCTCGATGTGGGTCTTCGCGCCGTGGATGGCCAGCTTGTTCAGCTGGAGCCGATTGCAGCGCATCCCCTCGGGGTTCGCCACGCTCGTCTGGTCGTCCAGCACCCACGTCTGGGTGAGGGTGTGCAGCACCAGCCGGTCGTTGTCAATCGGGATGTCATCGGCGGAGTCAGCCGCCACCTCCATGTCCTTGCGCCGCACGACCCTGTCGCTCGCCCGGATGGTGAGCATCCCCATGCTGGCCTTCTCCTGGATATGCCCGCCCGAGACCGCCAGCACCACCTGCCGGACATGCACGCGGGCGCTCTGTTCCGCCTCGCGCACCGCATGGCGGACACCCTCGCGCGCCTGGTCCAAATCAATCATCAGCCCCTTGCGGACACCTGTCGTCGGGCTGCACCCGATCCCGATGATCCGCACCCGGCCGCCCGCCACCACCTCGCCGATGCACGCGACCGTCCTCGAGGTCCCTATCTCCAATGCCGCCACTGGTGGAATCGCCATACCCAACCCTCACTTTCCTTTTACAACTGCAACCCCGGCACCTCCGCCACAATGCGGCCCGGCACCCGCGCCTCCCACACCAGGCAATGCTTGCCGAGCTCGCTGTCCATGTACCCCGCGAGCTCGTCGAAATGCTTCTGCATTTGCCGAACGGTGTCTTTATCCTCATCCTCCATGCCGCCCCACGCGAACTTCGCCTGACGGTGGTCAGACATCGTCAGGTTCAGGTAATCGTCCCTCACCACGCGCACCTCCAGCAGCCGCAGCCGAACCTCGGGGCGCTGCATGCTGTACACCAGCCGCACCGCCGCCATCGGGATGTCGCGCAGACGGTCCCCGGGATGCGTCAGCAGCAGCGTGTCCGACCCCGTGATGAGCGGCAGGCCGCCCACTCCCGCATACCTGCTGAAGACGATCCCCTCCTCGTCCACCACGCGCCCGTCCGTCCCGACCCCGATCCGCGCGATCGGCTCGCGCTCGGTTACGCTGATCGTCATCTTGTCCGGCAGGTAGCGCACGATCTTCATATCCTTGATGTTCGGCGCAAACGCCATCAGCTTCTTGCGCTCATCCTGGATGGACAGCGAGAACGGGTTCATGTTGTCCTTCAGCCCCCACACGTCGTGGAAAAAATCCGGCGTCAGCGTCTTGCCCGTGGTGATCGTTACATCGCGCCGCACATCCGACATCACAAACACCCCCGGCGCCCGGTGGTAATACTGTGTGAACAGCACCTTCCCGCCGAAGCACAAAACCCCCAAGGCCAGCACGAACGCCCCGCACTTCAACCCCAGCCGCACCGCGAACGGGAGCTCCGTCGCCACGCCCGTTACCCGCCGGCCGTCATCCCGCACCGGCTCCAGCTTGTTCTTGGGCTTCTTACCCTTGCTCATCTTGAACATGCCCCCCCCCTTGCTCATGAGGAATCCGAGGTTCTGACTCATACGCCGCCAGCTCCAGCAGCCTCACGCACAACGCCGCGAACGGCATCCCCGCCCGCGCCGCGGCCTTCGGCAGCAAACTCGTCGCCGTGAACCCCGGCACCGTGTTGATCTCCAGCACGAACGGCTCGCCCTCCGGCGTTACGCGGAAATCCACCCGCCCCACGCCCCGGCAGCCCACCGCGTGAAACACACCCACCGCCAGCTCCTGGCACCGCGCGACACACGCCGCATCCGCCGCCGACTCCGGGAACGCATACCGCGTCGCGCCCGGCGTGTACTTCTCCGCAAACCCATACCAGCCCCCCGGCGCGCAGACCTCCACCACAGGCAGCGGCTCACCGCCCACCACCCCCACCGTCCACTCGCGCCCCGGCACATACGCCTCCACCAGCGCCTCGCCCGCCGCATCCGCCGCCCGCGCCGCCGCCAGCGCCGCCGCCCACTGCGAGGCCTCGCTCACCTTCGAGATGCCCACGCTCGAACCGTCGCGCGGCGGCTTCACCACCACCGGCAGCGGCAGGCGCGACTCCCCTACCCCACGCGCCAGCACCTCCCACGCCGCCGTCGGGATGCCCGCCGCATCCAGCAGCCGCTTCGTCGCCGCCTTGTCCATCGCCACACGGCTCGCCGCCGCGCCCGGCCCCGTGTACGGCACGCGCAGCTTATCCAGGTCCGCCTGCACGCCGCCGTTCTCGCCGTACCCGCCGTGCAGCGCGATGAAGGCCACCCCGACGCCCTCCGGCAGCGACGTCAGGCCATCCCGCTCCAACACCACAGGCACGACATCCAGCCCGGCCCCCGCCAGCGCCGCCGCCACCGCCGCACCCGAGCGCAACGACACCTCGCGCTCGCTCGACATACCTCCCATGAGAACTGCCACCCGTTTCATCATGCAACCTTTGTCCATTAGAAATGAGGAATCAAGATGCGCCCCGCGCGGCTCATGCTCGCTTCGCCCTCACGAGCTTGCGAAGCCGCCCCATCGCCTCCTCAACGTTCTCGCGGCTGTTGAACGCGCTGATGCGGATGTACCCCCGCCCGCAACGGCCGAAGCCCGCGCCGGGCGTCGTTACCACCTGCACGCGCTTGAGCAGCTTGTCGAAAAATTTCCATGAGTCCTTGCCCACGTTGACCCAGATGTAGGGGCTGTTGTCGCCGCCCGTAACACCGTAGCCCAGCGCGGTCATGGTCTCACGGATGATGGCCGCATTCTGCAAATAGAAGTCCGTCAGCGCGCGGGCCTGCGCCTGCCCCTCCGCCGAATACACCGCCTCCGCCGCGCGCTGCACAGGATACGACACGCCGTTGAACTTCGTCGTGTGGCGGCGGTTCCACATCGGGTGCAGCGGCACGGCCTCGCCCTTCTTCGTGTAGCCCATGAGCGTCTTCGGGACGACCGTGAACGCACACCGCGTGCCCGTGAACCCGGCCGTCTTCGAGAAGCTGCGGAACTCGATGGCCACCTCGCGCGCGCCCTCAATCTCGTAGATGCTGTGCGGGATTTCGGGGTCGCGGATGAACGCCTCATACGCCGCGTCGAACAGGATGAGCGCCTGGTTCGCCTTCGCATAATCCACCCACGCTTTGAGTTGCCCGCGCGTCGCCGTCGCGCCCGTCGGGTTGTTCGGGAAGCACAGGTAAATCACGTCCACAGGGAACGACGGCACCTCCGGCACAAACCCGTTCGACTCCATGCCGTCAAGATACACCAACCCCTTGTAACGGCCCTTGGTGTAGTTGCCCGTGCGGCCCGCCATCACGTTCGTGTCCACATACACCGGATACACAGGGTCCGGCACCGCAAGCGTCAGCTTCCTCGCGAACAGCTCCTGGATGTTCGCCGTGTCGCACTTCGAGCCGTCGCTCACGAACACCTCATCCGCCTCGATGGCCGCACCGCGCGACTGATAATCGTTCACGGCGATCGCCTCACGCAAGAAATCGTAACCCTGCTCCGGGCCATACCCGCGGAACGCCTCACGCACCGCCATCTCGTCCACCGCCTTGTGCATCGCCTCGACACACGCCGCCGGCAACGGCTCCGTAACATCCCCGATGCCGAGGCGGATCACCCGCTTCTCAGGGTGCTCCGCCTGATACGCCTTGACGCGCTTGGCGATTTCCGAAAACAGATACGACGCCTGCAACTTCCCGTAACTCTCATTGACACGAATCATAATCTCACCTTTCCTAAGCTCCTGCTCCCAAGGCCTCATTCCCCAGCGGGGTCAAGACCCAACGTTTGTTATACCAAAACCACTGGCCGGGGTTCTCGCGGACAGCCCTGTCCACAATCGCCACCACCGCCTCCGTCAGCCGCCTCGCATCCGCATCCCGCTCCCGCGACGGGTCCGGGAACAGCGGCTCGAAGTGGACGAACTCATGCTTGCCCCAGCCCCGCCGCGTAAAGATCGCCGGCAGGATCGGCACGCCCGCCGAGATGGCGAACATCGCCATGCCGCGCCCGAGGTTGGCCGTCCCCCCGAGGAACGGCAGCGACAGGTCAGGCGTCGGCATCCGCACGTCGGGGAGAATCGCAAACGCATGGCCGCCCTTGCGGAGCAGCCGGATGATTTGCTTCAACGCGCCGCTGCCGCGCTCCAGCATCGTGATGCCGTGCTCACGCTGACGGTTCATCCATGCGTTGACGTACGGGTTCTTCTGCTTCCCCGCCACGCTGAACATGCTGATACCGTAACGGCTGCACGCCCACCCCGCGAGGTCCCAATTGCCCATGTGCGGCACCGCGAAAATCAGGCCGCGGTTCCGTTTGAGAAGCCCGTTGACAATCTGTATCTTCGCCTGGAAGTCCGGCATGTAGCGGTCAACCCACGCCTTGTCAATGTGCGGCGCGCGCATCATCTCCACGCAGTTGAACGCCATGTTCCGCAGCGACAGCCACGCGATGCGCCGCACCTCGCGCCGCGGCACCTCCGGCCCGAACACCTCACGGATGCGCCGGAACGTCTCCCTGCGGCGGAACCGCACCACATGGAACAGCACCCACGCCACAACCCACGCACACGCCAACGCCACCCGGTACGGCAACACATTCAGCAGCGCCGCGAACACCACCAGCGCCCCATACTCCAAACGATATTGAACATCCCGCCACATACGCACAACAAACCTAATCCAGCCAACGCATGAAGACCCCAGCATAGCATAATCCGGGCGCGGTTGCTAGTTCCGAGTTGCGGGGAAAGTAATGCCGCTAGCTTTGGCTTGTTTAGACGGCATGGAGGGGCTATACTGGTGCGCATGACTGTGAATCAGAAAGAGCGGGTGGTCGCAATCGTGGGGCGGCCCAATGTGGGGAAGTCGGCCGTCTTTAACCGTATCGCCGGGCGGCGGATCGCGATCGTGCATGACGAGAGCGGCGTTACGCGCGACCGCCTGATGCGGGAGGTGGATTGGGACAACCAGCGGTTCAGCCTCGTGGACACGGGCGGCATCATGCTCCTCGACGCGAAGTCAGGCAAGGATGCCATCGAAACGGGAATCCGCACGCAGGTGGACGCGGCATTGGCGGATGCGGCCGTCGTCATCCTCGTGGTGGATGTGCAGAGCGGCATCCACCCGCTGGATGAGGAGGTCGCGCAGATCGTCCGCAAGTCGGACGTGCCCTGCGTCGTGGCCGTGAACAAGTGCGACCTGCCTCGGCATGAAGCCGGGGCCCACGAGTTCGCGCGGCTCGGCTTCCCGAGCTTCCCGGTGGCCGCGCACCACGACCGCGGGATGGGCGACCTGATGGATGCCGTCCTGCCGCACCTGCCCCAGACCGTGAACGAGACCGCCGCCAAGCCGCTGCGCGTGGCGGTGGTCGGCCGCCCCAACGCGGGGAAGTCGTCCTACATCAACCGCCTGCTCAACGCGGAGCGGGTCATCGTCTCGGAGGTGCCAGGCACCACGCGCGACGCGATTGACGTGCCCTTCACCATCGGCACCGGCGAACAGGCGCGCCACTACACGCTGGTGGACACCGCCGGCATGCGCAACCGGCACCGCGTGGACAGCGCCGTCGAGCGCTTCAGCCTCTTCCGCGCCGAAGAGAGCGTCAAACACGCCGACGTCGTCGTGCTCATCATGGACCCCGACCTGGGCCCCACCGTTCAGGACAAGCACATCGCCGCGCTCATCCAGAAAGAGAGCAAGGCGTGTGTGCTGCTGCTGAACAAATGGGACCTCGCCCACGAGCAAGGCATGAAAGAGAAAGACGCCATCGCGGCGCTCCGCGCGGTCATGCCCTTCATGAACCACTGCCCGCTGCTGCTCGTCTCCGCCAAAACGGGCTACAACATCCGCAAGAGCGTGGACGTGATTGACACCGTGGCGGCGAACAGCCAGATGAAACTCCCGACCGGGATATTGAACCGCACGCTGACCGAAGCCACGCACCGTGTGGTCGCCCCGATGAAGGCCGGCAAGCGGCTGCGCGTGTACTATGCGGTGCAAGTCTGCGCCCCGCCCGTAACGGTCCGGATGTTCGTGAACGACCCCCAATTGGCCACCAAGCAATATACCGACTTCATGATCCGCGCCCTGCGTGAACGCTTCGGCCTCGAAGGCGCGCCCGTGGTTGTGTTTTACCGTGCCCGCCCCCGTCCTGAACGGCCAGGCAAGGCACGCCGAAAGAATGAGGAATAAGAGGGAAGGGAAAAAGATGAAGACAAAAACCATACGCCCGTTGAGCTTGCTGTGTGCCGCACTCCTTGCGCTGCAAGGCCGGGCGCTCGAAATGAAGTCGCCGCAATGGATGTCTGGCACGCCGATTAGCGCGGAGGCCTTGGACAACGCGACGTTCGCGGTGTGGCTCAAAGGCGTCGAGACGCCCGTAACCAACGCCACGCCCAACGCCAACCTCGAGACCGTGCTCTGGAGCACCTCG
>Ga0123353_10015012_pt1 | contig 11215 bp, 8 predicted proteins | sample TergutLab28metaG_3_FD_92763 | JGI IMG/M metagenome (GOLD analysis project Ga0123353, IMG submission 92763) | Labiotermes labralis P3 segment gut microbial communities from Petit-Saut dam, French Guiana - Lab288 P3 | ecosystem: Host-associated > Arthropoda: Insects > Digestive system > Gut ... | reverse complement strand
TCCACCCATCTACGCCTAGGTCTCCCCAGTGGTCTCCTTCCCTCTGGTTTCCCCACCAAGACCCTATACACCCCCCTCTCCTCATCCATACGTGCCACATGCCCAGCCCATCTCATTCTTCTCAATTTTATCACCCGCACAATATTGGGTGAGGAGTACAAATCATTTAGTTCCTTGTTATGCAGTCTCCTCAATTCCTCTGTTACCTCAACCCTCCTAGGTCCAAATATTCTCCTCAACACCACATTCTCAAACACTATAAACTATGAAAGAAAATTTTATAATTCTGAATTTGTTAAATAAATGAGGATATTTAACAGCAGAACAAATTGCATTGCTATTAAATAAACACCTATTGAAAGTGCCAAAACTAACCTAAAAACATTACAAAAAACACAATTTCTAAAAATTGATAAAACCACTAGAAAAACATTTATTACCTTTCACAAAAAGTAATACATTTTTAGGTTGCGAGCACAAAAAAGCCATTAAAGTAAACTACTACGAATTAAACCACCAAGACATGTTAACTAAATGATGTCATTTGCTTTAAAATGTACTACTACGTCTTTCACATTGTCCTGTTTTTGATAAAATAAATGGCTGCCATGACTTAATGGAGAGACAGAGGTATAAAATGTACTGGTAGTCTGAACCAAAGTGTCTAATTTCAAAGCAAACGTGTATTTTTTATTAGGCACGCGGAAAGAGTGGTCCGTTGTTCACGTTCGATGTTCATGATGATGTTCGCCTCATAAATGACGCTTCTGTCGAGAAGGAAGACTCTCACGCAGGCAAGGTTCTACTGCGTAGCTGGTACGAACGCAACAAGCACATTTTCCCCGCAAGTCGTTGGGAGCCGTATGACCCTACCAAGAGTTACGACAAATACACGGTGTCAGACCGCAGCAACAAAAAGTGATCAACATCTTCTGTATGTTTCTTTCCATGTCTTTCTGAAGCACATTACATTTTAATCCACTATTAAGGTTTCTTCACTCTTTTATTGTAAAATTACATTTTAAAGTGAAACTGTGTAACGTTTACACATGTGATCTGCAAATGTATCTTGTGATTTAAAAAAAAAACTGTAATTTGCATCATTTAATGTGTTGTATCTGTGGAATGGAGTACTTTTGAAATCTTAGTGCCGTTCCCCTACCTAACAGTAACTCCTCAAATTACTAGTCCATACAAACTTTACTTGATGTTTTGATTGGTTGTTTCTCCCAGACGTGAGCCTAACTAAGAACCGTTCCTACCAATGGAGGTATATGTACCATTCAGTATGATACTGGTTGCATTTATTGGCAACATGGGTATATTGTTGTAGATTCAGCCTGCTCACTACATTCCGTGAGGCAAATTTAATATGAACAGGGCATGCTGATGTCCTCAGTGCATGTATGGAACTGGAGATCAAATTCAAAATGTAAATGTTACTATATATGGGTATGGAAAAAGGCAAGGAAAGATTTAAAAGAAAAATTTTGTAGGAAACTTTTAGAACTGTTTTTTCCTTCAAGTTCGTGAAGTATGGGAATCAAGACGTGATTCCTATATTATCACGTTTGTGGCAAGTAGAATTTTTCCTTTGGAGCTGTTACATACAGGTTTAAGGAGGAAATTTGAATGTACCACATCTTCATTGCTTCTCTGCCAGTGGGTTTGTCTACAAAAATGTTTGGATCCATTTTGTACATTATTTTCCCTCTCTTCACCAGTAATGAAGGTAAGTATTGTGATACAGAGACTCTTTCATGGGTCTTACTTTATAGTAAGTCTTTGCAGTGCAAATTTTATACCCCATTTGGTCCCACCAGGTACAGATATTTTTGGGGGAGGGAAGAAATCACAACACCAATTCCAGTTACACAGAAATTAACGTGACAAATACACCTGGGCTGTGTTTGGTAGGACCAGAATGGAAAGTTTTTGAAAATCCAAACTGAGTCTAGGTTAGGAAAACACAGAGGTAATTTGTTATACATTCAATTAATGAAGGTATCGCAAACTGCAGATTAAAAAAAAAATCTTTTGAAAGCTGTTAGTACAAAGTTGTGTGCTTCAAAGCTATTTTCACATTTTGTGCAGCTTGCGGTGTCAGGTAGGAACATTGCGGAATTTGAAGAAATTTGCAGAAATTCTAGGAGATGCGGAATTTACAGAAATATTCGTGGAAGTTTGTGAGCATTACTCTATCAGTTTCCAGAATACTGCTGGAGTAAACCATGTCCCTTGGGTAATTTTAAAAGGTTGCTGTTGAACCATGAACACCATATCATGACAATTGTTTACAATTTGATGGCCCTCATGCTCATCTTTGCACTTAGTATGAATTTGCATTGTAAATAATCGCTTATTTCTTTGTGGGTACCTATAAAGTAAATAGATTTTCTTGCAATTTGGGTAGCAAATTCAATGACAGTTTTGATGTTTTTGCAGTGGTGCAGCTGAGGATTCCATTGTGGGCATCATATCCTAGGAGAACAGAATGCTTAAGTTAAATATCGCTGTATGGTTTATGAATACTTCCAAATCACGCAGCTGTGAATACCAATGTTATCGTATACAAGGTACACTGTGTCATTGTTTTTATTTGAAGATATGAATGGGACCAATAGGCAGGTGATTTGAAGGTATGGCATGAGTTTGCAGGATTTCTTGTCCAAAGACTGTGTGTTACTGAGCAGGATGCTGCAGTCAAGGCCTGTTCTGTGGCTGATTTTACCCATTCCGTTTGTTTCATTACCCTTCCTGTGATGGTGGGCCGGGTAGCTCAGTCAGTATAGCGACTGCTTATGGGCTAGACAGTCCGGGATCAAATCCCAGTGGGGATGAGATTTTCCGCCCACCCAGCCTCCTGTAAAATGAGTACTGGGTCTTTCCTGGGGGTAAAGTGCAGCCGGGGTGTGCTGTTGACCTCTCACCCCCTTCTAGTGCTGCAGTCATGGAAGAGTAGAGCTATACCTGTACCGACCCTCTGGGCCACACCGGGCCTGTAACGGGAACACTTTACCTTTACCTTTTTACCCTTCCTGTGATGAGACTATTCTTGGACCCTTTGAGCCTGAGGATGAAGGATGTATGTTGCTCTGAAACATGAAATATGAGTATCCATTGGTGAAACTGTGGTGTCACAAAAATGAATTCCACTGTTAATGTATAACTTAACAGAAGCGAACCTCTTGTGACAGGAAAAAGAATTCACTATTTGAGATTTGGATTGCCTGGTATTGAATAAATATTAAGATTATGGTTTGCAGGCATGTGACATCATGAATTTAATTGATAGAAATGAACTGTAAGGACTAAACTCCATCTTCAACTGTGAAGATGGCTGTGTGCATTTCTCTGTTGAAGTGATTTGAATATTTTAATTATAACTGGCAGAATGCTTCTGGCAGTGGTGTAGGTACCACATGTGTAAATTCCTACTTTCTGGTATACCAGCATGGTGGTTTTGATATGCAAACAGCTCTGGTTATCATTTCCCTTGTAATCCTGATAATTTTGTATGATGGCAGAAATCTTTGAAAACATGCAGTTGTTAAGGATTTTTTCAGCAAAATGGCCAATAGCTTGGCAGCTGTATAAAAGTGTAACTTAAAAGATTTTATAATCAGTAAATGATAAAGTATAAATATGACAAATAAACTGATGATTTTTGAAAGAAAGATCATGAGGAAAATATTTAATCCACAAGAACAAACAGATGATGGCTACTGGAGAATTAAAACTAATCAAGAAATAAATTATATATTAAAAGGACAAAATATAATTGGGTTTATTAAAAAACAAAGATTAAACTGGTTAGGCCATGTTGAACACATGGCTGAAGATAATATTGTGCAGAAGATTAAAAGATGGAAACCAATGTCTAAAAGACCAATTGGAAGGCCTAAAATGTGTTGGGAAGATAACGTTTTGGAAGATATAAAGAGCATAAACATACGCAATTGGAAGAAAGCAGCACAGAATAAGAGATAGATGGAAGAAAGTGGTTGAGCAAGCCGGAACCTTTTATAGGTTGTAGCGCTTTATAAGAAGAAGAAATGATAAAATATTGGATATGAACATTTATAAAGCCATCTATGCAAACTTCAAAAACATATGTTAATTCCCACTGCATGTTTAATTTGATAGCCAGTCATCCTGTGGTGGGTGTCGCACAAACACCATTACCCATTTTGGGCTGAGCTTTACAGTTTTGTTCTTTCTTTATTGGTAACTGCTGTTTACCATATTGAAATTTTACTTTATTATATTTTTCTTATTTGGGTATGAGTTTTATTTTTCACAGTAAGATTTAAAACATGCAAGTATCTGAACTATTAAGAATTGTATCTTAAAATTAGAGGTTAAAATATTTTAACACAGGAGAATTTGGGTAATTAATATATAGAATTTGTTTTGTAATTAGGCCATTTTTATTTCAGGTTCTAAGATTATATCAGCATTTAGTTTTGTATGTAGTTTAATATACGTCCATTAATATATTCAGGTGGTGTTTTATTACTAAATCCACGAAAATAAAAATTGTCTTTGGAACTGGGAAGGAAACAACGCTGAATGATGGGTTTGGTTGACAGTACATACAAAGTATTTACTTCAGTGGACAGGGAGTTAAGAATTAGATCACAAATCACACTAGTTTTATCATGCTGTTGAAAGTACAGTCATTATCAGCAGCAACACTATATAAGACGTTGCAAGGTTGTTCCAACCTCATTTCTGTCAGTCTGCCCCACTGGTCAGTAAAACAAAATGCAAGGCTGCTCTGGAACTTATTACTTGCTATATATTTTACAGTGCAGCAACTGATTACAGAGTCTGCAGATGCCTTGGTGGCTTGTGTTCGTTAATGTTTTACGCCCATAAAACAGACCTAAAGCTTCTATTGCATATGAAACCGCGGCTATAAAATTTAAATGTCTGCCTACCATGCACATAGAACGATGCTGCTGGGTTGGTTATCTTGGGCGTCGTTTCTTGACGTGCGTGCAAGAAACGACGTGGTGAAAATGGTCTTTGCTGTTATGTTTCTCGGTTTCGACTTACGGCATCATCATTTGCCACGAGTTAGGCCTTAAATAAACCTACGCGTGATTTCAAGCTTCCGCTGAGTAGGTAAGAACTCTCTACTACTAGCATTAACCCCAAAACCCGCTATGTCTAATAGACCTATTTCGGCCTAATCTAGTAGTTTCTTCAAAGGTCCTTCAAGTCGTCTTCGTCCTTATGGTCTATAGTCGATCATTATTTTTTGGCATCCTGTCGTTCAGTCTCGTTGCATTATGCAAATTTGAAATGTCAACTCCCTCTGCTTCCAAGTACCAAATTGTGCTTGTTGGTATTCCGTGTCTCTGAACCGACAAGTAGTATGTCATCAGAGGAATCTGTGCTCTGAACCACGATAGCATAGTGCGCGTTTTCGGCAATGCCAACATTACAAATCATATATTCCTTTATTCGTTGTATCTTAGGTGGTGAGCGGACAGAAAGTAGATGCACGTTTGAAAATGAAAGTAGAGTTGTATAATGAGATACTGAAAGAAATAAAATCATTTTATGGACCAGGACGAACATGTGCAAAATATTTACAAGAGAAATTTCCTAGGTGTGGTATCCAAATAAACCACGTTTCTTATGTTTTGTCGTAGTTCTTTTAGTGTGTATTCATCGAATTCACGTGTGAGAGTACAATACAGCGTAAAGATTCATCTCGAGTTTGATAGAAACATGTGATTTGTAAAGTGGTTCTTACCACTTGTCAGCCTGGGATGTAGGCCTGACTCAGTTCAGTTTTGATTGCGTATGTTTATTACGTAGACTAGTACTTTCATATTTTACACAGGCATGCTTTAATTCTGAAAGAATGCTTTTAAATAAACTATAGCCGTTTTGCCTTCATATATTGATTTCGAGTCTAGTTAAATATAGTACACTAAAAGGAAATGCAGAATAGTTGGGATTGGGCTGTAACTTCATCTGCTATGGAATATGAAACCTCAGGCTTCTAGAGGGCAATGAGCATAAAGAATTCCAGAGCTGCCACAGACCAGAACTGGTGAGAATGTTCTTGGACCGCAGCGGGCACATTGGATCACTTGCTTGTCTTGTTGCTTATTGGTACCAACAAAAATATATTTAACAGAAATGAGTCTTAATCTATTACAAATCCAAATTTATTTTAAAATGGCAAAGGCATGTCAAAATCCAAAGAAGTTGTCAGTGTCTGTACCAAAATATTGTGTGAGCAGAACAGGCAAAATTATGTTGAACCAAAATATACCCTGTGATGGTTCTTGAACTTGCCAAATTCTGTTGATTCACTAGTCTTCCAGCCTCCTATGACCTATGTCAGTTAATCCAGTGTGCAGATTAGTAGTGAAGATTATCATGTTTGTTATCACTGGCAACATTTTTATGAATAGAGTGGCTGTACAGCTGAAGAGGTATGTAGGGAAACGTGTCCTTTTTTGTGCCCACATTACAGTCACCTTATCAAGATATATTTAAAATATGAATTTGGAGGTTTAGACTGTGGTGAAACTTTGCATTGTCTTCTGAGTTACAACACTGCAGTTTAGCAGAACAGTGTATCACAGTATGAATTTGTTAACAAAATGCCAAATGTGGAACTTCAAGAAATAGAATCCCAAGTGCCGAAATCAGTATAAGATGACAGCATATGAACTGTTAAGCACCCACATGCCATCTTGTTACTTTCACCAGTGCCTTCAAGCTCCATAGTTTGAGCGTTTCACTTGTTCCCCTAAGTTCTTTACCATGCTCTTCTGTGTTCCCCTTTGGCTGTCTGGTCAGCCTGTTCATAGAAATGTTGGTAATGGTAATCTTCGCTCTGCTTTATGCTGGTTGACGTAGACTGGAGGGGGCTGTAGTGGAATAAAACAGGCAGAGAAAGGGAACGTGTGCGTAAGTAATCCTCCATCTTTCTGTGACCCAAGCAAAAGTTTGTTTTGAGGCAGTGTGTGTATTTTGCTGGTAGTATATGCTTGATTTTTTTTAATATATTAGGTAACGATGTATTTATGATAAAAACCATGAAAAGTCATGATTTCTTAAAGGTGTATGGCAGCCATAGCAACCTTGAATCACAGTTATACTGAGTATTGTCCATTGTTTGAGATACATTTTTACTGTGCGTAACACTTCATGGGGTTACTTTGGGTTGGCAGTATATTGAAAGGATTCTTTATTACCTTCAGATATGTGAATAATGAGGGATTAGGATTTAATCCGTAACATTTTGACTGTTATAGTTACTATTTGATCTTTGTGAGTGCTCTGTGTGTCCTGCATTCCATATAGTCACTAATAAATCTGCAGATTCTCCCTTTTGTGCAAACACTTTCCATTTCGTTTGTGTTTTAGTGTAATGTGACAAATGAAATCACAAATTTCGTCAGTAATACTGTCATTGCTACAGGATAATTAACATTAGACCTTATAGATTGTTACAGTATTTTCTTTGTTCAGATTTTCTTTGTACAAATGTTGACTATAATTTGGTTTGTCGTGTAAGTTCATGTCTTAACTCACAATTTTCAGTCCTCATTGTTGCACCGTGCATTTCGTAGAATCACTTTAATTATTAACAAACAAATGCACTATATAAAATTTCACATTAAAACACTTAAAATCGCTCCAAAATGTTTCGATCCAAAGATCATCCTCAGGGAGCTACGTTGTTCCTTGCTAAAGTTATTTTAAAAACATTCACAAAGCAATTCCATTACATTAACAGGGTGTTGTGGCAGCGTATCATGTTGTGTAAGAGTATGTTGTTAGGAATGCTTCTGGCTATAGCCAGATGCATTCCTAACAACATACTCTTATACAATACGATATGCTGCCACAACACCCTGTTAATATAATGGAATTATTTTGTGAATGTTTTTAAAATAACTTTAGCAAGGAACAGTGTAGCTCCCTGAGGATGATCTTAGGATCGAAACATGTCGGAGTGATTTTAAGTGTTTTAATGTGAAATTTTATATAGTGCATTTGTTGGTTAATAATTAAAGTGATCACAATTTTCAGTTTTCTAATAGCAGAAACAAAATTGTTTTGTCAGCGTTTCAGAATATACTCTGGGCAGCATATATTCCATAGAATATCAAAGGAAAATGAGGAGGACTCACCAGAAGTTTTGCAAAATAGTTGAAGAATTATATTACAGGTAAATATTTGTATATTCAGCACAGTGAATCTGTGTGAGATGCAGATTTATGAATTTTGTCATTTTAATAATGAGACTGGATGATGTGTAAGGAGTATTACATACTTCTCAGATTGGTCATTACTCAGAACAGTGTAAAGTTAGAGGTTATCACAGCGATAGAAATTTATATTGTAGTCTGCTTAGTTATGACACTGCATAGCCAGTGACAGTGTATGAGAGCAGGGTGCTGATGAGTAAGTTTGGATATCAGTGAGAAAAGTAACAAGAGACATGAAAATTGCATGATGAGTAGTGTTGTAATTTATTCTCTGAACGAAGTACAGTAAAAGCTTGTTTATCGAGCACTGAATGATTCAGAACCTCTATTAACCTTCAGAACCTCCATTAACCTGAAATTTATAGAGGCCCATTAGATTTCATTTTGCCATATACTGGCAACACCCATCACTGATCCTGATAGTTTAAAAAAAAAACAGATGTTGATCAAGCAAGGCTATTTACAAGGGTAAATTTGTATAAGTGAACAAAGATAGTGGTAGTGAAAGGCTTGTCTTGGTTTCTTTTTGTTTTCATCAAATTATGTGTGTACCATATTATGGAAGCACTGATGAAAAGGGAGTAGAAAGTGCAGCAGGAAAAACAGGGTAGGATGACAAGTGACAAATTGAGTGGTTAGGTCTGCCTGTGAGGTCCCTAGATACACCAAGATACACATGAGTTACAACATTCTAATATCCAGAATATCCTGAAGTGCTGGATAAACCAGCTTGTAAACTATGGTAAAGTGCACCCTTGTACAGGCACTGAGGCTCTGTACAGGCTGTACGGCCCATAGGGGAAGTAGAGGTATAGTTCTAATCTTTCTTGACCATGGCACCAGAAGGGGGTGAGGGTTCAACGTCACGCCCCGGCCGCTCTTTACCCCTGGGAAAGACCCGGTATCCATTGTACAGGAGGCTGGGTGGACCCCAGGGCCGGTCTGGACAGGTTCGGAAAATCTCGCCCACACTGGGATTTGATCCCCGGACTGTCCAGCCCGTAGCCAGTCGCTATACCGACTACACTACCTGGCCCACAAACCAGCTTGTAGTATACTATTAAAGTGAACAAATCAAAGAAGATGAATGGGCATGGGAGAGAAGAGATGCATTCAAACCCTTGTTCAGAAAACTGGAAGAAAGAGTACACTTGGGAGACATAGATGTAGGTAGAAAAGCAGTGTTATAATGAATCATAAAGAAATAGATGGAAGGGTGTTAGTTGTATTCATTTGTGTGTGAACAGGGATCTGTGACAGGCTCTTGAGAACACAGTAATGGACTTTCAGGTTCTGTAAAGTATGCAAATATTTAAATAAAATATTCTCGGGAAATTTCTTGATTTGCTGAGCAGTTGTTGGCTTTTGAAGAAGGACTTCATTCTGATGAGTTACATGGCTGCACTCACCTACCAGACTACACAGTGTCACAACCATTAAGGCCATAATGTGTATGTTAAAGATTGTTTAGTTTTCTGATTATATGAATGGTATTTGGATTTGACCCCTTCCAGGGCTGATGCACCTTGGCCTTAAGACAGGCCCTTTGTGCCCCATTTTCTGTTACTGAATTAGAGGAGCCCTGTTCCTTTAGCAAATTTCCAGATGGCCCCTACATTTAGTTTCCTAATATCCTGAAGGTCCAAAAAGAAGGAGCCTAGATGTGAGTATCTGAGTGAAGCCAAGGCCTCTCTCTCACACACACGCACACACACATGTGCGCGCGCGCGCGCAATGAACTGAGGTTTCCTCCTCAGTACCACACTTCTTACAAATGGGGTTATCACTCAGCCCCGTTACATATAAATTTCGCCTCAGGGTGTTGTGTCCAGTTAGAAGACCAGTGACAACCCTGGACTGTATCCCATTAAAGGACAATAATTATGCCCTTGTAGCCAAATCAGGTCCGGAGATCAATTCTCGAGCCTGCCTTTGTGTGCTGCAAGGACCACACCACATTACAAAATGCTGGTTATCCATCCAGCTGTAACCTTTCTTCTTGTGTTCTCCCTTGAGACCCCCAAGAAAGGCCTTGGTCCCACAAACTTCTGAACAGAACCGTCCCTTGCGAGCTTGTCGGCGATTTTTTATGATTATATAGTTAAAGAATGTTTTAGGAACCATGGCATACTGTTGTAACATCATCATCCCATCATCATCATCATTATCTTCCTCCACGTATTAGGTCATTTGACCTGTTCAAGCATCAACGCATTGCCATCGTTTCCTGGGGCGTCCACGATCTCTTCTTCCTCAAGGTTTGTAGTTGAGGGCGTGTTTCGGGAGTCTGGTGATGTCCATTCTTTCAAGGTGATTGATCCAGTTTTGTTTGTATTTGAGTCTCACGTCTTGTATTCCTGAGATCTCCAGTTCTTTTCTTATGACTTTGCTTCTTATTTTATCCAGTCTTGTGTATCCCGTAACACTTCCTAGAAAGTGCATTTCAGCAGCTTCTAGGCGAGTCATGTCTCTCTTTGTGGTTACCCATGTTTCGCCTGTTGTAACATTGTACAACAAACCAAAATTTGCATTACTTTAAGGTATACTAATGCTGTCAAAGCTGGTGACAATGTTGGAGTGATGTTACGACTTGCTGAAGAGATTGATCTATCTCCTGCACTTTTAGCACGAATGATTTTAGAAAAGTATTATGAGAAGCACTCAGAAGAAGGTGCCGAACCTGGTAAGTAATAATTACATTAAGTAGGTAGACTGCATTTGAAATGTGATGGCACACGTGCAGAAACCATACTTCATCTTTTGGCGAAACAGACCAGTCCATTTAAACTGGCGGGGGCGTCACTTCAGTCAACTACTGGCAGTCGAGGTGTGCGCATCAGCGATGATAATGCTGGATACACCATGTTCCGAGGTAGTGTGAAGGGTACTGGCTACCCACTCCATTCGCCAGTTTCCCCTTCACTTCCCCTCCCGTGCGTCACCGTGTGTCATCACATTTCAACTGGACT
>Ga0123353_10015011_pt1 | contig 11215 bp, 9 predicted proteins | sample TergutLab28metaG_3_FD_92763 | JGI IMG/M metagenome (GOLD analysis project Ga0123353, IMG submission 92763) | Labiotermes labralis P3 segment gut microbial communities from Petit-Saut dam, French Guiana - Lab288 P3 | ecosystem: Host-associated > Arthropoda: Insects > Digestive system > Gut ... | reverse complement strand
GGGTTTGACAAACCGCCGGCCGCCCTTTTCCTCGTGCACGGCGAAGCGGAGGCGAAAGCAAAGTTTTGCGAAAGGCTGCGCGATGACCTGGGTTTAGAGGCGATAGTGATAGACTGCCTGTGCGACTTTGAATACAGGCCCGGCGGGGAGACCTGCGAAGTGATAACGCAGGGACCGAACGCGGAACCGGGGAGAGCGGGCAGCGTAGATCCCGAGGACATGGATCGCCTGCTTGCAAAACTTCGCGATATCAACGACAATGTTGAAGGGTTACTTTACAGAGCGAAACTTGCCGCTGTCGAAGCGGCGCGCGAAGGCGACGAGCAAAGCTTTACGGCGCTGAAAAATATTATCGCGTCGCTCGAAAGCGATACGTCAAAACTGGCGGGTACGCTAGCCCGCGGGAAAGGATAGGTATGTGGGGAAACCTGGGATCTGAACTAAGTCCGGTCGTGACTGTTGTAAGCGCCATATTGGTCGCGGTGGTGCTTATTATAGCTTTGTCTCTCAGGACCAAGATCAAGAGGACTGAACGCGGCAACGAGTTTCTATTTTGGGGAAAACGGCAGGAAGAAGACGAGATCGAAAACGCGCTGGAATATGAGGAGGACGGGGAAAACGATGATGAAGATGAAACTGAGTAGGTTTATAATGGCGTTCGCGTTTGTGTTCGCGGCGGGCGCGTTTATGGCGGCGTGCGGCGCGGGGGCGCCCGCGCCCGAAAGCAATGATGTTATAGAAGCAGAGGCAGAAGCGGAGGCGGAGGCCGGAACGGAGGCGGAAGTGAGCAATGATAACGCGGTCGTGGTAATAACGATGAAGGAATACGGGGAAATCGAAGTCGAGCTCGACCGGGAAGCGGCGCCGATAACGGTCGACAATTTTCTCAGGCTGGTCGATGAAGAGTTTTATGACGGACTGACCTTTCACCGTATTATCCTCGGATTTATGATACAGGGCGGGGATCCTGACGGGACGGGCAGCGGTGGCCTCAGCAACAAGATCAAAGGCGAATTTGCCAAGAACGGATGGGAAAACCCGATCAGCCATGTGCGCGGCGTCATCAGTATGGCCAGGACGGACGACCCCAATTCGGCAAGCTGTCAGTTTTTCATTACGAACGTTGACGCGGTATTCCTTGACGGCCAGTACGCGGCTTTCGGGCATGTGATATCCGGCATGGAAAACGTCGACGCGATTTCCGCTGTCACTACCGACGCGAACGACAGGCCGACCACGCCGGTCATCATAGAAAAGATCCGCAGAAAATAAACCTATGGTAAATCTGTACGATTTAAGCCTCGCCGAGATGACGGATTTTTGCGCCGGACTCGGCGAGTCTCCATATAGGGCGCGCCAACTGTACGCGTGGCTTTACGGAAAGGGCGAAAACGATTTCGGGGCGATGACGGACCTGAGCGCGGCGGTTCGCGAAAAACTGAAGGCGGGCGCGCGCGCGGACGGGCTCGTGATCGCGGACACGCTGACGTCGTCCGACGGACAGACGACGAAGCATCTGTGCGGACTGGGTGACGGTAACTTCATCGAGACGGTATTCATGAAATACAAGGATCGTAACTCGATCTGTGTCTCGACACAGGCCGGGTGCCGAATGGGATGCAGGTTTTGCGCTTCGGGCGAGCTGGGGCTCAAGCGGGACCTGAGCCCGGCCGAGATGGCGCTGCAGGTGATACTTTCGGAACGCGAGGCGGGCGCCAGGACGAAGAATATCGTGCTCATGGGCGTCGGCGAGCCGCTCGACAACTACGAAAACGTAAAGAAGTTTATAGAGAATATTACGGACGACCACGGGCGCGACCTGTCGAGACGGGCTATAACGCTGTCCACATGCGGGATCGTGCCGGGCATAGACCGGCTCGCAAAGGAGCTGCCCCAGGTAAATCTCGCGGTATCGCTTCACGCGCCGAACGACGCGCTGAGAGCGAAGATCATGCCCATAACAAAAAAGTACGGGATAAACGAGGTCGTGGCGGCGACTCAGCGGCATTTTAAGGCGACGCGCAGGCGCTCTACGTTCGAGTACGCGCTCATAGACGGGTTCAACGACAGCATCGGGCACGCGCGCGAGCTCGCGGCGCTGCTCAAGGGTATGAACTGTCTCGTGAACCTCATCCCGCTGAACAAACATAAAAGGGACGGTTCTTTTTGTGTTCGCGAGCGAACACAAAAAGAACCGTCCCTTTTATGTTCGGCGGAGCGGTTCCGCGAGGAGCTCGGGAGGAGGCATGTGCCGGCGACGGTCAGGAAGTCGCTCGGCGCCGATATCGAAGCAGCCTGCGGGCAGCTGAGGCTAAAATATGAAGCTGCTGAGTAAGAAAAAGGTTGCCGAGGTCATTGACAGGCTCGGGAAGGTCTACGGGGACGAGGGGACGGCGCTCGCACACGGGAACACGTTCGAGCTACTCGTATGCGTTGTGCTTTCGGCGCAGACGACCGACGTCTCGGTCAACAAGGTGACGCCGGAGCTTTTCGGGCGCTGGCCGGACGCGAAGGCGCTCGCCGCGGCGGATCCCGCGGAGGTCGGGCAGGTAATCAAGACGATAGGGCTTTATCGCACAAAGGCCGCGAATATCGTAAAGCTCGCGGCTATGTTGCTCGAGCGGTTCGAAGGCGGGGTGCCGGGTGATTTCGACGCGCTCGTCTCTTTGCCGGGCGTCGGGCGAAAGACAGCGAACGTGGTCCTGGCATTCGGTTTCGGGCAGGAACGTATGCCCGTAGATACGCACGTCTTTCGTGTCGCGAACCGTATAGGCCTGTGCGACGAAAAAACGCCCGAGAAGACCGAGGAGGCTCTTATAGCATGTATTCCAAAGGGGAGGCTGTCGGCCTCGCACCATTATCTGATCTTTCACGGCCGGCGTGTCTGCCACGCCAGGAAGCCGGATTGCGGCACCTGCGTAATAGAGGATCTATGCAATAAGGCTATATAAAAACATATCGGGGCGGCAGGACCGCCCCGATCGTTTATTACATTAAATAAAGGCTGAGCTAATTCTTTTGCAAAGCGTGCCTTCTGATAAAGAAGACCGCCAAACCGGCTGCGACAATACATGCGACCAGTATTATAAGGCCGGTATTACTATTATCACTGCCGCCCGGGCCCGGCGCCAGCGGGACTTCCGGTTCTAAAATAATTGTTTTGTCGTTCGGGTCCAGTATCTTCACATCGCGTGTCGCGATGGCGGTTTTACCCATGGCGCCTACGACCGAGTAAGTGATAGTATAGGTGCCCGCAACGCTCGTATTGGGCGTTCCCTCGATTACTACCTGATCGGACAGATCGTTTCCCTGGTAGTCGGTTGCTCTCGCGCCTTGCTCGGTATACGGCGTGCCGCCGATATGAAGTATTATCGGATTTGAGCCGATCGGCGCGATCTGAGGCAGACCCGCGAGCGGCACTTCAGCGGTCTCAAAGACGAAGATCGCCTCAGTTTCAGGCATCAACAACTCAAGGTCATACTTACTGTTGCCGTTTGCCTTGTCGATGTTAACAACCAGTTCATACTTGCTCTTATCGATCTTGTACTGCTTAGTGCCCGCAGTGGTAAATGTGTCCGTAAAAATGGCTTTCTTTGTTGTTGTATCGACGAGCTGCGTAATGATTGTCATATTCTTATCAATGCTTGTGATTTTCAGGTCCATAAAACCTTGCGCGCCTGCCACAATACCGGTGTGCGAGATTTTCGCTCCCTGTTTCCCCTGCGCGTTCAGGCCGTATTTCGTCCGCGGATCTTTTTTCTCTGTTGGCGCCACTATGCGCACGTTACGGGTCGTGGTAGCCGTAAGGCCTGTATCCGGGCTTGTAATGCTGTACGTCAGCAAATACGTTCCGGGTGTTGTACGGTTCACCGTTCCGGATACTTTCACGAGACTCGATATATCCTTACCGTTATGGTCGACTGCTTTTGCCATCTGCTCCTTGTAGACGGTATTGCTTGTTGAGTGAAGGATAATCGGGTTAGAGCCGATGATCGTGATCTTGGGCGCCGTAAGCGGCGGTACTACAACGGGCTTTTCTTTGACCGTTACGCTGCGCGTCGCGCGGGCTGTCAACCCTGTCGAATCCGCTACGTCATACGTGACCGTATACAGTCCGGCAATTGTTGTTTTGATATTGTTCGTTACCTTAACGCTCGACGTCAGATTTACATTCTTGCAATCTTTCGCGGTGTAGCCGGGTTCCACAAACGCCTGCCCGTTCTCCAATATCATTTCGGTGAATCCTGTGAGCGTGATCACCGGGGGCGTCCTTACTTCCTGAGGCGTTTCGGGTTGAACAGGCACGGTTGTATAGAATAATGTAACTCCTACGTAGCCCTGACCCGCGCTGCCATATTCGTTCGCCGGATATGAGGTGGCCGCGCCTTCGTTTGAGTATACAGCCGTCGTTATACGGCAGTCTCCGGTGTTTTTCAAGTTACCGATGTCAAACCATTTGTCGCCGCCGGATGTTTCAGAGCTTGCGATTCTGTACTTTTTACCCGCGGTCAGCGTAATAGCTTTATCAAGCTCTGCAACCTTAAATCCGTTGTCAAGAGCGGAAGACGGCATGACCTGAGCGCTTGCCATTAAAGCCTTCGTTTCAACATTCCATATATATATCGTATGGGGATTACTCATTGTGCCGTTTTCCGGCCTCCCGACGCAGGAGACCTTCATTTCTGAAAGGGCTTCAAATTCGTATCCTACGGAACCATTGTAATTGTTTCTTGTACCTGCCTGCACCGTTGTCATGATAGATTTCGCGTCAGACGGAACCGGGGATTTCGCGGCTTGCGGAGGCTGTTGCGGCTCAGGTTCGGCAGGCTTTTGCGGTTCAGGCTCGGCAGGCTTTGTCGGCGCGCCGCCGGCTGTTGCCTGGGCCAGTTGCAGGGTTTTCGCGCAGTCGATCAAACCAAAGCCAACTTCGTTTTTCGGGGCGTCAAGCGGTTTTGCCCCTTGCTCTATCAGCCGGTATACCTGATCGTTGGTTAAGCCGGGATTCAACGCCCAAACCAGCGAGGCGAGTCCCGCGACCTGCGGTGATGAGAACGAAGTGCCGGAGACTGCTTTATAGTCTCCCGTCGGCGTTGTTGTGTTGTAGCTGGCATTTGCAACGACATTTATGCCGTCGCCGTAATTTGACCAGCTCACGCGGACCTTTCCGTTTGCGGTCGCCCCGACAGCCATGACGTTGGCATAACGCGCGGGATAACAGACCGAACTGCTGCTTTCATTCCCTGTAGCCGCAAATATGGCGCATCCCTTGCTGTAAGCGTAATCAACAGCGTTCCTGAGAGTTACGGCGTCTGCTGTCGTGCCCAACGAGAGATTGATGATCCTGGCGCCGTTGTCCGCGGCCCAGATGATGCCTTTTGCTACATTGGCTGTAGACATTGTACCGTTTGCGTCGTCGACCTTGACAGGCATGATAGACGCGTTCCAGTTCATACCTACGCCGCCGATACCGTTATTACCGATCATGCCAATGACGCCTGCGACGTTTGTGCCGTGCCCGAGTTTGTCGTTGCCCGGAGACAGGTTGGACACCGCAGAATATCCGCCGAGCAGTGGCGAAAGGTCAGCGTGACTGGCTACACCTGAGTCAACAACGGCTACTACCGGGCTGCTTGAGCCTTTGATGATTTCCCAGCCGGCCGGCGCGTTCAGCAATCCGAGAGTCGCGGATTGCAGCCTGTAATTCGGGTCATTAGGCGTTTCGGCGCCGGATTTTAAAATGTAATTCGGTTCGACGAACTCTATATACTTATTGTTCTTAAAGCGATTGAGTACAGCGTTCGGATTTTTACCGAGCTCGTCAACTTTGACGACATACATACCGAGGCTTTCGACAAAGCCTACTTTCTCAACCTTTTCGATTTCATGCTGAAGCTGTTTTTCTTTGCCGGGGACTTGGGCAGGGTCTTTGAACTTGACAATTATTTCATCCCGAACATATTTATCACCGGCCAATTGTGCAGCGTTTTCCGCGTCGAATGATTTCGTGCCGAATAAATCATCGTCCTCAACGACTGATTCTTCATCGGCAGGAGACTCCTCTTCGTCAGGTGTGGGCTCAGTTTCAACCACGTTACTTTCATCGTAAATGGTACTTGATTCGACATAATCATTATCGATTGCTTCTACCGCGCTCTCGTCCGGCGCGTCAGCCGGCTCTTCGGTCGCAAGGGCGGCCGGCGCCGAACAAAGCGTCAATATAACGATGAGACTCAGTATAATTGATGTTATTCTTTTCATAATAGTTCTCCCACTGCAATATCCTTGATATATCAAGTATGGGTTCCTGCTTATTTTTGCAGCCTGCAGTCCTGTGAAGGGACTGCAGGCTACCGTTAATTGAATATAACTTTTTAATCGTAATGGCTAATAACTATTCTTCCGGTTCGGGATCCGGCTCAGGCATTACTGCCGGTTCCGGCTCCGGTGTCGGGTCGGGCAATACTGCCGGAGCGGCTTCTGTTGTCGGCGCAGGGTCTTGTGTCGGGACTTCTGCCGGATCGGCAACGGAATCACCCTCATCTCCGGTTGCCGCCGGATCAAAAGGGCCAGGGTCCCCGAGGTCGAGCAATGCCATAGCCGAAGCTGTTTCAACTATTGTCTCGGTTTTTACGGCTTTGGGCTGAAGACTTATAAGCCACAACTGCTGTTTTCCGGATGCACCCGGATTGTCAAAGTACGCGCCCACACTGATCTTGAAGGGATACAACTTCTCTTTTCCCGTGTAATGCTGATCGAAATTAATGGTTTCGTACACGTGATTACGGAAATCAATATCGTCGCATTTAAGCAGCCCGTCGTCGTAGGTTATGACGTACGTTCCCTGAAGGCTGCCTTTTGTACCGAAGCCGATTGTAACGCTGTCATTCTCATCCCAGAAAGTTTCAGAGAAACCGAAGAAGTAGTCAAACTTGTCGGTGTTACTGCTTGCGCCGTACGCGAGGATACCGTAATCGTTCCACCATCTGTCAACATGCCGTTTGGACGGGATCTTGTCATAGACACTCAACCCCGGGGGCGGCGTGGGAGTGTAGTTGTCGAATATGCCTTCGAAATCCACTTCTTCATATACGGTGAAGAAATAGTCTTCCGGATCTTCAAAGATCAATAAACCATCATCAATAAGAGTTTCTACGAGTTTATATTCGCCCGGGTCAAACTCCTCAATAGTTCCGAACGCAATCTGGCCGTTATCAAGAAGAGAGCCTTCTGCTACAAACACCCAAGCCCCGTTCTCATCTTTTTTGAAGAGTTCGAAAACCATCATCTCCATTAGGTCATAAATGCTATAGCCTTCGTCAAGAGCCCAAAGTACGATAGACCCATCGTCAACGTTTTTAGCAATATCAATTCCGGACTTGGGAGGAGTTATCGTTTCGTTATGGAAGACAGCCTCGGGCGGTGTGATAAAACCGAAGAGAACGCCACACGGGTTGTTTGTCGTATCATAACCGTCGTTGTCTGTACCGGTCCCATAGGTCCTCGCCGAGTTCGCCGCTATGATCGTTACTGTATTTAAACCTTCATTATAGTTGATTTCAAAACCATAGGAATGGTTCCAGCCTAAAGCCCAACCGCCGTCAAAGACGCTGGCGTTTAGTGCCCCAAAATCAAAGTCCCCATAGTTTTCTGCAGGTGTGTTGCCCGGAGTGTTGAAAGCTACTTCGGTGTAACCGGCCAGTATACCGTTCACATAAACGACGGCGGCATTGTCTGCAGCCAGATAGCCCTGTACGGTACCTGCTTCCTCAGCCGTAAAAGTAAATGATTCCTCATATACGCTTCCGCTTACGCCGTATTGATAGGTGTCTACAGCATCCCAAACCCAGAACGCGCCCATTTTCTTCAGCTGTTCATAGGCAGGTTGTCCGGCAAGCACACCCTCCCATACGTCCGGGAGAACCCAATTAACACCGTTCCCGTCATGAGAGACCTTTGTTCCGAAGTGTTCGCCGCTGACCCATGCAAAGGACTCGCCAACGTATGTGCCGTATTCACCGACATATACATACAGCGGGGCTGCCGGATAAAAGACTTCTTCTCCTAAGCCGTCCAGGAATTCTTCGATCACATACCAGCCCTTATCCAACTCAAGAGTGCCAAACGATATGACCCCCGCGTCGGTCAATTCTCCAACTCCAAGGGGATTTTCTAAGTCATAAAGTCCGCCTTTGCTGTCCGTGGCGTAGATCTTAAAATACATCATGTCCATCAGATCATAAATATTATAATCATCTGAATTCCAATCAAGGACGAATTGGCCATCGACCCATTTTTCAATATCAATGCCGAATTTTGTAGTTATTTTAACCGCCTGATTGTAGAAAGTTACCGTTACCGTTTTGCCTGCTGCAACTCCGAACAAGGCTGCCCCCGCATCGAGATCGATAAAGTCAAAATCGTCGATTAAGGGTTCAACTGTAATGGCATGCAGGGTGTAACCCGCAGTGCAGCTTGTTTCAGCTACTACAAACTCGCCTTCCTTCACTTTGTGCGCGCCTAAGTCGGCGAGATCGCCATTGATCTCAAAAGTCGCTTCGAGTCCGTCAGCGTCTTCGATCACGTTTAAGTCCGCGTCAAGCCAGACTTTTTCGATGATGATGTTCGCGTACTTCTTTTGGTTGTTGAAAGTGACCGTATTGTATGTCTCTTTCTGCTTCGCGGTGACAGTTTGAGAGCTTTTTCCGAATTTCTCAGACCAGCCGGCAGGAATAGATTCAGTGACTACGATCTTCTTACCAAGCAAGGCATCCTTGTAGTTGTCGATCGAAACAGTATTCAGGCCGAGTGTATATTTATTATTGAATTTAAGCAGTTCATTCAGAGCAAGAACATCTGCGGGATCTACCGGAGTGCCGTCTTCATTGAACCAATTCTTTACGATATTGAAGTAAGCGTCCTTGTAATTACCGCCAATGAAGATCATGTTGATGTTTTTCAGCTCGTCATTGGTGACCTTATTGGCTTTATCCGTTATCATGAAATACCTGGGTATTTGATAAAGATAATAACCCTCAGAAGTCAGCACAGCCTTCGGGTCGTTTTGATAAATCCAATAATCCCAGTATGCGTTCGAGTTCTTCGCGGTAATGAAGAAACCGACTTTCCCGTTTTCGTCCGGTTTGAACAAATCGAATACTGCCGGGTCTACTTTCAGGAACCCGTCTTCAGTCTGCTTGTCGTTCCAATAGAAGTAAAGTCCCGGGTAGTCGCCGCTGTGGGCGTTAGAAGGGATCTTGTCGCCCGAAGCGTCGGTTTTCTTGCTTACGACCGGTGCAAGAGCCGTAGCAGGAATCGCTTTGTCATTTTTCTTGGATTGCGTAAATTTTGCCTTCACTGCTGCTTGGTCTATTGCATTCCACGTCATACTGGCGCCATCCAGAGAAACGCCCGGTTTAGGCGCCGGTGCATTGGTGGCGGATGTGGGTGGTGGGGCCGAACTGACGATTGTCGCGCCTTTTATGCCGCTGCCATTCGTCTCGACAGCTACCTTATACGCTCCAACAGTTAAGTTGATCGTCTTGTTCTTCTCCCAATTGATTGTATCTTTATAGGTACCGTCTGTGTCCGTGACCGTCACGTCGATTTTTGTTGAGCCATTCATTTTGGCGGAAACAGACGCGTCGCTGGCTCCGAAAGCGGCAGTTGGAATCAATACCAATACCACCACGGAAACGATCAGAATAAACATAAATCTTTTTCTCATAGCTAAAATACCTCCAGTTAATAAAATTAACTTAACCTAAAAAAGGTTTGTTTTATGCCTCTTTTATTATGGAGTTGGGGTCCTCTGTTTTCAGCCTCTTTTATTATGGAGTTGGGGTCCTCTGTTTTCAGCCTCTTTTATAATAGAGTTGGGGTCCTCTGTTTGACTTACCTCCTTTCTAATATAAATTATTCTTTTCAGTGATAGTGAAAATAAAACCTGCATGAGGTAATTAAAATGACAAAAACAATGGTTTTATTTTTGCCTCTTTTTTTCTGGAGTTGGGGTTCTCTGTTTTCAGCCTCGCTGTTGACACACAGTGGGGTCAAGCGTTCTGACTTTACATCGGGGAAGTTTTGTACTCGCCCTTAAAAAAATGCTTTCACATCTTTCTATACAATATAAGATGTATTCTAATACAATTTTATAACCCCTTCTATACTTTTTTTCAATCTTTTTTTGACCCTTTTTTGACCTTTTTTGATATTTATTTACAATATTTTCGCAATATATTCACAATATACACAATGACGTTATTCAGGCCCTTCATCCGGGTTTTCAGCCGGCTCTTCCTCGCCGGGGAGGTCGCTGTCGTCGCCGTCCGGTCCGTCTTCGTCGTCATCGCCGCCCGGCCCGGGACCTCCTGCAGGAGGCGGGGGCGGGGGCTTTGGCGCGATGACTATCGTGCCGCTCATTTCGGCGCGGCCGCAGTTTTCCGAAGGCGAAAGCCCCATGAGGCGGGCGCCTGCCATGATGCCGCCTACGGGAAACGACACGCGCCAGTTTATGTGGGCCTTGTCCGGCCTGCTTAGCTCGATATGTATCTCGCTCGCGTCGGCTTTGAATATGCGCGCGAGCTTCGCGCGCAGGGCTTCAGCTTCGCCGGCGCCGCCTCCGTCGTAATACGAGGCCTCAATACAAAAGGCGCGTACGGCGTCTTCGGCCGCGTTCATGCGCAGGCCGCGTACGCCCTCAAGCGTGGCTTGCGCAACGAAGAGGAGCAGGATCGGCAGTATTGCCGCCAGAACAATAAACTGCTTCATTAGGCGCCGCTGTACGGACCGGCCGCGATCTCATGCCGCCAAAGGAGCCTGAGCGAGGACAGGAAGGAATCTTCGGGGCCGGCTATAAAGGCGTAGAGGATCAGGCCGAGCGCGATCATGCTCATGAGGACTATAAACTGCTTCATCCCGCTTCACTGTGATACGCGGCGGTCGACTCTATGCCGAGCGCGTTCTCCATTTTGGCTTTGGCCGAGTCCGTAAGTCCCTGGGTTGTGTCTTTGAAGCTCAGCACCATCGCGGCTATGGCGATACCGAGAATAACTGTGCTGAGCAATACGATCATTTGCTTCATTATAAATACTCCTTTTCTAGTAAAACAGTTCGGCGAGCAGGGCGCGCTGCTCGGAAAAATAGACGACGTAGATGAAATTGACGAAGATCACAAGGACGCAGGCAACGACAGGCAGGTATACGAGGTCGCTCAGCG
>Ga0123353_10015008_pt1 | contig 11215 bp, 15 predicted proteins | sample TergutLab28metaG_3_FD_92763 | JGI IMG/M metagenome (GOLD analysis project Ga0123353, IMG submission 92763) | Labiotermes labralis P3 segment gut microbial communities from Petit-Saut dam, French Guiana - Lab288 P3 | ecosystem: Host-associated > Arthropoda: Insects > Digestive system > Gut ... | reverse complement strand
GAAAAAAGTCCGGCCTTTGTACCGGGGGCCTGAGCAACGGACGTAGCCGACTGGCGTAAAGGCGCTAGAAAATCTGTCGTCCTTTTCCTGCCGGTAGAGTATCGTAGCATACTGACATGTCTTGCAATCGTTCATTGCCCTGCACCTCCTGTTAAGCTTTTGCGGTGTGATCAAGCGCAATCCAGCCGGATTGAGCGCCGCCGTCACCCGCTCTTATTTTTCCCCATTTAGCAGCGCCGGCGCCGTCCGCCTCTTCGAGTATTGTGTATACGCCCCTGTCTGTTAGCGTTCCGCTCCTAGCGAAGTTTGTTCCTGGGCCTACCCTGACATTCAGCATGTCGGTCGTCACCCTCGCGTTATATGGCGCAAATGCTACAGGGGGTTTATTCATGTTTGCTGCAAACTTGTTATACTGTGTCTGGCCGTAGCCCGCCCGGAGATCTTGGGTGGCTTTTTCGTTCATCGACGCGGGGCGCTCGTAGTCCAGCAGGACTGCGTTCGATGCCTCCCGGACCGAGGTCGCGGCTTTAAGCGTTGCCATCATCTTCGTGTAAGATTGCATTTCCTTCCACATGAATTCCAGCTGCATAATTAAATCACCAATAGATTTACCTTGCGACTTCGCAAAATCATACAGTGCGGCTTTCCTTGATGTGTATGTCCATTGCGTTAAACCGTACCCGCCATGTTTGAGAGTGACAAAATCTGCTCTCGTGACCTTACCGCTGTCAACTGCAGCCGTGTACTCAACATCGTTCATGCCCAAAGTCTTTTCGAAGCTATTCTGGAGATTGTTAGATAAAAAAGCGCTCTCGGCGAAAATGTTACCCATGATACCGGCGACAGCATACGCGTTAAGACCCTTGTCTTTTAAAAAAAACCAAATTAGCTTGGCGTTGCCCTCTGATGTTGCAGGCAAAGTTGGCGCGATCGGTACACTTATCGAAGGTGCTGGCGCCGACTTCTCAGTTGCGCCCACTCCGGTGCGTAAGTGCTTCCATGTCTCAGCGCCGATAATCCCATCAAGAAAGAGACCTCGGCTTCTCTGGAACTCGAGTACTGCAGCCTCAGTTAGCGAGCCGAATCCGCCATCTATTTTCAAATGCGGGTACGCGCCATGAGTATTGAGCAACAATTGAGCTTCCTTGACGTCCACACTATTCATCATGCCGCGTACCAGTATCGGACCTTCAAGTGTCATACCAGCATTGCCCAGGAAATAGGCCTCAAACGCAGCTGCTCTTGCCTGTCCACCCCTTGCACCTTTTTGAATTTCCATTGCGCGGGTGTTTGCTGCAGCGCTGCATGCAGGATTCGGAGTGTCGCCGGCGCCGCCAACTGAGCTATGTAAATATGAGCATACATGGCCTCCGTATTTCCACGGCGGGCCGTTCTCGCTAACGCTCGGATACTTAGGGCCGGGGTTCCCACCCCCGATACGGATGTGATGCATATACATACAAACCCCGATAGCGATCCGCCTATTTCCGACAGTCACAAAAGAAGGGCGGGCATGCCGCCACTTTCTTAAATCACCGCCGGCAATGGACTCAAATATTTTTGTGTCCGCTTCTGTCTGCGGCGTAATATCAAAGTGGTCATTCCGCGCCCCACCAAAGCACATCTTATAACTTTTGCCTGTTACAATATCTGTTATTTGATATGGGCCGGTTTTGATTATGGCATTAAACTGGGTATTACTTAGTAGCTCTACGCCATCGCTCATCCATCGGCCCTCCTATGCAACTGTTCTGCAAAAGTGTGGACCTCGCCAACTTTAGCCTCTATGTACTCCTCTTCGTCATTCTGCCCTTCTTCGGGGATTTGATCTTCAGGTGTTGTCATTTGTATTATCCTTTCCGATAGTGTTGGTGTTTTTATTCGTGTTACTGTCCGCTTCGCGCCCGCCAGAACGCTTTGTGAAAAAATACGTTATTACAGATGACACGATAGCAACAAAAACATTCTGATCTAGCCGGTCAGTCAAAAACCCCCAAATAGCCGCTCCAACTAATCCTACAGACAAGAATGTTTTGATATCAACAAGGTCTGCGATATTATCAATGAGTTTTACGATTGCATCGCCGACTGTACGCTTTTCTTTTTTCATAATTCGCTTACCTTTACTTGAGCTCCATATCCATGACAATCGATACCCTATCCGCAAGCCGCCTCACCTCGATTTTCGCCTGCTCCACCCACCGCGGCTCTGCCACTGACATAATGTACTCTATAAGGACAAAGCCAATTAATACACCTTCCGCAGAGTAGACAGCTTGTGCAAAAGCAGAACTTGCTTCAAGGTCTTTACTCCATTCTCCAAGTCCGGCTGAAACATCTTTTTTCGCCAGCGCCTCCCAGTGATGTTTTTCGGTCAGTGCTTTATACGCCGAAAGAGCGTTTGGTATCGGTATGCCTTTATGCTTGTCCTTTCTAACATAACGCTGTAACATTGCATACTCAGCCCAACAACTGAGTTTTTCTGGAGCCTGCCCTTTTTTTGGGCGTCTGCCTCCGAAAAATTCGTAAACGCTGACTCGGTCAGCTTTCGTAAATGCGATTACTGTTTTTAGCCGCTCCCTGACTGTATCTGTGTTCGCAGTGTTCTCATGGGATAACTCGCGTAACTGTCCCGATTTAGTGGCGCTGAACACGGTTTTCATCATTTCAGCAAAGACTTCCTGTTGTTGTTGCTCGCGAGTAGTAAACATTTTTTTATAATCCGAGTCTTTACCTTTCTCATTTTTTTTATAAAGGCTGAATATGAGGAAAACTGCTGCAGTGGCAATGACCATAAAAACGGCCATTATAACGACTAACGCGCCGTACTGGTCAATGGCTTGCGCCATGCGCAGCACGTTGTCGATCTGGTTCCCTTCCATCGCCGTTACCTCACTGATTATTTAATGGGCATTCCCTCGCAACCGTGCAGGCTACGCGCTGGGATACCACGTTTTTGATTTTATCCACGCGCATACTCTGACGAATTATAATAAAAAACATGAATAAGGTTACGAACACCGTGAGTATAATCATTATCCATATTGTTGCATAAACGAGTACAGGAACAGGAGATTGGATACTGCTCTTTGTGACGCCTCCAACCATAAGAAAACGATGATGATCGTACTGTGCGCCCTCAAAATCGGAGGGTGTAAAGCGGGCAAATACACGAATGTCATGCAGCCCTAACGTACTGCTAGTTATGGGTAGCACCATATCTACCGAGTTGATTTTTTTGATTGCGAACTTAAATTCATCGAAGTCGGTCACGTCAAATAGTGTGTCGTATTCAGGTTCGGCGAACCTTTCAGTGAGCAAGGTTAGCCGCCCGTCACTCTCCTCGAAATAAAGAGCACCGTATATGTGTGGAAGGCTGTCAAGTGACTCTATCCCCGCTTTCAGTGTATATACCAAAGTATTTTCACGCACCGATTCGGACGCTGGCATGACAACGGTTGAAGCGTCTACTGCGTCACCCAAAATATTGAGAATATCCTGAATCTCGATGAATTTTTCCTGCAACATTACCTGTTCGATGGTGTTCTGGGTCGCATCTTTGCTTATAATAAGCAAAGCTAAGAAAATGAAGGGTATTAGCAGAAGCCATTTCTTTCTGCCGGAATTTTTTATGTCAGCAAGAATTGTTTTCATTGCTTTTTTTCACCTCTTCTTACGAATGTGTAGTGCGGCTTTTCCTCTTCGTACAGTTTCCAGCGCAGGAAGTCATCAAGCCAGATCGCGAACGCCGCCAGGGGTATCCACGCGACGATGAAATGAGCGCTGACCTGACCGAGCAAGTTATAAGGCAGGTTGCTGTAGTCCCATACGGCAAGCTCCAGCCAGACGTTTATGATCAGCCCGGCGCAGAGTTCGATGACAGCGATTGCCGCCGTCCCTATCAGGGCTTGCCACAGAAGCCCGAGCGACCACGAGAACCAGTTGTTTGTTCCCCCGACGACGATGAAGCACAAACCGCCGACAATAAACATGGAGGGGTGGCTGTGACCCCTCCATATCAGTTCAATTCCGTAGTAGACAAAGCCACCCCATAGCCAAAGCGTCATGTATTTCATCACCTTGGATATCATCCGTCACTCCCCATTTCCTCGAGCAACGCCATCATGCTTGCTGCGAGGTCTGTCGGCAGGTCTTCGCCATACTGTATAGCCTCAAGCTCATAAGCAGTTTCCGCTCGCCTTATCCATGCGTTGATATGATTGCAATATGTCCGGTGGTATAGTATATGAGCTGTCGCAGCTTGCGCAACGGCTAAGAACGCTGCTGCCGTGTACATCCTGCATAGCTCCCCGTCGGCGTGGTAAGGTACAGTCTCAGCGCCATCCTTAACAGCTGATAGCTGGGCCATAAGCTCTATCTGGTCATGCTCAGTAAGGCTATACCTTGCCCCTTCAACTTCGATACCGCCATGGATTGCCTGAGTACACGCTCTTCCTGCGGCTTCGAGCGCTGCTACACGAAGATTGTGGATAAGAATAGTTACTTTTTCGACCTCAAGCTCTTCCGGTGGCCTAAGCTCCGCGAAGCCGTCGACGAGCTTGTACAGTGGCGCGTCCCAGGCGTCTTTCAATGGCGTGCCTGGCGGCTTCAATGACCCGTCGGCAAAAATCAACTGAAAATGCCTGCCGCCGCTATCGTTGTGCAGGATGTCGCCGTCATGGGGCTGCTCAAATGCATCGGTGAACCCGTATGTTATGCAGCCGCGCACATCAGTGCGCACGTAGTGCTTATACGCAGTGCTATCCATATTTACCTCCATTTACTCTTTTATGTAAATTTACTGCAAAATGCCCATTTTGCTGAATTTGAAGAAACGACTAAAGCGCAATTGCGCGGTATTGCGAACGGGCGAGGCGGCGATATACTGATAAACGGCAACTTTGATTATTGGCAGCGCGGCACTAGCCTTCACGATAGAGGGTATCTGGCAGACCGGTGGTGCGGCGAGCACAACCAGGGCGGCTTGTCCCAGGAGCGCAGCGAGGATGTGCCAAACAGCCAGTGCAAACACTCGCTTTTAATCACGAAAACCCTCGGAAACGGTTACGGGCCTTATGTCTTTCAAAAAATGGAACGCCCGGAGCTGTACCACGACATTACAATGACGTGGTCTGCGTGGATAAAAGCCGACCCCGGCGCATCTGTCGAAATCTATCTTAGCGGCGGTCATAGAAGTATGCAGGAAGACATCATAGGGGACGGCCAATGGCACAAATACAGCTCCACCGGCGCGTGCCAGGTCACGCAAAACTTTTTCAACTTTTATGTCCGTTACAAAGATGGTAGTCCCGCAGGGGCGAGGATATGGGTCGCCCAGGCTAAACTGGAGCAAGGCGACCGCGCCGCGCCGTTCGTTCCGAGGTTGCCGGGGGAAGAGCTGGCGCTGTGCCAGCGGTACTACGAAAAGAGTTATGCGCCGGACGATGCCCCGGGCGCAGTTATACTAAATGGCTCGGAAATGGCAGTAAGCAACGGGGCAACTGCAGGGATAGCTTATGATAGGCTGTCTTTTAATATAAGGTTTCGGGTACAAAAAAGAATTAACCCAACAGTTTATACGTATTCCTCAAACGGCGTCATCAATTCGATAAGCAAAGTTTCGTCCATTGGATATATCGCATCAGCGATACACGGGAGATCGCATAATAGTATGCACATCTCTGCGGCCACGGCGTCCGAGGTCGTCGCCAACTCTTTGTACGCAGTACACTGGGTGGCGGACGCGGAGCTGTAACCGGTGCGCCATATACCTACGGCGCGGCGTCAAGCCGCACGTCGGCGCTTACCATCCAGCGCCCGGACTCGACGACATACGCCATAAAAGTAAGATTGCGGGAGCTTGCGGCGACGGACAAGTTGTCCAAATTTTCGACCGCCTTAATACCAAACCCAGCGACCGTCGGATTGATGCGCATGGACGGCGACAGAGGCCACGACCTCACGATCCGCGCCCCGGCGGTGGCGTCCCCCGCCTCGTATATGACCACGGTGCGCAGCAGCTCCGGCAGGTCGGGCGTCTCAAATTCGGCAGGTTCGCCGCCGTTGTCCGTCAGCGAGTATCCGCCGAAATCGGTGATGCCGCTGCACTCGATGATGACAGCTCCGTCATCGCCGTAGGCCTTTATGTAGTCCGCGCCCTTTTCTGCGCGGTTGCAAGCAAATTCCTCGCCATACACAAATAGTTTCAAAATCGTTCCTCCTAACTAAAAATCTGGCCGCCCACGGACTTTGATTCTAGAGTCGTCGCGCCTGGGTTTGTGCCACCACGGACGATTATCGACGAGCCTCTAGAGTAGTATGCGATGTTGTTGCCTGCCCCGCCCAAATTATAAGCCTGGCAAAATGTATGACCGTAAGCATATATTGCTATATAGAACCCGTTGAAAAGCACTGAGTTTGCAGTGTCGTCCCCAACAGCTAGGTGAGCGCCTGAAGATGCCCAGATACCGTATCCGAGCCCCTGCGCATGGCTTTCCAAAGCACACTGATAAAAAAACACGTCGCCAACGGCTGTGATGCTGAGGCATGACGCAGGACGAGAGCCAGCCGGGCCATTTTTTAGTGTTATGCCAGATATGATAAGACGCCCAGTCGTGCTTATTGTCGCGCCCCCGGCAGACACCCCGGCTATGATCGTGTCCGATCTAGTTGCGCCATACAGCCAGACTCTACTTTGCGACGCGGGATAAACTGTAACGTTTTCGTTGTAAGTCCCTGCGCCAACCCTAACTAGGTATGTGAAAGCCTTTACCGCTACATACTCATATGTCTTGTCGATGGCTTTTTGTATGGTCAAAAACGGCTTTGCGGGAGTCCCGTCCCCCGTTGTGTCGCTGCCGGACTTATTCACGTCAAGGATTATTTGAGCACTTGCAAACTTGTTCGCAATACCGCGCAATTGCGAATCAACGGTTTTTTCGAATTCAGCAAAATGGGCAGTTTGCACATAAAACTCGGGCGGCTCGCCGCCCAGCTTTTTGCTGTCCGTAGCTATGTCGTCTGCATCTAACTTGTTGTTAAAAAGCGTTACGTGCGCGAAGTCTGAAATTTCGTGGTTCCCCAGTTCCGTTTCCGCGCCGTCGATCCGCTTGTCCAGCGCCATGTCCGCGTTTTTGCGCACGTTCGCTTCCGCAACTAGTAGCGAGTATGTAACTAGCACAGAAGGATCCATAACGAATGACCATTCCGCCTCCTCAGAAAATGCAAGAACTGAGTAGAACGTAAAAACGAATTCTGCAATCTCAGTTTTCGAGGGGATATTCAGCCCCACAGGGTCCTGCATAATTGCCACAAGTACGGGGGGATTGCTTTCGTTGTGCGCCCAAATTCCGTACTGTGTCATTTGGTACCCGGCATCAAGATTAATGTTTGTTATCTGCGCGCCAATTATTTTGCCGCGATCTGAGTCCGTAATACTGACAATTGGCAATTGCTGCTTTTGTGCCAGGAGCGCTGTCTGTGCGCTTAGCGACTCAGGAGCGACAAATCCAGTTCCACCCGCAGCATAATCAATTTGTAGTCCTACGCCCTCTAAGCTCTGTTGCAACAGCGATATTCCTTGCTTAGTTACAGTTGCGTTAGCCCACGCCATCTACCATCACCTCCACTGTTATTTCGCCTTCGATGCACAAGACGCCAAAGCCAACGTATACCATGCTAGTGCCTTGCGGGTGCGCCGTGTACTCCACTGCGTACGGCGACGAACGCAGATTCTTATAATATTCGAGTCGGTCTAGTACGCGCTGATGTTTACCCGGATCGACGTCCTCGTAAGTAGCGTCAATCAGAAGCTTAAAGTGATACGGCGGTCCTCCATATTCAAACCATTCGAGGACTTGAGTATTGCTGTAAATAGCCGATATAGCGCTTTCTACAGCCGCCTTAGTCCCGAGCTTTCTGAACACGCCGAAACTATCCTTAAAAATCTGGCGTTTTTCTTCCAGTGTGTAATCAGGATCCCACCAGTCCACGCGGAAGTCAAAAGCGAGGATATCAAGCAAATCCTCCGGAAGATCATCTATCCGGGTATATATCCTTATGCCTTCGATTTCTCCCGGGCGGCATGACAGCATCTCGGCTGATATCGACGTGATCCCGAGCATTGCCTCGTCGGTTTTTAGCACCTCCGGGACGGAGCGCATCAGGTTTTCTGGATTGATGCCATATTCGCTACTCATCCTCAAAACCCCCGTTGACTATATTCGGACTGCCCCTGATTGCCGCTATCTGCGGGACCATTGACTCTTTAGGAGTCCTTTGTCTGCCATCCCGTAACACCAAGAATTCAGGAGAGTGTAAAACAATGCGCTTTACGCCGCCTGTTGCCCTTACCCTTTGCCTCAGCTCGTCTGGGTTTATATCGCGTCCGAGCGCCCCGCACTGCCATGCGATATAATCATCAACTGCGGCTTTCACCGCTGCTTCAATGTCTGCCGAGCTGGTTTCAGTTCTACTTGGTATGTAATACTCGAAGTCAATCTCATATTCGATTATCTCCGGGTCGTCCATCACGACATAATCCGTGAGTGGCCTCACATCATCAGCGCTGCATGCGTCATATACTTTTTGTTTGATTTCCTCCCCAGCGATCGTGCCGTCTTTCATCAGGATATAAATATTGACCTGCCCGGCGCTCGGAGCAACCGGGACGACATCAGCGATTTCGGTTGACTGCATTTTCGCAAAATAGATATATGCGTTCCGCGCCCCGGCTGTACTTTTCGAGCCTCGGCTCTCGCGCATCAGGCGGTAATACTCATCGTCATCGGCGCGATCGGAGCCGCCATCGCTGACGGTCACGTTTTCAGTACTTTGAAAATATGCAACATTATCGACGTCGACCAGCGTATTTATTTGCCCTAGCGCAAAGTTGTTTCCGGCAACACCGGGCGTTAAGCACTCTATGGCAACGTCAGTGAACTGCTCACCAATCGGAATATATGAGTCCTCCTCTGTACGCCATGTCAGCGTACCTCTTGCATCGCTTACCCGCGTACCTGCAGGTATCAATATCGACGTGTTCTGCACTGCTGACAGGTGGAACCGCTGCTTGCTTGCCGCTGGTTTTGCCTCCGGGCGCACAAGCTCGTTAAACAACTGGCCGAGCTCGTCAAGGTTCTCGCCGTCCGCGCGTGACGGTAAGTTTTGGTTGCCTGTGTAATTATTCAATGCACGTTCGTGGATGATAATGTTTGCCACCCACTGGACATAGAGCCTGTCGTTGCTGCCCGGTGTCGCAACCCTGCCGGTTATCCTCTCGAAGCCTGCCAGAAGGTCAGCCAGGAGAGGGTTGACGTCCGTGCTCACGAACTTGTATTCAGGGTTTCTACCGAACCTCATTTATCTCCACCTCCACTCTCGGAATCATCTTCCCGGGGTTATCAGGCGCATGTGTAAAATTGACGTTTGATAGCGTCGCCTCCGGCACCCATTCCCTCAGTCCTTCCGTTATCTCCACTACCGCGATAGGTATAGCCACGTTCATCGGCTTGTCCAAGAATCGCATCGGGAGTCCGAACCCGCGATACAGGGGGCAGGAAAGCTGCCGCGTCGATAACAGGTTCGCAATCCTGTTCAAGACAGAGGCTACATAGTTAGATACGTTCGGCCACGCCTTGCCGTCATTAAGCTCGCTTACTGTGTATGTCATTGCTCACCTCACGCATTCAAGTACTCAAGCAGGCTGATGGAAACGTCAGCGCCTGATAGGTTCCCCTCTCTGTCGAAGTACTCCATCTTTATTCGGTGGTTCCTGATTGTCCATCGAAATTTACCGTAGCCTTTACTGCCAAACACGAGCGGTAGCGTGATGCCCTTCCGTTCGTATGTCCATATCTTACCAAGCTCCTCCATGACGTCGACGCCCAGCTCGGTCATCAGCTTTATGTCAAAAGACATTTTGTCGGCGTCGATCCCGGTGAACTCGGTCAGGGCGTTATTCAAGTGGCGCTGGTGCTCGGTATAGCGTACTGAACCTGACCACTGAATTTTGGCGGCCGTTTCCACAACGTCTGAATTGACTTTGAAAAGAATGTCCCCAAGGCATCCTATTTGCGCCACTACAATCCCCCCAGTATGAATCCATCTCCGTTGAAAACGGGTAAATAGAGTACCAGTACGCGAGCGCCGACTATAGGCATCCAAGCCGCCAGTGTTGTCCCGCTGTGCTCATGGCTCTCCATGATATCGTAGGTCACTACATGCCTATGCCCTCCAGCGTTTGATATATCTACCGGCGCGTCATGCGTGTGATCAGGCTCAAACGATACTCCGTGTTCGTGGATATGAGCGCCGCCTTGAACTCTGACTGCTGCGCCATAGAATTGCAAAACGCTGAGCCAGCCTGAAACAATGCCGAGATCGTCATACCATACACGGGCTTTCCGCTTTGTCGGGTCAACCGCTTGGACAGTGCCGACACGTACGAGGTTTTTCAGTATGTTTTCATCCATCAAATCCCCTCCAATACTTGCCGCAGCGCGATCTGGGTCGTGTATCCGGATTTAGTCACCGTATGCCGCGATTGGCTTATAATGAATTTTCCTCTCCATGGTCCCCAGCCGATAAGGTTTACAGTCAAGCCGGCTACCAGGTTCGGGTTTCCCGGATATGTAAATTGCGCAGTCAAGCCAAACTTGTTGACCGCCCTTAGCCGCATGGCTGCCAGCGTCTGCGCTTCTCCTATACTGTTTACTTTTGCAGTAATCTCAAGTTGCTGGTTTCCCTCGCGGTCTTTCTTGTAATCGTCCGCTAAAGCAACCCCTTCAATCTTGCGGCCAGTGTCCGGATCGGTATAGCTCACACGGCATGACGAATATCTTTTTCCTGCCGAACCAGAGTTTAGGTTCCACTTTAGATACTTGCCGTCCCCTCGCTTTATGTCCATTACTGACGGTTTGGATTCGTACTCAGATTGGTTGAAAAGTACGATTATGTGGTTCGTTACTTTCAACGATATCCCTGCGTCTTTACACAGTTTTGATAGGAACGCGATGTCACTGGTTTTGACCTGCTCGACGCGATTATAGAACGGGTCGGTGGAGGACCCGAACATACATTTCATACCGCCTGAGACTGCGATTTCTGTCGCGACTTTCGAGAGGTGGCACGCCTCCCATGCTTTGCTTTTTTCAGTCTGACGTATACCTGTGCCGTATGGTAACGAAGTGCTCTTGATTGTGACGGTTGATGGCGG
>Ga0123353_10015007_pt1 | contig 11215 bp, 8 predicted proteins | sample TergutLab28metaG_3_FD_92763 | JGI IMG/M metagenome (GOLD analysis project Ga0123353, IMG submission 92763) | Labiotermes labralis P3 segment gut microbial communities from Petit-Saut dam, French Guiana - Lab288 P3 | ecosystem: Host-associated > Arthropoda: Insects > Digestive system > Gut ... | reverse complement strand
AGGATGAAGTAAACTACATGTTTCGGCCTAATGTGGCCATCATCAGGTTTACATCCGAAAGTATGGTGGTACTGCTTTACAGGATTGGTATGGATATGTCACGATGGTGAGATCTCAGCATCTGTGATGTTTGTTATATGCTATTTATAGGGGGGCAGGTGGGGTATCTGTAATGTGCGCTATCCTGGGGGTGCATCTCTAGTATGTCTGCTGGCTGCTGTCCTGTGTGGTCTCCCGTTACTGTTTTTCCATATCCGATGTCTATTACTGGTGGGTTTTTGTTATGGGTTCTGTGGAGAGGAGAAAAAAAACCAAAGAATAAGAATATTTTAACAGTTGACTGATTTGGTTTGAAAGCACGTGTACGTTGAGTCTGTTCAAATACATAAATAAATAAAAATACAAGAGACATGCCGTGTCGATGATCGACTTTCTACATCAGGGGTTCCTGACGTCATTCAACTCACGGCTTCTCGGTTTTACATATATTACCTAATATTTTTAATTACAACCTTATCACAGGGTACATCGGGATGTAAACAATGGATGTCTAGTCCGTTAATTAATTGCTATAACTCCTGGTGCACTTATGTTGAATATTGGTAGAGAAATTGAAAATTGTTGCGTTAGCCATCCTGTTAAACCCGTGCTGTTGAGTGTGCCTACAGATTACTTAGAGCGAGTTTCAGTATTCATTCACCAATGACGTTTGAGGTGGTGGTTTCAAATTTTGTTGGTCGTTAGAAGCGTTTCGCTTACCCAGGGATAGACATTGTCGTTCTGATTGTGTTTTCCAGTTGATTATGTTTACAATGAATTCGAGATTCATAGATCACTATAAAAGGACTGGCTTATTGTGCACGGAAGCTGGAAAATGTAAACGAGCACAGCAGAAATTGGAAGATCGACGTGTTTCCAGAACTGAGCATTTCAGCAGGCAGCGTAATTTGAAAGGCTTAAGTGGTGATTCCGAAACTCACAGTAAGTGATGGCATTTTCTGTTATTAGGCAAAATTATTGCCATTAGAAGTTTAAATTTATACAATATTTGGTCAGAACTGTTACTAGATTATTGTTATTTATTATTGTGATTTTCGGCCTTTTTCTTCGGAAGTTTCTATGGCTAGTTATATCTTGTAAGGCTTTAGTGAATTGGTAGTCAGAAATCGCCGGACCATTACCATTTCCGGTACTTATGAGACAAAAGTAATATCACGAGCGAGTTCAGTCATCAATTTATAGGTCTTTCCTCTTGCTTTCCCACCGAAACCCAGTATGCATTTCTCTTCCTGTCCATATGTGTGTGACATACTCCGCCCTTCTCTTTCTTGTGGATTTGATTAGTTTAATAATTTTTGGTGAAGAGTACACACATCATTGAAATTAACATTCATTAGGAAAAAATGCTTATATCTAAAATATGAATTTGTGAAAAATTGCATAAGGCTGCAGTTGTATAAGTAGGAGTGTTTCTGTCCATGGAATGTTCTTACAATGGCTTTATGTATCACTCTTCATGCAGGCCATTTTGCATGATTGCAGGCTATATAACAACTACTGCTGTTCCCTTCCACTGTGAGCAGGGTACCATGTATTAGTTTAATTAATTGCAGTGAATATTATTTTTATCCAGTAGGTGCTTGTTGTTGTTTGGAGTGTGAAGTCTTGCATTATCTTGCTGAAATATGTGCTGTGTTCTTTTGTAACCAGACAGGTGTTCAGAAAATTGTGTCAGAACATGTGTGAATTTATGATCTCGAAAAATGGGTCCAATAATACCAGTGGAACTTACGCCTCATGTTTATGTCAACAGTATGTAATGATCTTTCTTGGGTTAATGTGTGGTTGTATGCAAGTCACTGCCTGTTATTGTCAGATTTAACATATCCACCAATATGAAACTAAGATTTGTTTGCTGCATAGAATCTGTGATGTCAGTTTCTGTAGCATGCAACCAATGAAGGTACCACTTCACAAGTTTCATTTTGCTTCATGATCTACATCAGGGAGTTTGTGAACCACAGTTGTATACAAATGCAAATGCAACATTTTTATTACATTTGTTGTAATAATGCAGACCCACCATTTACACCAGAAACTGCACCAGTGATTTTCTCATAGATGAGTCACATCTGGAACAAGTTTTGTTCAGCTTTTTTCAGCACATCTTCTGCTTCATCTTATACTGTCTACAATGGAGCCTGTTTCTTTAAATTCTTTTGCTTTATCTGTAAATTGTTTTCCTGTTTGGAAATTAAACATCTGGAAATTTTCATCTGAATTGTTGATGGGAGGCTGTTTTCTCTTTATAGTTGTCAACCATACAGGTTATTTAATGCATTTCTTTAGAAATGGCATTTTAATGCACTTTGATTTTGCTATATGAACTGTATAGGACAAAAATTATTGTTGCCATTAAAAAGTAACAGCTGTGCACAAAATTTCTGAATTTTTGGGATTTCAAACTCTCATTAATTAAGGCCGATTATACCTCGAGTTCTTAATAATTATATGGATTTTCATAACCATGATACATGAAAGCTGCTATCTGTTTGGATAAGTGTGTTAATTTGGTGTTGGATGATCTATGCACTTTATTGGTTCTCTAATGCTGAACAGCTTAATGTTTTAATTTTTCAGAAACAGTAGCTGATGCAAGAAAATTAAAACTACTAAAATGGAAGGAAGAGAAAGAGAAACTAAAAAAATGGAAGGAAGAGAAAGAAAAGCAGAAAATGTTGAAGAAGGCTTCTGTAAAACCAGTTTTTAAGTGTGGAATTGTTCGTCATAAAGTTGGATCACCATATCTTAATGATATTTCCAACAAGTACTGCACTGGACATACAAAGAAAATATCATCCAAACCTGCAAAATGTGAAGGACAGACATTTGCCCAAAAATCTTGCACACTGAAGAAGAATGTTGAAATAGATAATAAATTACCCTCGTTTGCTCCACCAAACTTCAAATTCAAGGTATTTCTTTGACTTGTTTAGTGGCCTTCATAAAAGGGTGCAAAAAATGTGAATGTAATTTTTTATGCTTACTGCACTTAAGCATTTTTACAGGTGATTTGTCATTAAATTAATATATAGAGAAGGCATCTCTTGCTCATTTTAGAAACAGTTCACAGTACAGAATTCTCCCACTCCCTATCCCAGCAGAATGCCTTGATGTGGATGAAAAATTGCTCTAGATCCATCACTGCCATTACATTGTTAATGTTTTGTGATTTCAGCCACCTGAAGTCCGACCAGCAGCAGTGACTGTAGAAGGACCCAGGTACTGTATGATCAAATTCCTTAAGTGTTTCTATTATTTGTCAGGCACGGTTTCCAGAGACAAGTATCTTGTGTTGTCACAAAAAGTGTAAGTCTAAAGATAGAAGTGACAAAATTCTTAAATACCTTAGGTATTAAAGCTTAGAATATCAGCTGCCTGAACACAAGAACTGCCTTCATTTTCACAATGTTCAGAATGTATTTTGAATAATAATATTGAAGTTATGTTTAATATAATAGTTGGTAATGGAATGCCATTTTGACAAGCTATTTGTTGTCACATATTGAGGGAATGGTTAAGCATCTGTATTGACAGTTAAAAAGTACATAATTCTATTACAGACAGAGATGAGAATCACTACTAGGTATAAATATATTATTTTAATTTAATTGGGCAGTTAAAAATCCATATTATGTGAATAAGGGAAACAACACTGATTCCACCACTCTTTTGATACACAGGAAATTCATTCTGCCTTTGTGGTGGGATCACTGAAGTAGTACTTGTTCTTTGATCACTACCAAGTGCTTGTATTTTCTTTATCATCTGAAGTATCTTTTCTTCTGGGATGTGATGCTAGATCATTGGGTATTTTACTTTTTGATGTTTTGAGACAATGTGGAGGTCTCATCTTCAAGGGTTGATGTGTCCAAGAAGAATGCTAGAGAACAGGTGATGTGTGAAAGTACAGGGAGGAGTGATTGGCTAATGGAAAAGTTAAAGAGCTAATTAGGAAGGAGAAAAGGAAGTTCGTGGTGGAAAGAAGAGAAAAAAATGATAGGAAATAGCAGATGGCAGCTGCCGCCACTGGGCTAAGTGCAACCAGTCCAGATGGCTCGATCTTCATCTGTTATTTTCATTTACTGTCAAAAGGCTTGAGAATGTAGGAAGTTTTAACAAAGTGCCATAGGTGTAGTCTCGTATCCACGTATTCTTGTGTTAATGGTTTCAGAAGTAATACCTCTGGCGCAAGCAAAGGTGTCATATCTACCAAAAGGAATAACCCCAATCCGGAAAGCTCCCTGCGAAGGGTTACACGATCACAGACACGTGCTGGCACTCAACAAGTACAGGTAAAGTTCAGTCATTGTCAATTACTACTTTTCTGAATTTACAGATATGTAATTTAGGTGTTAATGACACTTACAAGATTATGTGCAGCATCTCAGAATTTTGCTGTAGTGAAGGTAAAGATTCATGTCATGTCACACATGCATTGATTTGTTTATTTCTTATTTTATTTTTTACTAGGCATGCTCCATGATAGAATTTTAAAAGTTTGTTATGCCTGTCCATCTGTCCACAAGTGACAACATCTGAACTACTGTAATTGACTAATATTGATTACAGTTGGTTATAGTAGATCTATGCTGAATTTTGAAAAGAATATTTAGCTTTGACTTTTTTTTTTTTTAACTTAGGAGTATAAATCAGTGTTTATGAATAATCAAAGTACCATAACAGCTGCTGCAGAAACTACATGTAGTACATACCCCATCTCTTATTGTGTTCTATTCTGTGTCCATTTTGCATGAACTCCAAGTAGCATTGGTAAACTATTGACAGCAGCAGGTTGTTGCTTCCACAGGTGATTAAAAAGGTTTTGTTCCAGTTTTTACAATGCAGTTATTCAGGCTGTAATTTCTGTGTAAGATGAATTTTTGCTCTCTGTATTTTGTTTCCAAGGATTAAAGCATGGTCATCTGGAGAAAGATATCAATGGGAGAGCAACAAATTTTCTTTCAATTACCATTTTTTACAAATTACTTTCAATTCATGTAGTGTACAAAATCAAATTAAATAAGCAGTCTCCTCCCCATATCATTGGCAACAGAGCCAGTATTCACGTGAATCTGGTACCCAAGACCAGAATTGTCACACTTGTTATAATAAATGGCAATTGTACTGTGGCTTATATATAAATATATTGATGATTTTTCAGAAAGGTACATGTAATCGTGTTGCTGCTTAGAACATTAATTGGATAGATCCTTCGAAACTAATTTACACATTACATGCACCATTAAAGAACCTACATTCATATATGCAAACACACATGAACAATAAAAAAACCCTATAAATTAATTTTATATATTTAGGCAGCAAGGAAATTTACTGTATTTTTAAGACTTGCTGTGTAATCTCTGTGTTATGTTCTACAAAATGGTGTTTATTCCACAATTTTATCTTTTTCTGTTTAAATAATGTGTTTGTCATAAACCATACATTAAATTTAAATACAAACCTGGTTGTTTAAAGGTTAATAAAGCAGTTTAATGATGGAAAAATGCAGTTGCTGGTCATTTATCAGTGTCAGTGAAGCTCATAATACTATTAAAGACAGATATTGGAATATACTCTAAATGTGGATTCTGTTGGATGCAAAGAAAAATATTTTTGAGTTATAAAATTGGTCATGTCATATTGTTGCACATTGGTGGTACCTATGCTGAGTGTGCATGCACTGTTTAGTGTATGCTTTGTGATGATACTGCCATTGTAATATTAATGGTTGTCAACAGAGTCATTAGAGGTTAACAACAGTGTCTGTAAAGTACTAAGCAAAGGCTTTTAATGAGTTATGAATGTGTATGTATGTTATTAGTGATAACTTAAAATGTTGTTTTGCTGTTATGGCACTGTACAGCTGTTGCTTGATGCATTAAATGGTGCCAAGCAACAAAGCTGTTAGGAACATAAATTGCCTTCATTCTGTGAAAGAGTTAATGGTTGTGTGACATGGCAAGTGGCAATTATATATAAAATGTGTAGATATATTTGAGGAGGAATTCTGCTGTCAGTTCTAGCAGAGTTTTTTCTTCGCTATGTGTTTAGTGCCATGGAGATGTCAGAATGTAACACATCTCGGCTGCAGTATGGTGGTAGGATTGATTCTGAAGTTCAGATCTATTCAACATTTTCTCCTTTTCAGCATAACTCTACCGGTGTTCAACTTAGAGCTGAAAAGCCAATACACAAGTCTGTACGTATACCTAAAAACAGAGATGTGTCCAGAACAGGTGAGGAGACAGGTTTACAGTTTCATGTATGTGTGTGTTTGTGTGTTTTAATCATGTAAGGTTTTACCTTCAACAAGGTCTGCTGGTCCTGCAAACAGCATCTGTTAGTGTTAAGATGTTTTGAGTTGAAAAACTATCACCTGTAAAGATAAGTGTTCCTTTCTTGATCATATTTAGTGTGGTGTTGCTATTTACTTTTTACTAAACAGTCTAGCCTGTATCTAGGAGGTGCCTACTTCAAATTTCTGGCAGAACCAGAGCATTTTCCTTTAAAAAAGTTTTCTTCATTCCCACCAGACAAATGGCAGGATAGTATCACGGTCATACCATAGCTGCTTCCTTACAATTTGTCAGTCATCCTATCCTTCAATGCAATATTCTCTATTACTGACATTTTCCCATCTACAAAAATAATTTTGACTGATTTGCTTTAGTTATTTACACATTACAGTACTCCTGACTTATATACTCTTTGTTACTGGCAAGCACTAAAGATAAGTTTTCTGTTTTTGGGTCAGAAGCACAAGGAATTGATAGCAGTAACTCAGACACTGCGGAAGGAGCAGTAGCTCCAAAACAAGATGCACTAGTAATTGGGCACATGAGTGTTGAAGACTCTGCAGGACCTTGTGATAGAAATATTGCTGAAGAACCTAATACATCAGAATCGCCTGTCAAATGTGAAGCAGTCTCCACACCTGTTAGAATGGAGTGCTTTCCATTCCGGTACAGTCCTTATGTGACTATGCAACGTGGCAGTTCAGGAAGACGGTCACGTTGTAAGTGTTATATTTTCTAGATGGTGGTCATAATTGAAATTTCTTTTTACATGTACCTTTTGAGAAACTATCATGTGAGCAGAAAAAGAAAATCTGGTTCATGTTTCTGAGAGTGCCTAGATGCTTGTCATGTACAGTTTGTCAATGAAACTTGAATTTGTAGAATTGTATCATGTAGCTTATATCCTCCATAAGAAACTTTCATGAATGTAGTCTTTTTGTATGTGTGTGTGTGTGTGTGTGTGTGGGTGGGTCATGCTAGAGCTCAAAAGGGTTCAGTTTTGGGGTGAAATTTTTGGTGGATGAAGGAAGTAGGCCTGGAACAAAATATTTCACGCAAAAAAATATTTATGTGAAATATAATGACGGGCACTAAACTGTACTAAAACGGGAAGTTGGATAAAGTGCTAGTGAAATTTGATCAATGAATGTTCCGCTGTGGTTATACTGACCTTACAAAAATGGTTTGCAGTATTAAAAGATACGCCTAAGCAATATCACCAAGATGTCAGCAAAGTAAACAATTCTCCACTGGGTACCTCAGCTTCGGGTTCATGTGCACATGATGAAGCCTACAACAATCAGCATCATGGGGTCTTATACTTCAGGTAATATGTTTATAAGTTCATGTTTGTTATGGAAAAACTTTATTTATAGCAATCTTATATGGTAATCTGTCCTTGTTTATGAGTTTGCTACTCATGGCCAGATTTCCAGCAGTGTATGATGACAGAATTTGTTTCAAGCTATCCGTCTTGAAGCTTTTGTGATGACAATATTCAACAAAATTTTTTCAGGCAGGCAACTACATCAAACTGTAAAGATGTTCCACTCATTCAGACACTGACTCTGTTCCTATGTTATGATGATGATGATGATGATGAAGAAGAAGAAAAAGAAGAAGAAGTGTGCAGGGTTGGTTCCTGAAACTTTGGAACTTCTTGACACTTTGCTGTGGCTGTCTGCCTGATAAGATTTTATTGAATTGTTTCAAGTTCTTCCCCTGCTAGAAACAGTCTTTGTATACTGCATTTGCTTATATGAATGACATAGTAATCATGGTACATAGTAGCCATTAAATTTTAGAATGTTATTATGTAAAAAGTTGTACTTCCCCTTTGTCTCCTGAAGAGGAAAAATGTTGTTGTTTTCAGGACTGTTTTGGACAACGCAGTAAGCAGGTTGGAGGGCAGGTGCCAGGAATGGCTCCACATTCAAAGTTCAGTTAATGATCTACCACTGGAAGCAAGTGAAATGATTGATGCAGCTGTGGGTCAAACACAGCTCCTTTTGAGGAGCAAGTTCAGTCAGTTTCGTGATCTGATTAATAATTGTGAGAAAAGTCTGACAGGTGAAACAGACAAACCTGTCACATGTTTGGATCTTGAAGGATTTTGGGACATGGTGTTTATACAGGTACAGAGACTTTTGATACCTACCTCTACCTAGTAACTGAAGTGCAAAGCCTTATTTTTGGTAAATTAATGGAGTTAACATAATAATGCACATTCCCCTCCAGTTTTCCATTTTATAACACGTATATTGGTCATTATTTTATTCTCAGTCCTCTTTTGTTCCTCAGAAGTTCAGCTGGCCAAAAAAATCCCTTATGCATTGTATGTAATTCATTATATGTTGTTGGGCACAGGATATCTGTTTTTGTCCTGGTCATCAGTACTCTAGTATGACGTAGTAGTAGCACTCTCGTAGTTCTTCTGGAATTACATCAACAGTATTAGGGATTCGGGGTCCATGACCCGCATAGCCAATCTTTCATTCTGCCTCAGGCAGTCATATACACTTGTTTTCCTAGAAGTTTGTTATTCTGTAGGTGATGTGTTATCACAATACATGTATGTGGTGGTATTATGTTGTGCAGTCATTGCACGTTACACCAATTGCTTTCTGTCCCCATAAGAATGATTTAGCAGGTATCCACTTACAAGTAAATCCATCATATTCTCTCCATAATTAGTGCAGGTATGATGCAAGTTTCTGTAATAACTATATCACAATACTTTCTCTTATGTCTATGCAAGCAAAATAATTTGAATGCAAGACCTATGCTCACTATGTGACTAGTGCAGTTGAAAACTCACACAATCCCAGTATGTTAAGAGTGTTTGGTTTGTGTATTCCAGTATGGCATGGTGCAACATAAATATTTGGCTTGTCACCTGCTTACCACCACTTTTTGTGAGATATGACAAGATCTGTAGATGCATTTATGTTATTAGTGGTGTATTTTATATTTTGTCTGTTTTATTACATTACATACATTAATTTTATCACATTTACTGTGCCAGAAGGAGTGAAGTTGTACCACAATATTGCCCTTTGGAAACTGGTCCATTTTCCAACATTTCCCGCCAAAATAGATAGATGTGTCGCGAAATTACCATCTTATTTATAAATGGAGTTAGATTAAAATTTAACTGAATTTGAGTAAATGAATAAAATACTGTGGATTTAAATGTCACATGTAATAATACCTTTGGTCCAAGAATATGTGTGTGAGAATGTATGATTATTTGCTGGCACTTCTCATGATAAAAAAATGTGAAAAAATTAATATTCTGGGCATTCAGCTGGAGACTGGTTTCTGGTCGCTGATCCTTGGAGTCTGTCTGCCAAAGTACATCAAGGTTTGTCAGTGTGCTTTGTAGAAGTTCTGCAACCACAGACACTTGACTTATTTCATTACTGAGGCCAGACTAGGGAGGGTGGGAGGGTACTTTCTAGCCATGCTTTTCAGTTCTGCCTGGTATCAAATATTCATAGTGAAGTACAGTACAGTACACTAGAGCACAATACAGTGGGGTGGGCACCACAGTGACTCTTGAACCTGGACTGTTTCTGATCTTTTGTGCAACCCTTTGCCTAAGCTTTCAGCAGTCACATATTTCAAACAAACTGCAATGGACAGAGATGTCAGCAAAGTCACTTGGTTTCAAGAAGTGATGGCCCAGGTGCCTAAATCTTAATACTGGCAGGGGCTCAGAGTCACACAGAATATGTGAGGCTGTTTCAGAGGCCTGTTTCCATCTGCCACGCCCAGGATTGTCTACCAACCCCAGCTGAAATAGTGTCCTTGTAAATGACAGTGTCCATTTAGCATTTCTGTCATTATATTGACTGGTTTCTACTCAAGTTGAGTAATTTCCTAGCTCTTTTAGTAGAGGGTCCTTTAAGAAAACCCTTAGCCTGCCTTTGTTGACGAATGGGCTGCAGTTGCCTCTTGTTTTCCCTGCTCATCCAGCTTGTTGTCACTTCCCTGGCAACCATTATGGATATGCCAAGGGCAGTCTGAGTTTCTGTAAGTGGAAGTGAGGAGCCTTGCCTGGCTAAATGATCAGCTATTTCATTTCCATCAATCCAAATGTTTCTAGACACCCATACCATTTAAATTCTTAATGTACTGCTAGTTGTACCAGTGACTGAGGGTAATCCCACACTAATTTACAATTTATCTGGGAACCTTCAAGGGCTTTAATGGCTGCTTGACTGTCAGAAAGGTTATTGAAGTGTGGCCCTTTCCTATGTTCTCCATTACATATACCTCAATGACATATACGAGGTGTAGTCAGTAAGTTTCCGGATTGATGATTTAAAACACACGAAGGCTACCTTAGACATTAGGGGCCGGCATCACCTTCAAAGTAGTCCCCTTCTGGGGCTTGACAATGATCCCAGCGGCGCTGCCAGTTTTTGAAGCATCCTTGGAAGTAATTTTCTCATAGTGTGTTCAGGACGGCTTGCGACTCTGCTTGAATTTCCTCCGTCTGAAATCTTTGCCCCTTAAGCTTCATTTTCGGTTTTGAAAATAAGAAAAAGTCACTGGGTGCAAGGTCAGGTGAGTAGGGAGGATGGGGCACCACAGTCATCTTATCGGTCAAAAACCATCGAGTCAGGAGGGCAGCATGGGCTGGCGCATTGTCATGGTGGAGCAGCCATGTATTGTTCCGCCACTGATCAGGTCCCTTCCTTCGCATATTCTCCCATAGACGTTTCAAAACTTCAATGTAGAATGCAGTATTAACTATTTGACCAGGAGGAACAAATTCTTTGTGAACAATTCCCTTCTGATCAAAGAAACAAATCAACATTGACTTGATGTTGCTTCTCACTTGCCTT
>Ga0123353_10015006_pt1 | contig 11216 bp, 8 predicted proteins | sample TergutLab28metaG_3_FD_92763 | JGI IMG/M metagenome (GOLD analysis project Ga0123353, IMG submission 92763) | Labiotermes labralis P3 segment gut microbial communities from Petit-Saut dam, French Guiana - Lab288 P3 | ecosystem: Host-associated > Arthropoda: Insects > Digestive system > Gut ... | reverse complement strand
GGCCCTGAAGCTGGACATTTACAGTTTAGCACACCATTTATGTAAAATGTGAATATTTTATGAACCAAGAAGGATAACATTAGGAAATACAAGACATTTTGTGGAGGAATAAACGTAGATGGCGAGAGAAAGTCTAAAAGAAAATAAATATATTTGTTGACTAAATATACAAAAAGCGTATTCTGGGGAGTAGCGGTACTTCTGTCCTATATATAGGATGCATGGTGCCTAAAGGTTAAGTTCAGACATTCTTTGAACACTTCTGAAAATCCTCAGTTTAAAACAACAACCCTGCTTCACAAAAAAAATTCTGCAAATTCTCGTAAAAATTTGGGCAGCTTCACTGTAGGTGTGAATATACTACACATTTATATTCTTCCTTAACAGCAGCCACAAAGTCTGTCATCATGAACTTGCCGTAAAAATGAAAACATCATGATCATCGTGAGGGTACTCCAATAAAGAAACAAATAAATTTCTACTACTATGTAAAACCGAAATCAATTTTCAAGCTACCGACTGCTATAACATCACTGCCTATTTTCGGAGTTGGAATCGGTGCGCTGCCATGCGAAACAAATGAATGCTGTGACTAGTGTTAGGCTCTGGTGGTTGTCAAGACAACGGTAATCATGAATGGAGTACTGCACAGCACAACAGAGCACTCAATGAAGGTTAATGCATGATGCTGGACCAGGAGCTTCGAAGCAAAAATGTGACATGCTCGCAGTCACGCTTGAATTGTAGCTGGTAACTGCACTGCCGGCCTTTGTATAAAAATCGTCACCAGTAACGTTAAAGCTTCCCCTACAGGCCTGGAGAGGCCGTGTGGGCTCCAGGAGGTTTAAACTCCCAGATTTAAAGACAATAATTGGCACAGGAAGGCTACCATAAGGTTGCCAGCCCTACTCACCGGCCCCCTTTACCCCCCAGGAAATACTCCAAGTACTGATTTCTGTTCGGGGCTAAGTCGATGCCAGGGGCATAGTACGGCCGGAAGGTTTATGCTAATGAAAAATTCTAGTGAAACCATCGGGATTCGAACCCGCGACCTTCCGGACTGTAGCGCGGAAAAGTCCTCACGAGGGCCTCCAAAATTACTACAGACGCAGGTGCAATGGTCACCCAACAAGACAGGAGCAGTCAGCAAATACGTAGGCTATATCCCAGACAGGTTTGAATGCAAAAGGTTGTGTTTTTTGTAAGATTTATTTTGCAAACTACCTCTCAGCACCATGCTTATTCAAACAACACGTAATGCGTGCCGTGTACTGTCATGCCATTTCTGCAAAATACATTCTGTTTGTTTCTGAGCTGGCAACACCACATAAGAAAACACTACACCTGGCCATCCACCTTCAGCGAGTTAAGAAAACACGCATGCCACGTGGCGTAAAGCGTTATAAATGTGTCCTGTATACTTAAAGCAGTCTTCTAAAAGAGTGGCCAAAAACTGACACAAGGCATTTAAGACGTCCCGAGCATGCGCAGTGCTGTACTTGCTGACGACCTTCGTTAACAGGGTATCCTTGGAAGAGCTGCATAACGCAAAGGCGTAGGCAGAGGTTTCATGTGCTTCCACATCACGGCAAAATATCACTGACAAATCCAAAAGCATGCCCGAACTTCGCCTACAGAAGTCCAACCAACAATACGATTCATCAAAATACAACAAATCTACATGGCCCTGGAAAAGGTGAACACAACAACCCTTCTTTTTTAATGTTACGTGTACCGTGCATACTGGCACACACACACACCAAATGCACACAATATCCTCGTACATTAAAACACTTTATTATCCAACATATACACAAATATATAATTCGTAGATACAATTAGAATTATTATAAAATATTTAAAAACATTTAAAATCGCTCCAACATGTTTCGGATCACAAGGGACCCATCATCAGGGAGCTTTATACAGTGCCTGGCTAATGGTTCTATCGCGCCCGTTGATGTGGACGTAGTCGGTGTTATGGCATCTGTTAGATAATAAAGTGTTTTAATCGTCAATGATGCACGGTACAAACATGAAGATCCTCGTACATGTTTCGGCACTCCATGGGTGCCATCATCGGGGAGTCTTCACAGTGGTTAAAGTAGTACTTTCACAATGGTTCGTTTTACGCACCACAGTCACACACCTGCATGCGTATTAAAATTTCAATTCAAGTACATCCGAAACCATCCACAAAAATGTTAAACTGTGAAAACAACAGTGGAGATACTCTTTCAAGCTCCACGTGGGCTGTGATTGGCGGTATTACGATCTTCACTAGATGAATACGCTTCTACGTAATACACACTGTACACACAACAGTACCAGAACTCTACCCACATTTGGGTTTTGAGGTGGCCCCTGAACGACTATCATCCAGTGAAGATCGCAGTAATCCCAATCGCAGCCCACATGCAGCTCGAAGGCGCATCTCCGCTACTGTTTTAACATTTTGCCGTTTTTCTACAGTTCCTGCTGTGTTTCAATTGAAATTTTAATAATGCAGAGCAGACAACGGGCCATTTCAAAAGGACTACTTTATCCAGCGTGAATACCCCCTGTTGATGGCACCCATGGAGTGTCGAAACATGCAGGAGATTTTGTGCCTCCGATGTACATACAATATCCTTTACACGGAACTCACTACACATCATACAGTGACAAGATCCACAAAGGAACTGAAGATGAATTACGTACGTATACAAATAAAACTACAAAACAACAACACACAACTTCTTAAACATACTTTAACTGAAAACGCCTTAATAAATACTGCCGTCTTACTGTTTAGACTATCATACTTTTACGTAAAAATACTATTGCAAACAGTTTGTTAAACGCACATCGTTTACATTAACTGCAAGGATACTGCTCTACAATATGAATTGCTTTGATAATCTATTACACTCTAATAAATTTTAAATCCTTGTGCAAAGTTCCATGAGGATGGCGTTAAGTGACGGCGAAATATGTGGGGGCAATAAAGACTGTATTGGTACATAGCAAGATGCATTTGATGGTATCATGAATGAACAATTTAATTCAATAAAAATACACGGAATAAATAACACCAAAACAGTAAACGCTCAAAAAGCAAATATTATCCACAACTACAAGAACGCCACGGATAAAATTTGAACAACAACTCACATTCACCTAATCCGAATTGGATGATCGGAAACTCTGGGTATCTCTGTAAATGAACTGAATCTAAAACAGAACAAGCGTCATCATGCAAACGCGTTCTCTTTACGATGCAGCGTTAAAGGTTTTGCTTTGATGTTCATTTATTACAAGCACAAATGTACTGTTAGAAAGTTGCAAACGCGGCATCCGCGTGGTCTAAGGCGTTCACTGTCTGCAACCGCTCTAATAACGAGATCGTGGGTTCGAAACCCACGCAGGGCGTTGGTTATGTCTGCGTCCTTCACGTTTCTGATATCGTGTGCCGGTGTGACATTGCGACGGGACGATCTCTCAACCAAGCAGTCCTACGCAGATCAGATTTCCTTAAATTGCTCTCCTTTTCATTACAATTACACTGCCTACATCGAACAACGCTATCTCTGTGCTTCAATGAACACCGCACCATGAAGACACGTGGGAAAATGAAGAGTTCCGTGTTGAACAAATCCAACGAGACGCAACAGTATGCAGGTATTTATTTACCGCTAAAGTACTCTACATGTTTCGGGCGTCCATCGCGCCCATCATCAGGAGTACATAAAACTGTAGTTGCAAGTTGCAGCCTCTGGTACAGATCACACTGTCTGGGGAGCAAGCTTCTTCAAATGTGACCATGGTCACGTTTGAAGAAGCTTGCTCCCCATGTAGAGTAATTTAGCGGTAAATAAATACTTGCATGCTGTTGCATCTCGTTGGATTTCTTCAACCTAGAATTACGATGCACGGAACCACGAAAATAAAAAAAAAATTAAGAGTCCCATGTAATTACTTAATCTCGGGCCCAGACGGAAACCAGTGGTTGAAGCTTTACATTCGAAGGAAAAAACCCAAAATCTGGTATGTAGACGGTGCGTTGGCACACATCCCTCTGGATCTTATAATACTGAGGAAAACCACTGCCTTTACCGGGGCACCAAACCGGGCGGTCCAGTCCTAAGTCACTACACTGAACGAGATATTAAAACATTATCAGCCAATCACACTGATTGCGAAGTAAGAAGGTGTACGTCGCCGTTAAGAACACCAACACCATCTTTCCTGGTTATAACTCCCGCTCGGAGTTTAAATCAAACATAAGAGCCTGCACTGTCCTGTGTATACCGGTCCTGCGAAGGTCCTCCCTGACATCTGCGAGGAGTACTTCCTATTGCTCGAAATATTAAATGGAACAAAGACCAACACCTCCGCTGCCTGTTACAGTGGGCGAGAATCACAAACTACAATAATGCTTAGACAACACACCAAATATCAGTGCCCACCACAGATGAAGCTCTCACAGCTGTGCGTCCGAAACGTCAAGTATTTACCTGGCGGCACGACGTGACACACCACAAGATTTACATCTCCCAGTACACCACACCTGAAGGAAACCCAAGCAGCAGTTCCGTTTTCTGTAATTTCGGTAAAAACTGGATTTAATTTTTCTGCGCTCGTTGTATTTTCTAACAGACAATACCTACTCCTAATAAACCTTAATAACTCATGAATAATCGTCACCTAGATCACAACAGCTATAACTTCCAGCAAATGCTGGTGTTTGAAGGAGCTACGGACCATGGTTATGTACCAAGGATGCACAAATCTCGGGAGACTAATCATTATGCAGACACAAATATATCGTAGCCCGTCAAAGCCTATGCACATTATTACAGGAACTACCGTACCTACAATGCGATCTACATTAACGTAATGGCCTGAGTAAAATACCACACAATTATGTTTATTTAGAGACGGATCTAAGAATTTACGTACGTTTTCGGTTTGTGGACAAATATTTCCTATGAACAGGCCGTAATGAATGCTATGATTCATACTATTTCGAATGAAAACACTCGAAGACACAAACACGAGCATTCGTCTCTCCAAGTGGGGATACAGTAAAAGTTGTCCCATTGCACACCGTGAAAAGTACACTGGGGGGGAGAAGGTGTACAGCTCCACTCATTCCTACCCTTGGCACTAGATGCACGTGAGAGATCAATTTCACTTAAAAAGGTCCTTACAACAAATAAATGTATGACTGTCAAAATGAATCGATCAATATAAGGACTATGACCACACGAGCAAGGCGCGACTTGTTTTTCGCGAGCTGCATTGCACAATTTGCACGTCTCTAACAGACAGCAGAACATCCCCGTGTGGCCTTACAGCTAAGTAGGAGGGCCCAGTATATATTTATTATACAAATGTGGAAGCCAGTGGCCGAGCAGATCACGGCGTCATATTATAACAAGATCTAAAGGACATCACCAACGCTACAACAGTCTCTCTATTCCGTCGGATATAATTCCTGATTCCAGAGCCTCGTGGCCCGTGCGTCTTGTAGCCCTGTCACCTGTCCGAAGAAACCGAGTGGGCAGAAAGAGACAAGACAGTGCAAGTGTTCTTCCTCGCCAAGCCATTGTCGCTACTTTCAATATTACATCACCTTAGTTACACGGTCTTTTGTCTTCCTGCACCATACGGAAGTGTGCGTGTGCGTGTGTGTGTGTGTGTGTGTGTGTGTGTGTAGACGTTCAGATTTGAAACGCGTTCCCATCCCTGCGCAGCGCCTATCAAGTTGTATTATGTGTACAGATGAACAGACTGTACACAACCAACTCGAGAATCTATCAACTGTTTTCATGAAACTCAGTACTACAGAATTTTACAAATATGTGTCGAGCCATTTGAAACCGGGTTAAAATCCGACAAAAAATAATAAACACGCTACCTGCAAACGCTGATGCCGTACACATGCAGTGAAATTTATCACATATTTACCTAAGTCGCCCCCCCCCCCCCAAAGAACTAACCTTAAACATGCATTCTGTACCCAACACACTTCTTTCTCTCAGGTTTACAAGTTTAGAGATAATTAAAGAAAACTGAGGCTATGCGTCTTTAATGGGTTCATATTAATTACTCATTCAATCAGTACAGTTCTCACTTCTTGCTAGTCTGCATATGTACCCGTCAAGGGTCAACAGCTGCGTGTCCGTTTGTTTAGTACAAGAGTAGAGTTCATCGTCCCCTTAACTTATTCATTCAGAGATCACATTACTCCTACCGTGACGTCTGGTGAGTAGAGGCGGGAAGACATTTTAACATACTAGTATTTATCGGTGTTTTGCTTCAAGCTGTCAGTTTTTACCCTACTTACACAGACGGCTGCAAGCGAATCTAAAATACAGAGCGAACGCAAAATAACTATCGCGTTACGCGCAGGCCTACATTCCCCAATTGATTTAACTCATCTTCAAACAAGAATTTTGTGAAATGGCCTGATGATGACAGTTATGGCCGAAACTAGTAGCCATTAATAAAATAAATATATTGTCGTGTTAGACTGAGTATATGTATACTTTCATTTTATCATTGTACTTCAAACACAATGGGGTGTCCACTACCCCCCCCCCCCCCAAAAAAAAAAAAAAAAATTTTGCGTTTTAAAATGGATATATTTATTATTTTATTTTTTTATTTTAATTCAAAACAAATGGGGGTGCCACCCCCCCCCCCCCCCCCAAACAAACAAACAAGAATTTCACGTTTCGCTGATGAAATACATACACCCCGCATAAAGTTCCCAGTAACTGATCCGTGGGGTTTGCACATCCAGGAACAAACAGGGCTACAGCGAGATAATTTTGTGGGTTTGCATGTTTTCAAAACAACAGATTAACGTGAATTTGAACATCTGACATGGCGATTTTGAAACATGGTTTAAATGTTTTCTCGCGGAACAAGAAATAAAGACGAAATGCTGGCGCGGTTACAGAAGGAAAGAACAACTACGGCTGATGTTCCAACATCGCAAACGACGCCATTAACTGATATGTTTTGTCACCATGTCGGCTAGTCCAGTTCAGTCTTAAATTACCCGACAGTTCTGCTTTTGGTAACCAGACGCATGCGTATTGCTGTTACATCTTCTAGGCGTTCTCTAAACCGAAGTCACGAAAATATAAATAGAAATACATTTGTAACCTAATTACCTGCCTCTTTAGTCCGAGAACAGAGTAATGAAGATATGTGGGCCTAAAAGCGCGGAAAAGGCTGCACAAAACTACATACTCGGAAGCTTCACAGTTTGTACTCTTCGCCAAGTAATATTAGGGTGATCAAATAGATGAGAATGGAGCGGGAGGGGCACGTGGCAGGTAGGTATGGGGGAGATTGAGAAATGCTTCCAGGGTTTTGGCGAGGCAATGTGAAGGAAAGACACCCCTTGGAAGACATGAGCCTGGAGTGGACGAAAACACTACAATCGTTCTTATAAAATGAAAGGGTGGCGCAGACTTGATGCACCTGACTCATTATGGGGACAAGAATCGTGATCTTGTGAACGCAGAAGTGAAACTTCGGGTTCCATAAAATGCGGGGAATTTCCTCAGATCGAAACCTATTCGGTTCTTCAGGAGGAATCCGAAACTGACATATACTTAACAATCCGCCTAATTCATTGGTAAGTGACACTGAGAACGACAACAACCTACGGGATTAAAAGTTCCGTACCGCCCAAACTCACGGGCGCCGAAGGCAAGGTGAACATTCTCTTTGTCCAATTAATCAAACACTATGCAGTCAATCACCCACAGCGTGGCTGTCAAACGAGCGGCCTGCTTATCTATACGATATAATGCAACTAAGTGCTGGGCCATCATATCGAAACACGACCATCTCCAAACATGAGATAAGCGGACGTTTATAAGCGCTGTTTATGGGCGTTCGAGATCGTCCGCTAGTCTTACAATCCCAATGACACAAATACCAGCAACCTCCATTCACATGATGCCCCAATAAACACCTTAACGTCATCTTCCACCTACATCTCAGGCTTAAAGTTGGCCGGTTCTCTTTACCGGCGGTTACAGCCATAAAACTAAACGTCGACTGTATAGAATATTATCATCCCACTGAGTGACAAGCACACTCCCACTGCCTCATAGAAGTTAAGTGATTACAGCTCCTGCTTTGTTCATCGGTCCCAGGTTCGAATTCAGCTCCGAGGAACGTTATACCAAGAACAAACCTTAGTCTCATGCAAATGCTGCCACTGCACACTGTAATAGGTAACATGCGCATTCTGTCACAACGACATTCACGTCATCTCCACAATTATCCTCCCATTTGAGTCTACGGGACGTTACCTATTCAATGTACAAAAGTAAACTTGAAAAACTTACAACTATGCCTAAGTACAACGCTATGGAGGCGTATATGAAATGAAGCTCGCTGTGTTCCACACGTCTGCACTAGACACAACGTGAAGAACCTGGTAAGCTTACCCCTGGTGATTTGCGGCCCAATATCGATACGGACGTGCCATGGATGCGAAAAATTCTTGCTCCTGTGTGGAATCAAACTCAGGTCACTCTTTCTACAGCCCGTCACTTTACCCCCTTCGCTGACCTTACTACGTTAAGCAAACCATACAACAGGTTCTTACTGCGTTTCAGAAGCCCTAAACACGTGTGTTTATGTTTTTGTGGCTACTAAAATACACATATCCTGAAGATTACCTTAAAAAGGAAAGCCGTAAGGAAGATCGTCTTCTCCTCAATTTCTTTTATACCTTCACGCGACGGAAGAGCAGTCTCCAACGATATCGACATTTAATAATTCTCTAAATATGTGACAGTTGTTGAATCACTGTGTTCATTATGCCGTTGGGCACTGTCCAGTGTCGAAGGCACATCTCATAAACATGATGTTTCGAACGATGGCTCTACTCCCATCTTCGTGGCTGCCGCCGTGGTCTACTGCTTAGCGCAACCACCCATCATTATTTAAAACAACGCAACACGGCCCTTCAAGTTATGACCAACAGTCGGAACGTCGTTGTAAACTGTACCAAATAAACCAAAGAGTATAGGCAATGTTCAAAAGAATATTGGTCATAATTGTCTTAAATGTGGTTCCTGATGTACTTCTACATAGCAATGCTAAAGCAAAGAAATCTGCCCAGCTTACATGTACACAGACTGCACGTACAAAACAAAGCTCCCACACCCCACCCCCAACCACGATTCTTTCAATGGAGATTTGGCAAATAACATATGGGGCCCAAGCAATGCATACAAAGACGGTACAAAGTAAATTAACGGAAGTGAAAAGAACAAGTAGCATCTACTTTCAGGTCTTACCCAAGAAGAAGGAATGAAAAGGAGCAGTAAAAATATCACGGGCGACAGCGGAGGGCGAAGTACTAAAGCAGGAATGCCATCCACTGCGCTGCGATGTTCGCTTCAGGTGATCAATATCGGAGCTGAGTAGGTGGACGCGGACAACGTGAGGCTCCACGAAAATGTCCAATGTAAAACTGAAGGGTTGGAAAATACGTGTACTTGCCTCAGCCACCCGAAAACTGCTATAGCCTATGGCTAGGGTCGTCACTCACGTCGTACAAAATCACTGTGACAAATACACAGTAACATAACAATCTGAAAACAGTACATCCAACCAAAGTAGCAGGACCGAGCGTTTGATGTAACAGCACACAAGTACAACGAATTGCCATACGATGCAAATACGGCTTCTATAGGTCACGAGAGCACAAATGGCAAACGGAACGTGCCTTCTCTCATTCTCTAAAATAAGTTATCGCTATACCTTTTGGCTGCATTAAAGAAAGAGTAACATTTGCTACAAAAAAAAAAGAAGTATGTTTTCAACGACGAATTCAGTAATAAAAATAAAATGTGCGCAAGAAGAGAAACGTACGCAGAACTTCAGTCAGAAACCCTCAAGGTAGACGTCGTGTGTTTGATCCGGCGCCGATGGGAGCAAGATACCGATATGGATCCTGGGCAACTAAGAGACAGATCACTGGATAGGCTCGCGCTTCTGGAATTGCGAACACCGGCTATTTTCAAGACGAATAAGCAACTTCTTTCTTTTGCCGACTACGTTACAAATTCACCGACTATTTTTCACGGTTGTTATGGGTCTGTGTTACTCGGCTGCAACCCACCTTCCAGGTTGCATAGCCCCCCCCCGTGCAATAATGTTTTGTGGCTCTTCATTTACCTGTGGAAGAAAGTACAACATACATTCAGTAAGGTGCTTTAAATTAGGATGAACTGCTTTAAAATGTGAATCAGTAACTATGTTCTTCCTTCCGGAATTTGTTCTAAAAATACAGTATAGACGCAATAGTTCGAGTCCCAATTGCTCGAGGTTCCGTTTCGTCCAAGCCAACGCTCTTTACTCAGTCGCTTTTTTACGCTGCATACGGAAATCGGTGTTCAGTGTGTGTGCACGTGTCTTTCAGGTATTAGTGTACTTTCAGTCGTTTTCTTTGCGCGCGTTCTTATGTCTTGCTACGTGATTTAAATATGTAGTTTAACGTGCATAACTTAAAATCAATACAAAAATATGTTCCCATTATCGCCATCCGTGTAGTCCGAGTTTTCCGTAATTCATGCAACCTCGGTCTCGTTAACTTCGCAGTATCGAGATCCTACTGCGGCTACACGCTTCCAGTTACATGATCACGGAACACGATTTGAACTTTCAGGCGTTGCCTCAGGATATTTTTGCCTCACAAACTCTGGGTTACGTATTTTTCGACTGCACACCACGTCTGACCACCGTGGGATGATACGAAGGGCTCAAGGGGGCAAGGGAAATCACGAGAACTCTCAGTCAGGTTACTCGTGTCCACAGCTGAGGATCGAATCGGGCACCTCTCGAATACAACCCAGAAACAGTGTGGGTGCACTAACGTGCTAGGCACAGACAACTGTTTGTTAACGCTATAACAAACCTTTGGATTTATTACGGACATTTTCGACCAACCGAATGGTACATGCGGTTCTCAAGCATGAACCCGTATCTCGGACGCAGTTTTCATTTGAATTTCAAATTAGCAGATAAATTGGTCAGGTTGTAGTTTGCAACAACAAAAAAAGTCTTAACGGAGGCAGAGTAAACAGGAGTGCTGATAAGTCCTTAGCCCGATCAGGAAGGAAACAAGCTAATGTTTCTGTCAGAATGGCGTGAATTTCCTTCGGCACCTTGCCTTGCAGGAAAAGAAACTTCAT
>Ga0123353_10015004_pt1 | contig 11216 bp, 12 predicted proteins | sample TergutLab28metaG_3_FD_92763 | JGI IMG/M metagenome (GOLD analysis project Ga0123353, IMG submission 92763) | Labiotermes labralis P3 segment gut microbial communities from Petit-Saut dam, French Guiana - Lab288 P3 | ecosystem: Host-associated > Arthropoda: Insects > Digestive system > Gut ... | reverse complement strand
GTAGGCATGAACGACCATGTGGGCAAACCCATCAACTTCAACGAAGTACTGGAAAGACTGCGTATATTCTTGCCCGCTTATAGCTAACAAATAACACCTGCAGTTATCGCAGCTATAACGCTTTGGATGTCAGTGACTTTTACCATGAACGCATTAATCATTCTCAATTATCCGCCAAGGGCAAAACCTTGGGTCATGCCTAGCAGAGTGGTTTTTCTCTCAGCATTTTAAGCACGAGTTTGTAGATATCTTCGTTCCTATGGTTAAATCGAAATTTACATTCTTTCAAGTGGGAATAAAAAGAGAGGGCTCTATTCCTTAAAGAATGTGAGTTCAGATTTAACTCTGGAACTCCAAAACAACAACTAAAAACTCTCAGGGTATGGTGCAATATTAAACCTAATCTAAGACAGTCCCTTACTTTAACGTACCAATACATTTTTCTCTCCGGCTGAAAAATGTCGTTGCCTTTTCCAGTGGTCTGCGTATAATCGCTGCGATTTCTTGACGCTTGCCCAAGGGAGGCCCGTATGGAAAAACCTTTCTGCCAGTCCATATCGCTAGCGTCGGCGACGGAGAACGAAGTGATCGCTTTTGCCGCCATACCCGCCGAATCGCCTTGGTATGACGGTCACTTTCCCGGTCATCCCATACTTCCGGGGATCGCTATCCTGGGACTCGTAGCCGAGGCGATCCATGCTCAGGCCCACCACGGGGGACGCGCCGTGACCCTGACCGGCCTCAGCCGGGTCCGGTTCCGGCTACCCGTATCCCCTGGCGAGCGGATGGAGATAAGGCTCCGGCGGGAAAAGAGGGCCGAAGAGTGGGTCTATTCCTTTTCCGTGATTCTAGCTGGGGAATCGCTTTGCGGCGGGGTCTTCACGGGACGGGAACAGGCTGAGAAAAAATCCTTGACAAAGGGAATATAGATTAGCAAAATAACTAAATTCTCTGATTGCTGTTTCCGGTCAGAGGAATACATCTATCGAAGTATGCGGGAGGTTGAACCATGCCAGAGCCCAACGAGGGCAGCGCAATGATCCTCAGAGTAGCCCAGATTATCATTGAGGAACTGAAGCTCGAAGAGATCACTGCCGAGACTTTCAACCCTGATCTGGATCTGGTGGACGAACTGGGCGTGGACAGCATGGATCTGGCCACTGTGGCATTAGTCCTTCAGGACGAATACGGCGTCACTGTCGACGAGGACGATTATCCGACCCTCAAGAGCGTCCGTCTGATTGCCGAATACATCAGCGCGAAACTCGCCGCGGACAGGAAGAAATAGAGATGATCACCGGGCTGATGACGTCTGCGCTAAACGCCATGGCCGTGGTCTGGTACCTGAGGGTGGGAGCGAGGCGGTGATGCTCATGAGCGAAACCTTGGAATGGGGGAGGCAGGGCGTCGCGGCCCGAGAAATCCGCCAACCGCGGGAGCCGGTGACCGGACGGTGGAGCTTCTCCGCCCTCTTGGCTGATCCCGAGGTCAAGGCCCGTTGGGAAAAGGTGCGCCGCTACTTCTTCCTTCGAGAATCCACCTACGACATGACCAATCGCTGCAACCTGCGTTGCGACGGCTGCTATTACTACGAGGGCGAAAAGCAATTTACCAAGGAAAACGATGATCTCGGGGCCTGGCAAGCCTTGATGCGCGAGGAGAAGAAGCGGGGCATCACCTATGTGGTGCTGGCCGGGGCCGAACCTTCGCTGGTTCCCGAGCGGCTCGCCGCCTGTTTTTCCGAAATGCCCTTGGGCTCCATCGCCACCAACGGCGTGCGCCTCATCGACCCGGCCATCGGCTACCGGATCCACATTTCGGTCTGGGGGAGCGATGAGGAGAGCCGCAAGGTTCGCAAAGCCGCCGAGCTTCTGAAGCGGCAGATCGAAAATTACCGCGGCGATCCCAGAGCCGTCTTCGTCTACACCTTTACCAGGGAAAACATCGACGAGGTAACGGGCGTCATGGAGATGCTGGCTGCTGCCGGCTGCCGGGCCACCTTCAACGTCTTCTCCTCTCCGGTCGCTTACCAGGGACCACTGCGCCATAATCTGGATTCGCTGTCCCGGATGCGGGAGATGATGAGGATGATGCTGAAATCCTATCCTGAGCACGTCCTTTTTTCCCCCTACAATATCATGGCCCACAGCCAGGAGAAGGGGCTCCACGCCCTCTACGATTGCCCATACCCCCGGCGTAATATGTCCACGGCACTGGGCCTGGGTCGTTCCTTCCGTCAGTTCCGGACGGACCTCTCCTGGGATCGGGCCGCGGCCTGTTGCGTCCCGGACACGGACTGCGATGACTGCCGACACTACGCGGCTGGCAGCGCCGTGGTCACTGCCAGGCTCTACCGGCACGTGACTGATCCCCCTACCTTCCGTTCCTGGCTCGACTATGTGGACACCTACTTGGCCGTCTGGGTGATGGGATATGAGAAGGGAGAACCCCTTTGCCGGGACCTGATCCGTCCTCCCGAGCCCGCCGCGCGGAGAGAGGCCTGACTGTGCAGACTATCAGCTCCCTGCTTGCCCCCTCATGGTATGAGCGCTACAAGGCGATCTCCCGCCTGAACATACGCAGTTCCATTTACGACGCGACCAACCAATGCAATCTCCGCTGCAAAGGCTGTTTTTTCTTCGCCTCCGATGAGCACAAGGCCGCCCCGGAAGAGCAAGACATCCATCTCTGGGAGGCCTTCGTGGACAAAGAGCGGGAGCGGGGCGTAAACTTGGCGATTCTGATCGGCGGTGAGCCAACACTCTACCTGGATCGGGTCGAGGCCTTCTACAAGCGGCTCCCTACCTACTGCGCCACCAACGGGCTCATCAAGCTCCCCAGAGATCGCTTCCCGGATATGATGGTGGGGATCTCCCTCTGGGGGGACGATGAGGACGAAAAGCTCCTCCGGGGCAAAGACGCCTTCGCGATCTCGAGCCACCACTACGCCGGCGACCCCTACACCTACTATCTCTACACGATCACCCCTCGTCAGCTCGGACGTACCGAGCGGGTGATCCGCCGGATCGCCGACGCGGGCCTCAAGGTTCACATGCAGCTCCTCTCCAACGACGAGGAGGTGGACGGCTTCTCTTGGACGGACGAGCAGCTTGCCGCGATTCGCGTGGAGATGGACGCGATGCTCGACGCCTATCCACAGACGGTTATCTCCTGCAAATACTACCACGAGGTCATCACCACGGGCCGGATGTTGGGCCGTCCCTTCGGTTGGAACGAGTGCCCCTCGGTCACCGAAGCTATTGATGACCGTTTGCCCCGCCCCAAGCGGCTCATCCATTTCATCCGCTGGGCCGCGGACCTCAAGACCCAGCACCGCTGTTGCACCTCGGCCACGCGGGATTGCCGGACCTGCAAGGACGGCGCGGCCCACATGAGCTGGGTCATGGTCAATAAGCGGGACCATTTGCGCTCCGCCAAGGATCTGCAGAACTGGATCGAGGTCTACGAGATGTTCGCCAAGCTCTACAAGCTCCTCCCTTGGTAGGCCAGGATTGACCATGAGCGATCGAAGACCCGTCATCTTGGGGTACGATCTCGTCTCCCCCCTGGGTACGGACCTGGAGACCCAATGGGAACGGGCCGCGAAAGGGGAGAGCGGCGTCGGATTCCTGACCCGTTTCCTCCTCAGAGAAGGGTTCCCCGTCCGTATTGCTGGCGAGGTGCCGGCTTTCGATTCCTCGCCCTATCCCTTTCTCCGGCCCCGGGAGATGGCCCACTGGAGCTCGCCCCTCTTTTGCCACGCGCTTCTGGTGGCGCATCGGGCCCTGGCCAGAGCGGGACTTGAGATCACCCCGGAAATTTCACCCCGTGTCGCCGTCACCTTCGGCTCTGCTATCGGCGGCGTCGATGCTCTGCTCACCGCTGACCGGAACCTGGCGGCCACGGGAAAACTGCCCCCGCCCTTTGCGAACCCCAACACCTGCATCAACATGGCTGGCGGTAAGATTTCCATCCTCACGGGCGCCACCGGGCCCATTGCCTCAATCGTCACGGCCTGCGCCACAGGAAGCAGTTCCCTCATCCTGGGAGCTCTGTTCATCGCTCAGGGCATGGCGGACGTGGCGATCTGCGGGGCCGTGGACTTTCCCCTGGTGGAGTCGGTCGTGGCGGGTTTCGCCACTATGAACGGCACCTACCGGCCCAAGGAGGGCGAGCCGCCTGTAGCGCCGGAAGCGGCGAGTTGCCCCTTTTCACCCGACAGGCGGGGCTTCGTGATCTCTGAAGGTGCGGGCTGTGTTGTGATCGCCTCCAAAGATTTTGCCAAGGCCCACGGTTTGGCTTACAGCATTGAGCTCAGCGGCTGGGCCATGAGCGCCGACGCCTACCATGTTGTGGCCCCCAACTTGGCGACGGTGACTCGCTGTATAGCCGAGGCGATCGGCCACGCCGCTATCGCGCCAGAGGCGATCGCCAGCGTCAACGCACATGCCACCTCGACCAAGGCCGGGGACCAGGTCGAAGCCGAGGCTCTAAAGGCCCTCTTTGCGGGGAAGATCCCCCCGGTTTCAGCCGTCAAGTCCCTGATAGGTCATGCCATGGGCGCCTCGAGCGCGATCGAATCGATCCTGGCCATGGAGGGGATGAAGCGGGGGTTCCTCCTGCCCACCATCAATTACCGGGTAGATCCGGCCATCGGCCCCCTGGACTGCGGTCCCGAGGGGGCTAGACGCCTGGAGCAGGAATATGTCCTGAAGAACGCCTTCGGATTCGGGGGGTGCAACGCCTGCCTTGTTTTTCGCCGCGTCAAGTGATATGAAGCCCTTATGAAGGCGCCACTCAACAGGAGGGTTTTCGTGATCGGCTACGGGGTAGCCACGCCTCTGGGGAGCACCTTCCCCGAGACGTGGGACAGGGCCGTGATAGGCGAGGCCGGTTTCGGCAAGGTGACCCGTTGCGTCGTCGATTCGCCCTGCAACGTGGTCGGCGAAATCCCGGACTGGAATCCGCAGGTTCTCCCCTTTGTCGACGCCAAGGAGGCCTACAACTGGAACGCGGCCTTTGTGATCCTTACCATGGCCGTCTGCCGGGAAGCCTTAAGTCACGCAGGGCTTCCCATGAACGAAGAGACGGCCCCGAGGACCGCCTGCCTGATCGGCTCGGCGATCAACGGGGCTGATGCCTTCAGGAGCGCTATGCTCGCCTTTCAGGAGCGGGGGACCGTGAAAGTCAGCCCCTATCTGCTCCCCAACCTCTGCGCCAACATTCCTTCCGGAAAGGCCGGGATGATGCTTGGTTTTACAGGACCCATTTTTTCACCTCAGGGAGCATGCGCCTCGGGGAACCACGCTATGGGCATCGGCGCCCGGATGATCCGGGACGGAGATTGCGATTTTGTCCTGGCCGGCGGAGTAGACATGCCAATCCTCCCGGAGATCATCCACGGCTTTCACAACATGAACGCGACGATCAAGGTGGTTCCCACGGACAGGGCCTATGCTGATCCCGGGCAGGCCTCCCGGCCCTTCAGCGGCGACCGGAAGGGCTTTGTCCTCTCCGAGGGGGGAGGGGTTCTGGTCCTGGCCGCCGAAGAGATGCTCAGACACTATGGGCTCCAGGCCCGGGCCGAGATCCTGGGCGTGGGCTGGACCTCCGACGCCTACCACTTCACGAAACCCAACCCCGTGACGATTACCCGGGGGATCCGCGAGGCGATTGGCGACGCGGGCCTTACGCCTGCCGATATTCAGTACATCAACTGCCATGGCACCTCGACGCCAAAAGGGGACTTGGCGGAGGTGGGATGCCTCCGCGAGGTCTTCGGGTCTTTGCTCGCCAAAATTCCCCTCTCCTCCAACAAGTCTCAAATCGGCCATACCCTGGGCGCCGCCGCGGCGATCGAGGGTGCCCTGACCATCGAGGGGATGCGGCGGGGGATCCTCCTGCCGACGATCAACCACCTTCCTGATCCAAGCTTTGCCGACATCGACTGTGTCCCCAACGAGGCCCGACAGCAGTTCTGCGAACTGGCCTTGTCGAACGCCTTCGGCTTTGGCGGGACCAACTGCTGCATCGTTTTTCGGGGGATGGCGGCGTGAAGCCGAAGCCCTTTCGCCCCGAAGTCCGTGGCAAAGACGCCCGCTATTGTCTCGACCTGGAGACGGGGCTTCACTGGCACCGCTGCCGGACACGGACCCTCTACGCCGATACGGACCGTTCCCAGGTCATCTACCACGCGAACTACCTCAAGTACTTCGAGTTCGGCCGTGCCTCGCTGATGCGCGACGTCGCCTATTCCTATCGGGAGGTCGAAGAGACCGGCTACGTCTATCCCATCGTCGATCTGCGGATCCAGTTCCAGCAGCCCCTCTATTACGACGACCCCCTCTGGATCCATACCCGGCCAGCGGAATTGGAGCGGGTCCGGCTGCGTTTCGACTATTTCATCACCCACGGCGAGACCGGGGACGCCATCTGCCGCGGCTACACCATCCACTGCTGCCTCAATGATAGGAGGATCCCCGTGGCTGTGGACCCCAAGACGGTACAGCTATGGAAGAACTTCCCCCAGCCGGCGGCAGGGTGAAGATCCCCTTCACGATCCCGGTTGCGCCCTACTGGCGGGACCATCGGTTCAGTGCCGCGGCGGTGCTGCCAGCCGTGGAGGCCCTGCAGATCCTGGCCCGCACCCTGCCGGAAGGGGGATGTTCACCCCTGGTTCAGGAGGGGGCCGTGTTCCGCCACCTCCTGACCATTACCCCGGAGACTGACGCGCTGGCTCTGGTCCACGAATATAGCCGCGACGCCGAAGGGAAGCCCCACTCCCGGCTCCTGACCCTGCGCCGCGGCCGGAACAGCGGCCTGGCTAGGTCTATTGAACACGCCAGCTTGCGTTTCCTTGAGCTCAAAAACTCTCCCCGGAGCGGGGACTGGTCGGACGGGACCTTTCCCAAGCCGGCATGGAAGGGGGAGATCTTCGCTTTTAGCGGGAGCCGCCTTTATGAGGAATTGGTGCCCTTCGGCTCCGCTTACCGCAATGTGCCGGGCGAAGTGAATCTTTACCCGGTCGGCGCCGAGGCCCTGGTCTCCGGCGGGGAATATCCGCAAGCCGAGGGACCGCTCGGTTCGCCCTTTCCATTTGATGCGGCCCTGCACTTGGCTTGCGCCTGGGGCCAGCGCTACGCTGGACTTGTCACCTTTCCCGTGGCCTTTGCCCGCCGGGAGATTCTGATCCCCACGCGGGCAGACAGGTGCTACCACTGCCTAGTGGCGCACAGCGGGAGTAGCGAAGATGGTCTTTTCTTCCACATCAGGCTTGCCGCTGATGACGGCACCTTGGCGGAGGTCATCGAGAGGGTCGAGATGCGGCCCCTGGCCCAGGAGCAACGCCCCATTCCTGTCTGGCTCCGGGAGGGAGTTTAGATGACGCTCGGCATTTTGCTGGTATCGGCCTATCTCGCGGGTTCGGTCAATTTCGCCATCATCGCCCTCAAACTCCTGGGTAAAGGGGATCCCCGCCGCTTCTTCAGCGGCAACGCCGGGACAACCAATGTCTATCGCCAGGCTGGCAAGGGCTGGGCGGTAGTGGTCCTGCTTCTCGATGTAGGACGGGGCGCGGTTGCAGCATCGGCGGCCGTGGCCTTGCTGCCCATCGCCCTGGCGCCCTGGGTGGGGGTTGCTCTTGTGATGGGGAATCGATTTCCCCTTTTCCACCAGTTTCAGGGCGGCAAAGGCGTGGCAAGCTATCTGGGCACGGTTCTGGTCCTCTCGCCCTGGGGAGCGGCCGCGGCCTGCCTCCTCTGGGTGCTTGTGCAGCGGCTCGCCGGTTATCCCTTCATTGCCTCCTTTGCCATGGTTCTGGCCTTGGGTGCGGCTTCCACAGTTACTACTGGAGTTGCCCTTTCGCCCCTGGCCGCAAATTGTTCCACGATCCTCCTAATCCTCCTGAACCACGGAAAAAACATCCAGGCCTTCCGGGACGAGCGCCAGAACCTATCCCTCCAGTCAGAGAGGCAAGAGACGGAGAGAGCGGCCGGGAACAGGGAGGGCGGATCGTGAGGGTTTCTTTGGTCCATCCCCGGGGTTCCAACTGGTTCCCCGGCAAGCGCGACCTCACCGACGTGGCCAACCGCATGGCCCCCCAAGGGCTGCTCTCCATCGCGGCCGTGCTGATCAAGGAAGGGCACGAGGTGCAAATCTTCGATGCCCTGGGACCGGCCGCGCCACTCGATCCAGGGGCGCAGGTCCGGGAGATCCTGGCCGAGCGCCCCCAACTGGTGGGGTTTTCGACCACTACCTCTTCCTTTCTCGACGCGGCTGCTCTGGCGCAGCGGATCAAGGACGAGGCCCCGGAGGTCAGGATCGTCTGCGGCGGCGTGCATGTCTCTGCCCTGCGGGGGAAGCTTTTCCACCTGGCCCCGGATTTCGATGCCCTTTGTGTGGGCGAGGGGGAGAACACCATGGCGGACCTGGCACAGGGCGCCGATCTTGCCGAGGTGGCGGGGGTGATCTGGCGGCAAAGTGACGAGGTGGTGGAGAACCCGCCGCGAGAGCCGATCACGGATCTGGATACGCTCCCTTTTCCCGCTTATGAACGTCTTCCCGGATTTCCCCGGGACTACCGGTTGCCCCTTTTTAGCTACATCCATACCCCCGGCGCCACACTGATTACCTCCAGGGGATGCCTCTATCAGTGTTCCTACTGTGATCGCTCCGTCTTCAAACGGGGGTTCCGCTCCAACTCAGCGGACTACATCTACAGCCACATGGAATACCTGCGGCGCCGCTTCAATGTCCGGCATCTTAACATCTACGACGATCTCTTCACCACTGACCGGAACCGGATCGTGGCACTCTGCGAGAAGCTCTCCCGCAGGCCTCTGGAAATCCATTTTAACTGCGCGGTCCGGGTGGGACATGCCGACGACGGCCTGCTGCAGATGCTTAAAGAGGCGGGCTGCCTGATGGTCTCCCTAGGAATCGAGTCCGCGGATCCGGAACTCCTGGCCCGTCACAAGGCGGGCGTCTCGCTTGAAGCGGTCTCCGACATGGTGCGGCGTATCCAAGCCGCGGGGTTGAGGGCCAAGGGGCTCTTCATGATGGGGCTGCCCGGCGAGACCGAGGCCTCGATCCGGAGGACCTCGGATTTCATCCTCTCTCTGGGGCTCGACGACATGAACATGGCCAAGTTCACCCCCTTTCCAGGGGCGCCTGTCTACGGGATGATCCGCGAGCAGGGGATCTTCCGGGAGGAGTGGCCTCTCATGAATTGCCTGAATTTCGTCTTCGTTCCCCAAGGGATCGCCTCAAGGGAGCGGCTCGACGAACTCTACAACAGCTACGTGAAGCGTTTCTATTCCGATTCTGGCTGGCGGCGGCGCTTCCGAAAGCGCCTTTGGGAACACCGCCACAGCCTGGCCTACCTGCTGCGCCATCTGCCCACTTTTTGGATGGCCAAGCGCCAGTTCGAGCCAGTGGGGGAAGGTGCAAGAGATGGAAATTGCGGAGAGGAGCTACAGAGAAGGGAGACACGATGTTGAGCAACGACAGGGAATGGGCCGAAAGGCCTGATCAAGGCGAAAAAAGGGGCTGGACCATGGGGCGAGAGTGGATCTTGAGGCTGGCGGTGCTTGGGTGCCTGCTCTTGCCGCCGTCGGCGGTTGCGGCGGAACTGCCGCTTTGGGAGTTGGGCTTGGGGGTCGGCGTCCTCCAGATGCCAGAATATCGGGGCTCCAACGAGCGGCGCTCGCTCGTGCTCCCCTATCCCTATCTGGTCTACCGGGGCTCTCTCCTGCGGGTGGATAGGGAGCGGATCACCAGCCGGATCTTCGGCGACCGGGTCCTGGTCGACTTAAGCTTCTCGGGCGGCATCCCCGTTAAGAGCGACCGCAACGAGGCCCGGAGAGGCATGCCCGACCTGGATCCTACCTTCGAGGTAGGCCCTTCGTTGAACATCCGGCTTTGGGAAGGCGACCGTCGGCGGTTCAGCGTCTATCTCCCTCTGCGGGCGGTCTTTTCCACCGACTTTTCCTCGCTGCGGAGTCGGGGATGGGTTGCCAACCCCAGGCTGGTTTTTGAGCAGGGGGACCTGATCCCCAAAAGCGGCCTGAACCTTGGCATCTCCGCCGGCCCGCTCTTTGCCGACAGCAGCTACCACGACTATTTTTACGAGGTCGAGCCAGCCTATGCCACGTCTGCCCGCCCGGCCTATGGAGCCCGGTCCGGCTACAGCGGCGTCGCGCTGTCCTTGGGCCTGAACAAGCGGTTTCAGAAATTCACGATCAACGGTTTTGTCAGCGCCGATTTCCTTAAGGGCTCGGTCATCGAATCAAGCCCACTGGTGAAGGAGAAGACCTCGATCATGGCAGGGATCACCTTTTCCTGGGTTTTTAAGACCTCTCAGGAAATGGTGTCCGTAGAACGTTAGGGTAGAGGAGACTTTTCCCTTTTTGTCTTGTCGCAGGAGGCGAATTCTGTTATGGACACTCCCATGGATTGGCGGGAGCTCCCCCTAGAGCAGATGATTCCCCACCGGGGTCGGATGCGGCTCATCGACAGGGTTTTGAGCCTGGACGATGAACGCTCGGTTACCGAGGCTATACCGCGTCCCGACTGGCCCCTCCACAGCGAGGGGTCCGTGGACTGTCTGGTGACCATTGAGCTGGTGGCCCAAACCGCGGCCCTGCTGGAAGGCTGGAAACGGCAGCGGGCGGGCCGGGGAAGCGCCAGCGGTTATCTTGTGGGGATTAAGAGCGCCAAACTCCTCTCTCCTCGGCTCCCTGTGACGTTTCCTCTGGTCACCGAGGTGACCAGAGGCTACGGCCTGGAGGGCTATGCCGTGTTCCAGGGTACGGTCCTGAGTAACGGCAAGGTGGTGGCCCAAGTCCAGGTCCAGACAATCCGGCAGGAAGAGGGGGAATCATCGGACCGGGGGGTTGCAGAAAAGGAATGACGATGGAAAGGGTGCCTTACGGGGAAGAACACCGTATCTTCCGTGAGGGCTTAAAAAGGTTTCTGGCCCGGGAGATCATCCCTCATATCGACGCTTGGGAGGAGGCGGGGATCGTGCCCCGCGTGGCCTGGAGGAAGATGGGGCAGCAGGGTTACCTCTGCATGGATGTCCCGCCGGCCTACGGCGGACAGGGGGCCGATTTTCTCTATACGGTGATCGTGGTCGAGGAGATAGCCAGGACGAACCATTGCGGTCTGTCGGCGCGCCTCCACAGTAACGTGGTCGTACCCTATCTTACCGCCTTTGC
>Ga0123353_10015003_pt1 | contig 11217 bp, 12 predicted proteins | sample TergutLab28metaG_3_FD_92763 | JGI IMG/M metagenome (GOLD analysis project Ga0123353, IMG submission 92763) | Labiotermes labralis P3 segment gut microbial communities from Petit-Saut dam, French Guiana - Lab288 P3 | ecosystem: Host-associated > Arthropoda: Insects > Digestive system > Gut ... | reverse complement strand
TTTCAAAACCCGTTTTATGGGCGATTCTGGGCGCAACCCTCGGTGTCGCCGTGAATGTGGCGGGAGAATTCAGCTGGGCGCTGGTCGAAAATCTGCTGCTCGGTCTGCCGATGGACGCGGCTATGACGGCCACCCTGCTTAAAATCCCCGGCACCTTTATCAACGGCTCTTTTTCAGTATTTGTCGCCGTATCAGTGTACATCCCGCTGAACGCATCACTAATCAAAGCGAAACTCTTGAAAAGTTAGAAGTGAGGAGCTTTAAGTTCTTTTTGCTATCTGCGAACAGCGAACAGGCGAAGTGATCGGGGCTCGTGCGCTAAAGCGCGACTGCGCCTGTTCGTTGTTCACAGATTCTTCAAGAAGCAATAACTTCTAACCACTCACTCTTCGTCAAATCTCAGCACCACCGACATCCGGTCCCGTCCCACCACCGTATTCGCAAAAATTTTCGTCGCAACCGGCAGATCGGCGGCGGGATTGGTCAGCGCCTGGGAGAAATGGGTCAGCCAGAGCTGGCCTACCCCGGCTTCGGCGGCTATCCGGGCGGCATCGGCGAACATCATGTGATAATAGCCATAGGCCCGCTCCCGGAACGCCTCGTCGCCGTATAACCCCTCGGCAATCAGCAGATCGGCGCCCCGCATAAACGCCGCCGCCTGTTGTATCATCGGGCGGGTATCGGTGATATACCCCACCCGCAGCCCCCGCCGGGGCGGCCCCATCACCTGCTCCGGCAGGATAAACCGGCCTTGGTGTTCCACCGGCTCCCCCCGCTGCAGCACCGACCAGAATCTGACCGGCAGCTCTAACGCTTGCGCCCGTTCGGGGTCAAACCGCCCGGCCCGGGGGATATCAATCCGGTAGCCGATACAGGGCATCCCGTGATCCAATCCCAGCGCGGCGATCTGGAATTCGCCGAGGGTGAACCCGGCGGTCTCCCCTCTTTTCAATTTCAGTTCCATAAACGACAGGCTGAACGGCAGCGCCGGCGCGATCACCCGCAGCGCCGACACCACCCGCTCAATCCCCGGCGGCCCGATGACGGTCAGCGGCTCGGTCCGGCCGTAATTGCCCAGCGAGAGCAGCAGCCCCGGCAGCCCGGAGATGTGGTCGGCATGGACATGGGTAAACAGCAGGTAATCAATACCGATAAACCCCTGCCCCAGCGCCCGCAGCGAAACCTGCGTCCCCTCGCCGCAGTCGATCAGCAGCATCCGGCCGTTATACCGCGCCAGCAGCGCCGTAAGCCCACGCTCCGGCAGCGGCAGCATCCCGCCGCAGCCGAGCAATGTGATGTCAAGCATGGAAATGACCACCTTACTGTTTGTAGGGCGGGGGCTTGCTCCCGCCGTAGGTTAAGATGAAATTGATTAGAGCGGCGGGGTCTTGACCCCGCCCTACGGATTTATCCACTAATCACTAAAAAGGAGAAACCACATGAACATCTGGCACGACCTCGACCCGGCGCGGGTCAGCCCCGAGCGGTTTATCGCGGTCATTGAGATCGCCAAGGGCGGCAAGAATAAGTATGAGTTGGACAAGGATACCGGTATGCTGGTGCTGGATCGGGTACTGTTCACCTCGATGCAGTATCCCGCCAACTACGGATTCATCCCGAAAACCTACGCCGACGACGACGACCCGTTAGATGTGCTGGTGCTCTGCTCCGAGAGTATCGCGCCGATGACCTTGGTCAACTGCCGGCCGATCGGGGTGCTGCGGATGACCGATCAGGGCGCTTCGGACGAAAAAATCATCGCCGTCTGTATCGACGACCCATTCTACAGCACCTATTTCTCGATCAACGCCCTGCCGCCCCACCTCTTCGCCGAGATCCGGCATTTTTACGAGGTGTATAAGACATTGGAACAAAAAGAGACGTCGGTCAAAACCATTGAGGACGAAGCCAAAGCCGCCGAAATCATACAGAAAAGCATTGAGCGATACAAGAAAGAATTCTTAATTCTGAATGCTTAATGCTTAATTGATGCCGCCCTTAATTCAGCATTAAGCATTAAGCATTAAGCATTCAATTAAGCGTCATGCATTGACTCCAACTCTTCCCCGGTAAACACCTTCCCGACAATCGGTTCAGGATCGATGCCCAGACGTTTATAATAATCGGCGACCGCCGCCCGGATCGACTGCTCGGCCAATACCGAGCAGTGTATTTTATGCGCCGGCAGTCCGCCCAGCGCCTCTATCACTTCTCTGTTAGACAGTGCCAGCGCCTGCTCAATCGTTTTGCCCTTGATCATCTCGGTGGCAACCGAGCTGCTGGCGATGGCCGAGCCGCAGCCGAAGGTTTTGAACCGCACGTCGGCGATGACGCCGTTTTCCACCCGGATATACATCTTCATAATATCGCCGCATTTGGCGTTGCCGATCTCGCCGATACCGTTGGCGTCGGCCAGCTCGCCGACATTGCGGGGGTTAATAAAATGGTCCATTACCTCGGGGGAATAAAAATTGTCCATATAGTCTAAATCCCTTCATTTCTGCAGATGTTTTCCCAGAGCGGCGATTTTTCGCGCAGCCAATCCACATGCCCCGGCAAGACTTTTATGATGTGATCAATTTCCTCATCTGTTGTTTCCGCGGACAAACTCAATCTCAAGGATCCGTGAGAAACCTCAACCGGCAGCCCGATCGCCATAAGCACATGGCTCGGCACCAATGAATTGGTGGTACACGCCGATCCTGTGGATGCGCATATCTTATCGACATAATCCAATCTCAGCAGCAAGCTCTCGCCCTCGATGCCCTCAAAGCTCATATTCACATTGTTCGGCAGCCGCAGTACCGGATCGCCGTTCAGCCGGCAGCGCGGGATCGCGGCTTGAATTTCCCGTATCAGACGGTCCCGCTGCCGGCTCATTTTTTCGGCGTCGGCCGCCATCGTCCCGGCCGCTTCCGCCAGCGCCGCCGCCATACCCGCTACGCCGGCCACATTTTCGGTGCCGGCCCGGCGGCCGCCCTCCTGGGCCCCGCCGGCGATGAGGTTGTCCAGCCGCAGCCCGTTGCGTATCAGCAGCCCGCCGACCCCCTTCGGGCCGTGGAATTTATGACCCGACAGCGATAGCAGGTCGATCTGCATCCCCTTAAAATCTATCGGTATATGCCCGGCCGCCTGCACCGCGTCGGTGTGGAACAGCACGCCGGCGGCCCGGCATATCGCTCCTATTTCGGCAATCGGCTGGATTGTGCCGATCTCATTGTTGGCAAACATCACCGACACCAATCCGGTCTGCGGCGTGATCGCCTCCGCCAGATCCGCCGGGCGGACCACGCCGTTTTCATAGACCGGCAGCAGCGTGACGGTAAACCTATCCGCGGCGCGCGGGGAACTATCCGCGGCGCGCGGGGAACTATCCGCGGCGCGCGGGGAACTATCCCGCTCCAACTGTTTCAATGTATGCAGCACCGCGTGATGCTCGAACGCGGTGGAAATCAAATGGGTTTTTCCCCGGCTCTTCATCAGCGCGGCCCCCATCTTCAATGCCCAGTTATCGCTCTCGGACCCGCCGGAGGTGAAAAACACCTCCCGGGGCGCGCATCCCAGCGCTTCGGCAACGGTATGCCGCGCCCGCTCCACCGCCTGCCGGGACTGCTGCCCGAAGCTGTAGAGGGAGGACGGGTTGCCGTACTGCCCGGTCAAATACGGCGTCATAGCGGCCAGCGCTGCCTCCGAAAGCCGCGTGGTAGCGGCGTTGTCGGCATAAATAATCCTGTCAGGCATAGGTATCTCCTCTTTTCGGATTCTAATATACACTAAATTGGTATACATTGCAAGAGGGAAATGAAAAAAGTTGACAGTGGTCAGTGATTAGTGATTAGTCGGCAGTTATTATGTTGGATGGGGCGGCCCCGGTGTTCCGTGATGTGTCATGGAACACCGGGGCCGCCGCTTTTATACGCATTCCTCTACCTGTTGAATACCTTTTTAAAATTCATTAGTCAACAGATTGGTGCCCCTCCCGCCGGTGGTCGGGTTCATGCCGCGGTTTCCGGGCAGTACGCTGCTCGGGTTGGTCGGGGAATGGTTGGTGGTTCCGCCGAATGTGCCGGGGTTGTTGCGGTTATTGGCGCCGGGGTTGGTGTGGTTGTAATTGCCGGGGCTGCTGTGGTTGTAGTTGTGGGTGCTGCTGCGGGCGCTGCTGTGGGTCGTATCCATGCCCCGCGGTGCCCTGTTGAGGTCGGTTCTGTTTCTCGCGGTACATGCCGTCATCGCAAACATCATAAAAATGACCGAACAAGCCGCCGCCATACAAAGCAATACTTTTTTCATCGTATTGGCCTCCCGTTAAAATTGTTATAAAGAAACCGAGCGTCGCTATAAAAACGCCCGGTTTTATCATGTCAATTATTCGGGATAATATCGCAGATAATATTTAGTCAAAAAAATTGGCAGATTAAATTTTATAAAATAATTTTCAATTATGAACTCAAGTTTCAAGTTTCAATCGCGCACAAGCGTCCACCGCCAGCCGGTCGCACCGCTCATTTTCCGGATGCCCCTCATGCCCCCGTATCCAGATATAACTCATTTTATGTGTGGCGGTCAGCTCCAGCAATTTCTCCCACAAATCCGGATTGAGCGCCGGTTTTTTGTCCGACTTGACCCAGCCTTTGGCCCGCCAGGAGACCGCCCAGCCTTTCTGCAGCCCGTCGATGACATATTTGGAATCGGAACACAGCGTGACGGCGCAGGGCTGCTTCAGCGCCGCCAGCCCCTCGATCACCGCCGTCAGTTCCATCCGGTTGTTGGTGGTATCAGCCTCACCGCCGGATAATTCCTTCTCCACGCCGTTATACCGCAAAATCACCCCCCAACCGCCCGGCCCCGGATTACCGGAGCAGGCGCCGTCAGTAAATAGCTGGATCTGTTTGAGTGGGGTGGACATCATGTTTCCAATCCTTTTTTATTCATTTTCTAAGGCAATCAATTTTTTCATGGTATCTATAGATACTTCTATTTGTCTGTCGGTCGGCTCTGACGTAAATAGATGCTGCTGGCACCAAAATCCAACCTTGTAAAATACTTTTATTATCGGCAACTCGTCGCCTTTTTCTAAATCGAATAATTCATAGGCTAAGATAAATGATAGTAAAAATTTTAAGCTGTCATAAAACGGAACCGCGTATAACGCTATAGCAAAGAACAGTAAAAACACAGCTAAATTTGTGCCGCAGCGTTTTGCGATACGGGGACATTTGCGGACATTTTCCAATGTCAGTTCCCTGTTGTTTTGATACGCTTCAATCGTTTTATGTTCGGCTCCGTGGAATTGCCATGTCAGTTTCGCGTTATAGACAATATTTTTCAGTTTCAGAGCTATATAAAAGATCATTCCCGCCGTGATGATCACAGGGAGCGCCGGATGGATATCCGTTAATTTTTTTTCATCTCTCTCAAAAATATCAAATACAATAAACAAGGCAATCATTCCGAATAATGGCTTACTCATTTCAAATAAGACATATAAGCCTTTTAACAGCGGTATTTTTCTGAAAAATTTTCCGGCGGCGGATATCTCCCTGTTTTTCTTGTATGTTGCTGTATATGTGCCGTCCCGGTTCATTTTAAACTGTATCGAATACCGGTCAGAAATAAATCTCACGCCATTATTAGATGAACTGCCGCCCATACTCGGCATTTTAACCACCGCCTTTTATTTGAAATTGTTTTTGTGCGCCCATCCCAGTATACGCGAAAATCTATTTTTTGTAAAGGAAATATCCGCCGGGCCGAATATTTACAAATCTTTCATCAACTGCCGGGTCGAATAAGATAAAATATAGGATACTGGCGGTGAGAAGATGCTCGGATATGTGCGGATAGGCAGGCCGCGGTTAACTGAGGAACAGTTCCGGCGGTATCAGGGCGTCTACTGCTCCCTCTGCCGGGTTCTCGGCCGGGAATATGGCCTTCTCGCCCGGATGACCCTCTCTTATGACTTCACCTTTCTGGCGATGCTGCGGATGGCGCTGGACCCGGAAGTTCCCGGTTCTTCTGTTATGCGCTGCCCCTATCGCCCGATGAAAACCTTCGACTGCTGCGCCGGCAGCCGGCATATCCGTTACGCCGCCGCCATGTCGGCGCTGCTGACCCGGCATAAGCTGCGGGACCAGCTGGCCGACGGCGGGTTTTGGAAACGGATAGCGGCGAAATGCCTGCTGCTGTTCTCAAAACGCGGATACCGCAAAGCGAAAAAACAATATCCGGAAGCCGCGGAACAGATAGAACACTGGATCGCCCGGCAATCGGCGCTGGAGGCGGCGCAGACCGCTTCACTCGACGCCGCCGCCGAACCCACCGCCGCCATCCTCGCCGGGATGTTATCCTATGAATCCAAAGCGGAACAGCGCCCGGCGCTGGAACGGTTGGGATACTGCCTGGGCCGCTGGATCTATCTGACCGACGCGGCGGACGATCTGGAGGAGGATCTGAAACAGGGCAGCTATAACCCCTTTATTCTAACCCGGAACATCCAAAAAAACGATCCGGATAAAATAAACGCTGTCCGCAAAGACTGCGAACAATCCCTGAACGCCTGCCTCGCGGAATGCGAAACCGCCTATTATCTGTTAGACCGTCACCGGTTCGACGATATTTTAAAGCACATACTGACCGAAGGTATGCCGGCGGCGCAGAAATATGTTTTGAAGTGGCGAGTGGTTAGTGGCGAGTGACGAGATAAGGGAAAATCGAACTCTCTTCGTCAACTCGCCACTCGCCACTAACCACTCGCCACCCGAAAGGAGCTTGGCTCATGTCCGATCCTTATCAAATCCTCGGTATTTCGCCGGATGCTTCCGACGAACAGGTTAAGGCCGCTTACCGGGAGCTGGCCCGAAAATATCATCCGGATAACCATACCGACAATCCGCTTTCAGATCTGGCGCAGCAGAAGATGCAGGAGATCAACGAGGCCTATGACGCCATTATCCGGCAGCGGCGGTCCGGCGGCGCCCGCGGCGGATCGCGGTTTTCGGATATCCGCCGGATGATTTCCGCCGGCCGTATTTTCGACGCCGAAGTGCTGTTAGACGGCATGGCCGCCTCCGACCGGGACGCCGAATGGCATTTTTTAAAAGGCTCGGTGCTCTACCGCAAGGGCTGGTTAGACGACGCGCATAACGAATTTTCCGCCGCCTGCTCGATGGACCCCGCTAACGCCGAATACCGCGCCGCCTTCAACCGGATGAACACCGCCCGCCAAAACGGCAGCTATTATCGCGGCGGCGGCAATCAAATGGGCTGCTCCGTCTGCGATATCTGCACCGGCCTGCTCTGCTGCGAATGCCTGACCCGCGGCTGCTGCCGCTGCTAATCGGGGCTCGTGCGCTAAAGCGCGACTTCGCCTGTTCGCTGTTCGCAGCCGGGTGGAATCAGCTAACAGGCGCAGTCGCGGCCGCAGCCGCACAAGCCCCGATCACTTCGCCTGTTCGCTGTTCGCAGCCGGGTGGAATCAGCGAACAGGCGACGTCGCGGCCGCAGCCGCACAAGCCCCGATCACTTCGCCTGTTCGCTGTTCGCAGCCGGGTGGAATCAGCGAACAGGCGACGTCGCGGCCGCGGCCGCACAAGCCCCGATCACTTCGCCTGTTCGCTGTTCGCAGCCGGGTGGAATCAGCTAACAGGCGCAACGGATTATCGCGTCTCATTAATGGCTATATTAACTGTTAAGTGGACACTGATTACATGATGAAATTGTAGGGGCGACCGTCCTCGGTCGCCCGCAAACATAGATAAAATGCGGGTTGCGTAGGTCGCAACGGGTTGCCCGGGCGACCGAGGACGGTCGCCCCTACGAAAATCGATTAAATCAGCGGTTACTTAACTGTTAATTATACAAAAAGGGGGGTATCACATTTTGAGGCAGTCCGCCAAAGTGGCGCTGGGCGGCGTGATCGGCGCGCTGTCGCTGATATGCATGCTGGGGACCGTCTTTCCTTATGCCATCTACGCGATGCCGGCGCTGGCCGGGATCATGCTGATACCGGTGGTCGCCGAAATAGGGGTCCGGTGGGCCTGGTTGGTTTTCGGCAGCGTCGCCGCCCTCAGCCTGATGATCATCCTCTCCTACTCGCCCGAGGCGACGGCGATGTATGTGGCGTTTCTGGGATATTACCCGGTATTGCGGGTAACGCTCCAGAAACTGCCGTTTTTTATCGCCTGGCCGCTGAAACTATTGGTATTCAACGCCGCCGTAATCAGCGTCTACTGGGCGCTGATGAACCTGGCCGCCATCCCCCCCGACGCTTTTGAAATGTTCGGCGTCGATCTCCCCCAGGTCATGCTGGTATTCGGCAATGTGGTATTTATCATCTATGACCTGGCCTTAGAAAATATATATCTGCTGTATATAAAATATCTGCACCCGCAGATTAAGAGACTGTTCCATTGAAAAGTGGCGAGTGGTTAGTGGCGAGTGGCGAGTTCGGAATGCAAGCAGTTATGGAGAGCAAACCGATTTTGTCGGACCCGGGCTCGCCACTCGTCACTCGCCACTAACCACTCACCACTAACCACTACCCCGGAGGTGCCCTATGTCCGCCAACCTAATCACGCTCATCACCAACCGGCTGCCGGAATTTTCCAAGGGGCAGCGGCGGATTGCCGATTTTGTGCTGGACCGCTGTGAGCAGGCGGCGTTTATGACCGCCTCCCGGTTGGGCGAGGCAGCCGGCGTCAGCGAATCAACGGTGGTGCGGTTTGCCGCCGAGCTGGGCTATGACGGGTATCCCGAGCTGCAGCGGGCGATGATGAAAACCGTCCGCAGCGAGCTGACCACCATCCAGCGGGTGGAGGTCACCCGGGCGCGGATGGACGGCGACCGGGTACTGGATGAGGTGATGGCCTGCGATATCGCCAATGTGCGCCAGACGCTGGACGAACTGCCCCGGGACGCCTTTGAGGACGCGGTACAGGCGGTTACCGGCGCCGGGCGGCTCTATATCTTCGGCGCCGGCTCCTGCCGGGCGCTGGCCAGCTTTCTGGCGTTTTATCTGAAGCTGCTGCTGCCGAATATCCATCTGCTCTCCACCTCCTCCGAGGCGGAAATTTTGGAGGAGATGATCCGCATCGGGCCGGGGGACGCCATTATCGGCCTGAGCTTTCCGCGCTACTCCTCCAAAACCGCTACCGTGCTGGACTTTGCCGCCTCAAAAAAGGCGCGGGTGGTGGTGATCACCGACAGCGCCAACGCCCCCATCGCCCGGTACGCCGACCACCTGCTGCCGGCCCACAGCGACATGGCCACCATCGTGGATTCGTTAGTAGCGCCGCTGAGCGTGGTCAACGCCCTGATCGTAGCCGTCTCACTGCGGCGGATCGAGAGCAACCGGGAGGTTCTGGAGGAATTAGAGGAGCTGTGGGGGCGGTATGAGGTGTATAAGAATTTAGAATGAAGAAGATTTTGGTCATCGGCGGCGGCCCGGCCGGCCTGATCGCCGCCGGCACCGCCGCCCGGGCCGGACATACCGTGACATTGCTGGAGCGCAACCCCCGCTGCGCCCGCAAGCTGATGATCACCGGCAAAGGCCGCTGCAACGTCACCAACAACGCCACCGCCGCCGAATGCATCGCAAACATCCCCGGCAACGGCCGGTTTTTGTATTCGGCGCTGACCGCTTTCCCGCCGGCCGCCGTCATGGCGCTGTTAGAGGAGATGGGGGTGCCGCTCAAAACCGAGCGGGGCGGCCGGGTGTTTCCGGTTTCGGACAAGGCTGTGGATGTGGTGGACGGGCTGGTACGGTTCGCCAAACAGGGCGGCGTTTCGGTCATACAGGGCCGGGCGGCGGAGCTGCTGGTCGCCGACGGCCGCTGTGCCGGCGTCCGGTTAGAAACCGGCGCGGAGCTGCCCGCCGATGCGGTGATTGTGGCGACCGGCGGACTGAGCTACCCGTCCACCGGCTCCACCGGCGACGGGTACGCGCTGGCCCGGCAGGCGGGACATACAGTCACCCCGCTTCGCCCCTCGCTGGTGGCGTTGGAGAGCGGCGAGAGCTGGATCCCGCCACTGGCCGGCCTGTCGCTGAAAAACTGCGGCCTGTCGGTCACCGATACCGTGACCGGCAAGGTCATCTTCCGGGATTTCGGCGAGATGCTGTTCACCCATACCGGCGTATCCGGCCCGATGGTACTCAGCGCCAGCGCACACATGACCGCCCCGCTGGCCGACGGCGAAAATTTCGTTGAACCGGACCGCTACACACTATCCATCGACTGGAAACCGGCGCTGACGCTGGAACAGCTGGAATCCCGGCTGCTCCGGGATTTCGCCGACGCGAAAAACAGGGATTTCGGCTCCGTACTGGCCGGCCTGCTGCCCCGAGCGATGGTGCCGGCAATGGCCGCCCGCTGTATGGTCAGCCCCCACAAAAAAACCAACGCGGTGACTCGTGAGGAACGTGCGCGATTGGTAATCGCGCTCAAAAATTTCACCTTTTCGGTAACCGGCTTCCGCCCGATCGAAGAAGCGGTAGTGACCGCCGGCGGCGTCAGCGTAAAAGAGATTGACGCCAAAACAATGGCGTCAAAAAAGCTGCCGGGCCTGTATTTCGCCGGCGAGGTGATCGACGTAAACGGCTACACCGGCGGCTACAACTTGCAGATCGCGTTTTCGACGGGGTACGCCGCTGCCGTAGGCGGCGTAGTTGACAGTTGACAAAAGGAGGCTTCCCAACAATATGAAAACAATCAACATCGCCATCGACGGCCCGTCCGGGGCCGGCAAATCCACCCTTTCGCGTAAACTGGCCGAAGCGTTTCAGTTTATCTACGTCGATACCGGCGCCCTCTATCGGGCGGTGGGGCTGGCGGCTATTGAGGCGGGGGTGGACATCCATGACGCGGCGGGGATTGAGCGGCTGCTGACCGGCCTGTCGTTGGAATTGCGGTATACCGGCGAGGGGCAGCGGGTGTTTATCGGGACCCGGGATGTCAGCGGTGATATCCGCACGCCGGAGATCTCGATGGCGGCGTCGGTCGTGTCGGCCCAACCGGCGGTCCGCGCCTTCCTGTTCGCGCTGCAGCAGGATATCGCCCGCGGCAGCAACGTGATCATGGACGGCCGGGATATCGGCACGGTGGTGCTGCCCGGCGCCGATCTGAAAATCTTCCTGACCGCCACCGACGAGGACCGCGCCCAACGCCGGTTCGAGGAGCTGTCCGCCAAAGGGATAGCTGTCACCTATGACGAGGTGCTGGC
>Ga0123353_10015002_pt1 | contig 11217 bp, 5 predicted proteins | sample TergutLab28metaG_3_FD_92763 | JGI IMG/M metagenome (GOLD analysis project Ga0123353, IMG submission 92763) | Labiotermes labralis P3 segment gut microbial communities from Petit-Saut dam, French Guiana - Lab288 P3 | ecosystem: Host-associated > Arthropoda: Insects > Digestive system > Gut ... | reverse complement strand
TTAGGTTTTACCCGACGAATTATGACACAGGCGGGTTCCGAACGCAACACGCCAAGCGTCATTAGGCATATCCTTTACACTCTGTTCACGGATGAACCAACTTAAACGGCAAGTGTCACGGCAAACACAGCCATTGTTCGTAACGTTCCTTCGGATAGACACGCCGAATCATCGCCGCGAGCACGGCGCGTTCATCCGGCTTCATCCATTGTTCGTATTTTTGGTACAGCACACGCAGGGCGGCAAGGCTTTCGTGGGAAAGGGAATACGCGCTGATCAACTCGTAATTGACCGAATAGACGGCCAGCGAATCGAAAAGGATACCCACTAAGTCGTCCGTCAGCGCCACGATGTCCCTCATGAGAATTCTGCGAAAACAACCGTCCTCCATACGCGCCGACATGCTCACACCCAAAAAACGGTGCAATATGCCCAGCAGCAGGGTTTCCACGGCATCGCGCAGCTCGCTTAAAGATTGCCTGAACGGAGAATAGCGCCGTAAAAGCGTCACGGCCTCCCGCGAGATGGAGGTGTTGTCTATCACATCCATCCCGACCCAAAGCCGTAAGGCTTGCCGTACGCTATCTTCGCTGACAGACGCCGCCATATGCCCACTTCCTGTCTTTAATGTGACGCACCGTCTCAATCCCCCGGCGTTATACATGAAACCAATCGGCCGCGGGCATTATGAACCCTGTTTGACCCGCTTCATATTAGCAAAATGTTAAGTTTGAGTCAACATTTGATTGCGGAATGGTCATGGATACGTTACTTTCTAGTGAAACGTCCCGTTTTGCGGCATTCATCTCCAATAGTGGTAGTCAACCGATCGGAAGGATACAATTTATAGGGATGAGCGCTGCCGCGTACAGGCCGCGGCCCGTGCTTTAGGCTCCTGTGGAAAACTTGAAAAACGGATGAGAGTTTGCTATCATACCGACACGCTGACGGCAGTTTCTTTCGGCCGGATCACTATCCGTATCACGGACAGCCCGGGTGTTTTTTTATCGCTTCACGGCCCTCAGCACTACGCGCAACGCATGTTTGCGGTCTTATACGGAGGTTTCAGATGAGCGTGGCCAATCTATGGGAAAGAACCTGTACGCTGCTTAAAGAGGATACACCGTCCGGTCTTTATAATATGTGGATAGCGAAATTGTCGCCGTTAAGGCTGGACGGGGACACCCTGTTTCTGACCGCGGACAGCGCGGTTACGGAGAAGATGATATCCGCTTTTCACCGGCCCATGCTCAACAGCGCCCTCTCGGAAGCCGCGGGGCAGCCGATGAAGGTTGAAATAGCCCTGCCGGGTGAGGATGAGGCGTCCTTCCTGCCTTATGACGAACGCCGAAATAACTCAACGCCCCTGGAAAGCCGATACACCTTTGAGTCCTTCGTGGTAGGGGGCGCGAACCGCTTTGCTTACGCGGCATCCATGGCGGTGGCCGAAAAACCCGCACAGGCGTACAACCCGTTGTTTATCTACGGCGGTGTCGGCTTGGGTAAAACCCATCTCATGCACGCCATCGGCGCGTATGCCAGGCAGCTATACCCATCCCTTGAAATCACCTATATCACCTCTGAAAACTTTACGAACGATTTAATCGCCTCCATCCAGCAAAACAGAAACATCGAGTTCCGCCGCAGGTTCCGCAATGTGAACATCCTTCTGGTGGACGATATCCAGTTTATAGCGGGGAGAGATTCCACGCAGGAGGAGTTTTTCCATACTTTTAACGCCTTGCACTCCGCGGGCGGCCAAATAGTCCTGACCTCCGACCGGCCGCCCAGGGATATTGCCCGCCTGGAAGAGCGTCTGCGCAGCCGCTTTGAGGGCGGCTTAATCTGCGATGTGCAGCGGCCGGACATCGAAACGCGTATCGCGATACTCCGCCGCAAGGCGGAACGGGACAGGCTGATCATCGGGGACGACATACTCACGATGATCGCCGAACGCATCGATTCTAATATTCGTGAACTGGAAGGATCACTCACCCGGCTGATGGCGTTCGCCGCGCTAAGCGGCAGCGCGTCCATCACCATGACAATGGCCGAAGAAGCCTTGCGCGAGACTTTTTTACAACGCGAAATGAAGCGTACGACATGCCAGTCCATACAGGAGACCGTCGCGCATTATTATTCCATCACGCTGGAGGACTTAACCGGTATTAAACGGAGCCGCGAGGTGGTTGTGCCGCGCCAGATCGCCATGTACTTGACGCGCGAAATTCTGGGCATGAGCCTGCCTAAGATAGGCGATGCCTTCGGCGGACGGGATCACTCCACCGTTTTGAACGGCTGCCAAAAGATACAAGAATCCATACGTAAAACGCCGGGATTCGCTTCCGTTGTTAACGATATCTGGAAGATGATAGAGCGGCAGTGACGGAGAAGGGCATGGCGGAATATCTGCCTGTCAATGGTTTTTATACAGACGCGCAAAAAAGACGGTTTCGGGAAACCGCGCCAAAACGCCGCTCCTGCCGCCGTTTTTCGGGTCCGCCCTCCATTGCGCAATGGTCCGCGCTGTGCTATGCCGCGCAGCGATGCTGCATCAAAGGTGTACGGATGGTTTTAGGCATGTGCGACCCTTCCTTCTTCCGCCATTCAACCTTACAGCCAAGCATTTTTACCGGCGTAAGCCGTTTCGCCGCGCTGATTGCCGACACACGCTGCCCAAACCATACGCTGCTGGCTGGCATATCGGGCGAGGCGTTTGTACTCACCGCGGCGGATAACGGCATCGGAACCTGCTGGGTAACCCATAGCTACCGTCAAAAAGACTGCCCCGTAACCCTGGAGCCGTATGAGAAGCTTTTATGTGTCATCGCGTTAGGGTGCGCCGATCGGGAGGAAGAGGCGCGGGCAGAGCCTCGTAAAAGGAGGCCTATCGAGCGATTCGCGCGCAACGGAAGCGTTACCGGATGGCCTGAATGGGCGCTGCAAATCGCCCGGGCGGTACGTGAAGCGCCTTCGTATGCCAACGGGCAGCCATGGCAATTATCCTGGGCAGGAAACTCCCTGTTTTTTTACGGAACCGACAGGTATATACTGGAAAACGGCATCGCCGTTCTTCACGCGGAAGCCGCACTGGACACGCGCCATGAGTGGACAGCCGGCGGCAATGAGCGTTCCTTAATCACCCGGGTGACCCTGTATCATGATGACGCTTTCCCTTGACGTGAACGAACCGGAAAAACCCGAAATGATGAAATTTTCGTGACAAATATAGTTGACTATGTAATATATCTGTAATATAATAACGGTGACATCCTTTCCGGCAATATCAAAAATGTCGGCGACACGGATCCTTGAAAGCGAGGAACGGCATATGTTTTTAAGTAAAAAAAATAAACAGTGGGTGGCAGGCATAACGGTTTTCGTCATGCTGTGTATCTGGTTTCCCATAACGCCCGGTGCGGCCGCCGCCGATAATTACGGAAAAATGATTTTAAACAATGTCGCGCTCAGGGACGCGCCCAAATCGTCCGGGGTCATCAGCTTCCGCATGCCGTTGAATTGGATTGTGGAAATCACGGCTACTACAGGTACCGGAACGAACCTATGGTACAAGGTAAAGGCGCCCGACCCCGATCCGAAAGCCGATCGTATCAAAGAAGGTTATGTACTGGGCTCCTGCATGGCGCCCCTGACCGCTGAAGGGCTCACCGCGTGGGTCAACGCGGGAAAGCCGAAACAAGGCGACTTTGCCGCAGCAGATATGCCCGCTGTTTTGAACCCTACAGCAACGCCGCCGGCTCAAACGGCGACAAATGCGCCTGCCAATGAACCAACCAACGCGCCCACCAATGCGGCGCCTACAAACAACGCTTCCCCGCCCCCGTTCACGGCCGGGACCTTGGCCATGACGAATGCCGGAGGCGTCAACATGCGTAAGACAGCCGACGGCGCGCTGCTGCTGCGGCTGGAAGCCAGAGGAACCACCGTCACGGTGCTGGATGTCACCGTCAAAGACGGGAAAACATGGTATAAGGTGCAATACGGAAGCCAAACGGGCTATATCATGGGTGATTTTCTCACGTTAACGGGCGTCGCGACAGCGACCGCAACAACCGCCGTGAACGCGGCGGGTTATGTTAAGCTTATCCTTAGTTCCGCGAACCTGCGCAAAACGCCCGAGGGCGCAAAGCTAAACGAATGGCTGCCTAAAAACGGCTTGGTCATGCCTTATCTCTCCCAGCCCGTTACCAGAGGCGCTTATACTTGGTATGAGATTTATTTTTCCGACGGCAAGACGTATTATGTACGCGGTGATACCGTCACCCCCTGCGACGCCGGCGGAACGCCGCTGCAGCCCGGGAATAATACGGGAAACAATACAGGAAGTACTAACGAACCTACCAGCACGGCTACGATTCCTTCCGGCGCCGGTATCCTTAAAATAAAAAAGGATGACGTCAACTTTAGAAAAACAGAAGGCGGCGTACTGCTGGGCAAGCTTAAAATCGGCACGGAACTCATTTTTACCGCCATCTCCCACAAGGGCGGATATGATTGGTACTATGTCACGACCGCGGCGGGCGTTAAGGGCTATGTCCGGGATGATTGCGTCATGGTTTTGTCGGGCGGGCAGTCGCAAGCGACGACGCCGCCTGCCGCGACAGGCGCGTACGGTACGCTGAGACTGACGATGGATAAGGTAAACCTGAGGGATAAACCCGCAGGACAGTATTTGGAAATGCTGCCCATCGGAGCTATTTTACCCGTGACGGCGCCGCCCGTCACCAGCGGCGCGTATACCTGGTACCCGGTGAAGAGCGCCGCGGGAAGAAATGGTTATGTCAGGGCCGATATGGGCATCTATACCGGTGATTACGCGCCCAACGCCACACCGACGTCTACCGGCAGCACCGCTGCGACGACGGGTTATGTCATCATCCTGCTGAACAGCGTCAACCTGCGTAAGACGGCGGGCGGTGCGGTTATCGGGCAAGTCCAAAAAAATGAAGTCTATCCGATGACGGGAAGCGTATCCCGTTCCGGCGCGTATGATTGGTATCCCGTACAAGTTAAGGGTGCAAACGGCTATGTCCGAGGCGATATGCTTAAGCAACTAACACCGGCGCAGGTGGATGATTATTTAAATAACCGCCCGATCTCCTCGCCTTCGGCGACGCCCACATCGACCGCGCAGGCCACCACCCGCTATTTAATGACCACGCTGGATTCCGTAAACCTGCGGGTGGCCGCCAATAAGGATTCCCAGGCCAAGGCGAACGTTAAGCTCGGTACGGTCTTTTCTTACTCAACCTCGCAGGTGACGGCCGGCAGCGTATGGTACAAGATTGTTTATGATAACCAGCCGCTATGGGTTTTGGGAACCTGCGTAAAGATTATGACGCAGGCTGAGTATGACGCTTGGCTGGCTTCCAATCCTGCCGTCACACCGCCGGCGGCCGACGTGATTACAGGCTATGTAAAGACGACGGTTTCAAGCTTGAACATTCGTAAGACAGCGGGCGGCGCGGTAACAGGAAACCGTGTGGAAACGAAGGGAACCATTTTATCCTATTCCGGTGATCCGGTTGTTAAAAGCAAAGTATTGTATTACTACTGTAAAACCGCCTACGGCTACGGCTATATCAGCGGCAGCTATTTGGAAGTGTGCGACGCCTCCGGAAAACCGATTGCCACCCCCACGCCCGCATCTTCCGGAAAGGAAGCGTCCTATACCGTCCTCTCGTTGGGCGCGACCGGCAACGCGGTCAAGGAAATGGTTACGGAACTGAAGGCGCAGGGATTCTTCTCCGGCACCATCACCTCCACGTATAACAGCGCCGTGGTAACCGCGGTCAAGGCATTCCAAGCATCCCGAAAACTAACGGTAGACGGCATTGCGGGCCCGTCGACGCTGCACGCCCTGTTCGGGACCGTACCCGTTGGCAGCTCTTCCAACCCCAACTTCACCATGTATCCCTGCGAAAAGATTGACTGGTTCACAGGCGGCATTCAAACCATTTGGGCCAAGGGCACGAACGCCGTGATAAAGGATGTCGCGACAGGCACCGTCATTAACGTATACCGCTGGTCCGGCGGCAATCACGCGGACGTAGAGCCGCTGACCGCAGCGGACACGGCGCGCATCTGCAAGATGTACAATGTTAAGAACGCCGATCAGATTACCGCCTCCACGCACTGGCATCGTCGTCCCATCTGGGTCACCGTGGGGGGCAGGACATTCGCCGCGTCCATGTACGGTGTGCCGCATAATTACCCGGAAGGCGACACGATTAAAAACAATGACTTCAAGGGCCAGTTCTGCGTACATTTTGTCAATTCCAGAACCCACACTTCCAATGTGGTAGACGCGGATCACCAGGCCGCCATCAACACGGCATACAACCAGGCTCCGGTGAAAAAGTAAAAGCGGCTCTTTACAGTACACCGTCATTTTGGCAGGAAAAAAGATTACAAAGCGCGTTCGTTACGGCGGACGCGCTTTATACCGTGCCGGGCTTACCCTTCGGCGGGCCCGCTTTTTATACCGCTCCCCCGCCGTCCATGAAAGAAGGAAGATAAAAGGTATTTGCGGAATATTATTACTTATGGCGTAAAAATGACTCCCGAGAGGGGGGACCCTAACCCTCGTCATGGCGTTTGCCCATTTACATGTACACAGCGAATACAGCCTTTTAGATGGTGCCTGCCGCGTAAAACCGCTTGTGCGGCGCATCCGCGAGTTGGGCATGACCCATTGCGCCGTCACGGATCACGGTGTCATGTACGGCGCCGTCGATTTTTATCAGGCATGCATGGACGAGGGCGTCACGCCCATCATCGGCTGTGAAATATATGTTTGCCCGGACCGGTTTGATAAACAGGTCGTCTCACGCGAGTACAGCCATCTGATACTTCTGTGCGCCAATCAAACGGGCTATCAAAACCTGATGGCCATTACCTCGGAAGGTTTTATGAATGGTTTTTACTACCGCCCGCGCGTGGACTACGCTTTTTTGCAGGGGCGCACCGAGGGCCTTATCGCCTTGACCGCCTGCCTTTCCGGAGACCTTGCCAAGTTATGCCTTCAAAACAACATGGAGGAAGCGCGCGCGTATTTAGACACCCTGCGCGGCCTCTTTTCGCAAGACAGCCTTTATATAGAAATAATGGATCACGGCCTGACGGAACAGCGCGTCGTGCTGCCCCGGCTGATTCGTCTTTCGCGGGAGACGGGTATACCGCTGGCGGCAACCAATGATTGTCATTATGTGCATGAAAAAGACGCGGCGGCGCAGGAAGCGCTTATGTGTATACAAACCGGCAAGACCTTGGCCGATGAGAGCCGCATGCGTATGGAATCCAACGAAATGTATGTAAAGAGCGAAGCGGAAATGCACGCGCTGTTCGGCGCGTATCCCGACGCCATCAACAATACCATGAAGATTGCCGAACGCTGCCATGTCCCTTTCGATTTTGACAAGGTACATTTGCCCGCCTTTGACATGCCGCGGGGCAAAACGGCGCGGTCCATGCTGACGGAACTCTGTTTGGAGGGGCTTGAGCAGCGCTATCAGGATGTGTCCGCCGAGGGCGAACCCATGCGGCGCCTCCTGTACGAGATTGATGTCATCTCCAAAATGGGCTATGAGGATTATTTTTTAATCGCGTGGGATTTTATCCGTTACGCAGCGGAAAAAAAGATTATGGTCGGGCCCGGCCGCGGCAGCGGCGCGGGATCCATCGTCGCCTATACGCTGGGTATTACCATGTTGGACCCCCTGCGGTATCATCTGCTGTTTGAACGGTTCTTGAATCCCGAACGCATATCCATGCCGGATTTGGATATCGATTTTTGCTTTGAACGCCGCCAGGAAGTCATTGACTATGTGGTTAATAAATACGGCGCGGATCATGTCAGCCAAATTATTAACTTTAGTACCATGGCCGCGCGCGGCGTCCTGCGCGATGTGGGCCGCGTGCTGGGCATGAAAGTGGCGGAGGTTGACGCCATCGTAAAGGCTATTCCCTCAAGATTAGGCATTACGTTGGAAGAGGCGCTCAAGGAGAGCCCGCAGCTGCGCGCCGCCTATCAGACACGCCCGGAAATCGTACGCCTGATTGACACGGCCATGACGCTGGAGGGCATGCCGCGCCATACCTCAACACACGCGGCGGGTGTGCTGATAACCAAGAAGCCCTTGACGGAATACGTGCCGCTGCAAAAAAACGAGGATGTGGTGACCACGCAATACGAGATGGGCACCATTGAAAAGCTGGGCCTGCTAAAGATGGACTTTCTGGGATTGCGCACACTGACGGTAATACGAGACACGCTGGAACTCATGCGCCTATACGGAACCCAAATGACAGCCGAGGCCATACCTTTGGATGATCCTGGAATATACGAGATGATTTCACGCGGGGATACGGACGGCGTCTTTCAACTGGAAGGCGGCGGCATGCGTTCCTTTTTAACAAACATGAAGCCGGAGAATTTTGAGGATATTATCGCGGCTATTTCCCTGTACCGACCGGGCCCCATGGACTCGATACCGCGCTATATACGCGGCAAGCATAACCCGGATACGGTTCGGTACATTCATGAAAAACTTCGCCCCATATTAGAGGTAACATACGGTTGCATGGTGTATCAAGAGCAGGTCATGCAAATTGTCAAAGATCTGGCGGGGTATTCCTTGGGCCGCAGCGATTTGATGCGGCGCGCGATGGCAAAGAAGAAAAAAGATGTCATGGACAAGGAACGGAAACATTTTATTGATGGCATGCAGGACAAAAACGGCGTGCAGATCATACCCGGTTGCGTGCGCAACGGTATCAGCCGCGAGCAGGCGGAACGCATATTCGATGAAATGAGCGGCTTTGCCGCTTACGCGTTTAACCGTTCCCACGCGGCCGCGTATGCCGTACTGGCCGCGCGTACGGCATATTTAAAGCTGCATCATCCCGTCTCCTACATGGCGGCGCTCATGAACAGCGTCGGCGGGCAGGCGGACCGGGATAAGATTGCCGGTTACATCGGGTACTGCCGCGCCAAGGGCATACCCATCCTTCCGCCGGATGTGAACCAATCCGCGTACCGCTTCACGGTTGACAAAGATGAAAGCGGCACTTTAGGCATTCGTTTCGGCCTGGGCGCCGTAAAAAATGTCGGCGAGGGCGCCGTTATGGCTATTTTAGAGGAACGGACAACGGAGCCCTACCGGGATATTTTCGATTTCTGCGACCGGATACACACGGACGCGCTGAATAAACGGGCGGTAGAATCCCTTATTTTTTCCGGCGCTTTTGACAGGCTGGGCGCGAACCGCGCCCAGATGATTGCCCTGTATGAGGGGCTGCTGGAGAACAACGCGCAGGTACGCAAGCAGAACGTGGAAGGGCAGACATCCCTGTTTGACGCGGGCGGTATGCAGGACGCGCCGCATTTGTACCGACGCCTGCCGGACTTGAGGGAGCATGACAAACGCAATCTGCTGTTGATGGAACGGGAGTATACGGGCGTTTACATCTCGGGGCATCCGCTGGACAGCCACCGCGACTTTTTAAGCACGCTTCCGGAGAACACCGCCTACATCATGAACCTTGCCGCGGAACCCGACCACGGGCTTTCCCGTGACGGGATGAGCGTCATCCTCGCGGGCATGCTGGCGCAGCTGCGCGGAAAGGTTACCAAAAAAGGCGGCTACATGGGGCTGATGGTACTGGAAGATTTAACGGGGCAGATTGAGGGGCTCATCTTCCCTAAGACCTATGAAAAATACGACGGGCTGTTTCAAACGGACGATATCGTGGTAGTAGAAGGAAAACTAAGCATACGCGAGGAAGAAAAACCCAAGGTGATGGTAGACCGCATCACACCGATAGAGGCGTATAAGGAGCGGGAGACGGCGCGGCAGAACACGGCGGACAGCAGGCTTTACGTGCGCGCGCCGCGCGAGGAAATGGAAGGCATTCAAACCATACTCGCCCGGTATCCCGGTAAGGTACCCGTCTATTTTCATCTGCCGGAAGAGGGGCGAACGCTTTTAGCGCCGCCCGGCCTGTTCGTTTCGGGCAAAGAAGACTGCTTAAACGCATTGGCGGAGGCAGCCGGGGCGCAGAATATTAAGATGGTACAGGATACGGAGCCGCGGGCGGGCGCGGCGAGTCAAATGAACGGGAGGCGCTGGGTATGAGAAAAACGAAGATTGTTTGCACCATGGGACCCCAAACAATGAAGGACGGTATACTGGAAAAGATGATTCACGCGGGCATGAATGTGGCGCGGTTCAACTTTTCGCACGACACCCACGAAACGCATTTGAAATACTTTCACGAGCTGAAGCGTATCCGCGAGAAGCTGGGCGTGCCTGTCGCGGCGATGCTGGATACGCGCGGGCCGGAGGTGCGTACCGGAAAACTTGCAGGCGGCAGCATACAAGTTAAAAAGGGAGAGGAACTGGTTCTGTCGGTGCTGCCGGACGAAGGGGAACAGGGACGCGTACCGGTTACCTTCAGTCAGTTTTCAATGGAGATAAAGCCCGGCGCAAGGGTCCTTATCGACGATGGTCTGGTGGCACTGGAAGTTTTGGAAACCAGCTCGCAGGAAACGCGCTGCCGTGTATTAAACGACGGGGTCATCGCCCAAAACAAGAGTGTCAACGTGCCGGACACGCAGTTTAGTATGCCCTTTATCTCCCAAAGAGACCAGGAGGACATTCTGTTTGCCATTCAAAACGGTTTCGATTTTATCGCCGCATCCTTCACGCGCCGCGCGAAGGATATTTTAGATATCCGCGAAATTTTCAGCCGCGAGCACTGCACGACGGTGAATATCATCGCCAAAATTGAAAACAAAGAGGGCGTTATCAACATTGACGAGATTATCCGCGTTTCTGACGGCATCATGGTCGCGCGCGGAGACATGGGCGTGGAAATACCGTTGGAAGACGTACCCGTCATGCAAAAAATGATTATCAAAAAGGTTTACAACGCCGGGAAACAGGTTATCACCGCCACACAGATGCTGGAATCCATGATGACCAACTCCAGGCCGACACGCGCGGAGGCGGCGGACATCGCCAATGCCATCTATGACGGCACCAGCGCTACCATGCTCTCCGGTGAAACCGCCATCGGGCAGCATCCGGTAGAGGCGGTGGCGACCATGGCGCGTGTCATTACCCGCGCGGAAGCGGATATTAATTATGCCTCACGGTTTGTAAAGCGCGGGGGCGCGCCCAACAGCGACGTGAC
>Ga0123353_10015001_pt1 | contig 11217 bp, 7 predicted proteins | sample TergutLab28metaG_3_FD_92763 | JGI IMG/M metagenome (GOLD analysis project Ga0123353, IMG submission 92763) | Labiotermes labralis P3 segment gut microbial communities from Petit-Saut dam, French Guiana - Lab288 P3 | ecosystem: Host-associated > Arthropoda: Insects > Digestive system > Gut ... | reverse complement strand
TAACAACCTGCAGCTCACTGCACACTATTACGCTAACAACCTGCAGCTCACTGCACACTATTGCGCTAACAACCTGCAGCTCACTGCACACTATTACGCTAACAACCTGCAGCTCACTGCACACTATTGCGCTAACAACCTGCAGCTCACTGCACACTAATACGCTAACAACCTGCAGCTCACTGCACACTATTGCGTTAACAATCTGCAGCTCACTTCACACTATTGCGCTAACAACCTGCAGCTCACTGCACACTATTGCGCAAACAACCTGCAGCTCACTGCACACTATTGCGCTAACCCCTTTCCCCATTTTTTGATTGGAACGTCATTTTTATTTACCCGTTTTTATGTACGCCCACTCTTTCAGGAACGAAACTCGGACGTATTACAGAGCTGAGTGCTTTTTGTTATAGGATAAATTGTGAAAGACTTTTACACTGAGCTAAGGCTCAAGTTTTATTCTAAAACGCAATTCCATTATATTCTTTGTCACACTTAAATAATAGATGTGTGCTGTTCAGCTGTTTCATGTACAGTAATAAAGCATAAATATTGGTTGCTTTTACTATGATGGTATATCACAGAGTAACATGTTCGTGGAATTAATACATTATTGCTGAAATAAATAAGCCACCCCGTAAACTGCTGACCGTGATTTGCATGGTCGAGAACAATAGAACAAATAGTGGTTCCCTGGTAGCACAGGTCAATAGTAGACCATGTTCCATTTTCGCTCTGTGACATTTGTCAAAACAATAGAACTACATGTATTATTCAGACGAAGCCAACTTGGTGTAAACAACGCACTTGCTAAGCTAGTCACGAATATCCGCGCATTTTATGGAATTATAAGTTCGTCAACTTTTTCACAACAGCCCTCCATTAGGTTATGTTCTTGGAGAAGTAAATCCAGTGTACAATTTTGTCTCCTATATCTGAAAACAACTGTTTTGATATTAAGTTTGTATCTACTCTTAGGCCCTTCAAGTGGCTTCCTTCCTCAGTTATTTAAAAAAACTTCATATACATTCCTCTGCTCTTTCATGTCCCGCCCATCATCTTCCATGCTTTTACACGCTGGAAATATTTTGTCATAAGTGAATACTATGAAGATCCTCAATCGGGGCTTTACTCCACCGAGAAAATAACAGACAGTTTATATAATTCCTAATCGGCTAAAAATAACAGAAAGCGTTGTATTAAAATTAAACAAATGAGACAAAACTGTTCGAGTTCCTGGTAAAACAAACGAATTCGCCATAAAATTAGATAGGTACTTATTCACAGGTGGCAATATGAGAGGTGTTACACAATAAAATGCTGTATGTAACGAAGTTTTGTACATTTCAGCTAAAGGGAAAAAAAATTCACGGTTGATGCTTTCCCAGGACGGAAGGTCACAAGACAAGGGTAAGTTCCATGACATAGAGAAGCCTATAAACGTATTTTAAAAAATTCCTCAATGTACCAAGCTTTTAACGAAATAAAAGTGGAATTTTATAGCCCCAAGTGAACTGTAATTAAATCTGCTGCCCGCTATTTAACAACTAACTGGATGAAGAAGAGTGCATCTTGGTAAGTTAATGTTCGCTTGGGCTACAAGAGTTATCCTGTCCAGTCTGGAAGCCTAAGGTTCATTACTGTGTTCAGGGTATTCCACAAATGGTCCTATACCAAGCCGTGTGATTCCACATTTGAATTGTCTTTTATTGCTATGTAGTATGCAATGTCGGTAATTCAGTGAAGTACAGTGTTGTGTTTGGAAAAAGTAATCACTAACAATGAAGAGGCAATTTTTATAGAATTTAATTTGCAAATTTTTTTGAAACTGGGCTAGATCTTCCCGCAATAAGGCCGGAGCCAAACTATCGACTCTGTGCGGGGAACAAAAGTAGATATATTTTGTCATAAAAACAAGTTTTGTGTGTGCTACTCAGCTTCGATACGGGTCAAATTTGCATGATCGAGATGCGAGTTGTTACTGCCTTATTTAAATATGCATAACCCTTGCCAGAGGACCAGGAGTCATTTGTTGGAACTCTGGAAGGTCACACCCAGGCCGTCAAGGCACGACACGTGATAATGCAACGGAAGTGATATCTAACTAATTAACGCAAGAGAAATATATGCGTTCAGCACGAGATTCACTTAGTGCAAGAATGGTCGCTTGACATTCCGTACTTTTATGGAATATTAGTTTTTTATAGAATAAAGTACAACTTATGTGTGCCACAGGGGGCGGCAGGAGTTCATGGAGGACAGTCTTGCAGGGTGACCGTTTACACTAAGCACTGTTATTCTCAAATACACATACGAGTTTGTGAGCACAACATGAAAACAAAATTTTCATTTTATCGCCGTGCAATACAATATCAATTTTTGCTTAAAACCAACAATTTGCACAATACACTTGAAACATTAAAATCACATTTTTAGTTTCACATTAACATGTAGGAGGAATATAAATCTATTTCAATGTGAAACTAAAAATGTGATTTTAATGTTTCAAGTGTATTGTGCAAATTGTTGGTTTTAAGCAAGAATTGATGAAAACAAAATATTGAAAAAAGTGAAAACCAAAAACTTTAATAGCTTAACATTGCAAGTTCCTTTATAATGAATAATGACGAATCAGATAACAAAAGAATAACACTCAATACAATTACCTACGTGATTTTGATTTGTATGCCCAGAAACCTAATTAAAGTGATTATATGACTAATTGAGTGCCAGGCGAGATACAGATAAACATCTTTGGAAGAAAGCGTAAAGATAACGGTTTATTTAGGAGAGAAATTAAAACCGTGTTCAGAAAATAGGAAGTGAACTGGATATAAGGAACTCTGAAGAGACAAAAGTGTCGAATTTTCCTCCTGATAAGAATTTTGGGTTCAAGAGTAACAGGGCTTTTCTCGAAAATATGGTAAGAATGGTTTATACCGAGAACGAGTCTGTGTTGTGGATGTCACCTTGGAACTACGTGAGATATGCTTTCTTTATGTCCTAGGAACAACGGTATGACGCACTGAAACCTCAGTTCATAGAACGAATGCGAACTATGCTTTCGCTCGTTAGAACGAATGTGAGCTATGCTTTCGTTTGGAAGAACGATTGTGAGCTACGCTATCGCTCGGTATAACGAATATGAGCTATGCTATCACGCGGTATAACGAATGTGAGCTATTCTGTCGTTAGGTAGAACGATGTGAGCTATGCTAATGCTCGGTAGAACGAATGTGAGCTATGCTGTCACTCGGTAGAACGAAAGTGAGCTATGCTGTCGTTCGGTAGAACGATGTGAGCATTGGTATCGCACGGTAGAACGAATGTGAACTACGCTGTCTTCGGTAGAACGATGTGAGCTTTGCTATCGCTCGGTAGAACGAGTGTGAGATATGCTGTCTCCCGGTAGAACAAAAGTAAGCAATGGTCTCCCTCGGTAGTACTGGGGTTAGATGCTCCGCCAGAACGCTCCATAGAATGAACGTGAGATATGCTGTCACCACGGTGCGCAGAAGACATTCAACGAATAAGTTGGCTTTAAACAAGCAAATCGCTTTGAGCGAAAATCTGTCACTGAATACAGAATAATGTGACACAAATTTGTAGAATTCTGAAGATGATATGTAACACTGGAAAAATTAAATCTTTAAAAAAATATTTCGAAAACAGAATCAGTTCCTTTTCTTAGGCCAAATGTGAAGGGAAAAAAAATACTCAGACGCCAAAATAAACGCTATTATAAAAATTTGGAAATGACCCAGAGGTCTCTAACGGCTTTTCTTCTGAGCAGGTGCCACTAATTCCTTTGCCTGAGAAGAGGTAGGAATGATTCCAAATTGAATATTTCAGTACATTTTAAAAGTAACTAACTCTCCTCCATGAAAGTTTAAGTCTATGTGGCAACAGCAGTATGAAAGAAATTAATTCAATCAAAACAGTACAGGATAAATGCAAAGCTTCTCCGTGCACATACATACATAAAATACTGTGTGTAAAAGTCCCTCACCTTGGCACTAGTTAGAAGTGAGTAGCCTGCTTAACTTCAGGGCTGCTTTACACCTACAGTAAGAGCCCCCTTATCCATCGCTAGGTGGGCCACATAGCCAGTCTGGACAGTTTGAAAAGGATAAAGACCTATTGTCGTGCCGAGAATCAAATTCAGAATTCCTCAATTGTCTATCCTGTGGCCTAGTCGCTATACTGACTGGTTAACCCAGCATCAAACCACAAACACTTCGGCCCGTATTTGCATACGGAAATGCAGTTACACCGCAGGGCGAGTAACGGCCGCTTGGTGTGTATAGAAGCATGAAGTTTGTTGATCAATGGCCGGCAATGATGTAATTGGCACACCACTGAAATAAGACTGGAGTTTGTTTAGCGTCTTCACCCGTTGTCTTTCTAATTGCATGGAACAAAGTTGAGGAAGTTTGTTAATGAGCAAAGTTAAGGGTTGTGCGTGAAATTTGGGTGCCATTTACAGCAGCAAATTGAATTTGATCTCGTAACAAAGAGCTATTTCAAAGTTAGTTTGAATTATTAGCGTGTCGGTAACACTTGTTATTTTGTTATTTTTCTGCCTCGTAATACAGCGATTTTTTTCCCAATTCCAGCCCGTACACAGATACATGGAATGATACAGAAGAGAAAAACAAATATAAAATGCCATTATAATGTCTTTTTAAAAAGTGTTGAGGCAGTCGTGTCTGTCCATGTGTAGTACTTCTGAAAATAATCACAGGAATCTGATCAAACATCGTGAAACCCGTTGGAACAAATTAATTTTTGGTCCGTATTAGTAGGGTGTCAATTTTATCAAACTGATGGAAGAGTATAAAACACAGACCTTATCGAAGTGTATTCAGCTTCGCTTTTATGTATTTTTCAAGAAATTGATTATTTAAGGAGAAACGACGAAGGGCTACAAGGCGATAATCTTAAGAACATAAAAATATTCTACTGGCATGTACTGGCATGTACTGGCATGTACCTTTGATCTCCTGCATAACAACTTTTGCCTGCTGGAAGCCTACTAAACTTTCGGAAAAATATACTGTTTCATTCTTAAGGGTAGAACATTATTTAATTTCCTGTAGCGCTTAATCTCTTTTCCTTTCTACTGCTTCGTGTGTGGTTTCCTTTACGACGTTAAATGTCAGTCGTATTTAGTGTCGACGGCATGACGCTTGACGAAAGTCGGACCGGACGGATTAAAAAGAAGCTGTCGTGGTCAAATCGAGGTACAACTCTAGCACTTGCTTGGAGTGGCTGATGAAAGTCACCATAAACTAATTCCCTTCAGATGTCAACAAAGCCTTCCCACGTAGTCGTTCTCTTCCCTGTAAACTTTGCTCCCATTTGTAACGTCATATTCAGTGTGGCAGTTACTGAAAACTGCACATCATAATTCATTGCCTGCGTGTAGGAAACAGAATTCATGGTTTTAAGTTACGGGGAGTTCGCATGATTTTAAAATTCGACAAAACCTAATCCTTATGATAAAAAAAAACCGACAGCATTACGGAAGACAGTAAACAAGTCACGGGACACACAGAGACACTGTTGTGAAATACACTTGACAACATGTATTACAAAGTAACTTATGGCAGAATTACAAATAACACAAGGTATAGAACACATACGAAAATGGAAATTACACACTGACTTTATGAGCTGAAGAATTAGGAAAATCAAATTTAAGACTAAAGTAACAGAAGTTTTGGGCGACCTCATGCAATAGAAGGATTCAGACAAAACGTCTAATTTTGAAAATGGTGACCATAAAACAAAAACAGTAACCCCGCAGCCAAATCAGTGATGAAAGATTTGGGAAAAATATTGATTTTCATTGCTGACAATATGACACTATAGACGTTTATCACCACCACAACAAATCCACGTGTCAGTTAACTACATTTAAATCCTCCCAAAATTTCTATATTTACTGTTTTCCCAGCGCTGCTGTGTCATCAGAATTTTAGCTGAAACATTTCAAAGTTTTCTCATTCAAGGCTACACTTTCGGCTAAAATGAATTTCTTAATATAACAACAATGTGTAAACATTCAATACCATGAAGACAGCAATTATGTAATTTAAGATATCGGGAAATTCCATAATCGTGTTTTTCTTCAAAGAAATATTTTCTGCTCAGTGTTCAAGGAATCTCGTCACTATGGCCGTAGGCGATTATTCCGGACCCTCTGTATAAGGTCTATCCAATAACCTTTGCTGTGGGTTGGGTACACTGCTTGCATTTGTATAAAAGAAGCGAGAATATTCCAGACAAAGCTGAAGTCACGACAACGATTTATGGGATGTGATTTGTAACCATGTCTTCTGATTCTACCCACTCGGCCGCGATGTTCGGCTTGCTGTTGCTATGCAACGTGACATCCACACGGACAGCCGACGATAAGAACATCAGCAGCCCGCAGCTGGGTTCTGCCTGCCGGGAGCTCCATCGCGCCAAGGTTTCGATCTTACACCCACACGTGGGGGCAGAGACAGCCGGTAAAGACACCGTCTGTGGCTGTCCCAACATGGCGAAGATGAAGAAGACGAATTTAAAAAAATTCCAGAATGTGTTTGCCTGGTGTTCAGTTTTATTTAGGTTACCTCTTCTAGTCTTGAAATTAATCGAAATATTGTACAATAATATTAGACAATTACAACCTCACAGGAAGTACACACTGAGCCGTAACATTGGCACCAAATCTGTAATGTTGTGTATGGAAATCGGTATCAATCATTTGTGTGAATGCAAGCAACAAGTTTGAAAGTGTGAGTGGCTGACAAATATTTTTAATTAAAGGAGATGGTGCGTATAGTGAACCTGTGCTTTAATAATACTACTACAGACAATAATAAATATAACAAGGCAAACACGTATTGCAATAATATGTTAAAATATGCCACAGCGAACAGATACTAATTAAATACATTCCGAAACCAACGAAACTTCAGCACAAATTTGCTTCGGATGGGGGTGGTGTCTGTAAGACGACAATCCCTGCAAAGTACGTCGCGTACCGACGACTCTTCCGCGAAATAAGTGTAAAATACGCATCAGCATAAATTTTCAGTATGCCTGGTACGTGGATATAAACAAACAAGGCACTGATTCTACAGTACCAATGCCTGATATTTGCGTATTGATTTATTAAGACAACATTCAAGAGTGGCATCAATAACATTAAGTGTACATCACCGTACGTGTCTGTGAGCATTCGGACTGCCATATTACCCTGACTTGTTGTGCAGCACATTATAAAAAGAACAGAGTGCTGGTGCACTAAAGTACATTTGAATCAAATTGAATGAATACTTCAATTGAACAAATGCAAGTTACGTTCGTGCTATTGCGTGCTCAAGTAATATACATGACAGCTGCAGATTCGGCGGACGAATGGACGTATCCCGAAACAGGGCTCTGTAACCACGTGAGGAAACAGAGAAAACCTGCACAACGAAACTGGGACGAGCGAGTAGTCGGTGTGATTCGACAAACAAAGGTAGGAAGGTCAAATACAGACAACATTATTAGTTTGGTTAAATAAAGACGGGATTTATAGTACATGTAGAATGAAAAGTGGATACAAAACTTTATCTGAAAACCTCAAAGAAAGAGACATTTTTGGAGACATAGGTGTGGATACGAAGATAACATTTAAATACTATCACTAAGCCCATTGAAATTTCAAGAGAAAATTGATGCTTTTATTAAACAATTACTTAATACGGAACATGAACTATACCAAGAAGAAATCAATTTTTCCGTACATTGTAATTAAATTGTTACAAATTCAGCCAACAAATGCACACAGTCGTATCGCAGTTGCAATAATATTATAAAGACCACAAACTCCTGCACGTTTCGGAGCCCATCGGCCCATCATCAGGGAGTGCAATAAATTGCATAAAACGGTCACTCCATTTACGAAACATTCAGTGAAAGGAAGGAAGGTTTTGCAGCCGACGAAGAGAAATAAAGTCTGTTTAGCTGATCCCTGAAAGGCGTGGGAAGCATGAAGTATTCATAATGTAACATGCGATGAAGGACAAAAGCCTAACACAACAAACCAAAGACGAAAAATAAAGCAATAAAAGAAATTTTCGTACTGACCACGAGGGTTGGACGCCGCAGTTAAGTAAGCGAGCTGTGTGAGTGAGGTTGCCCATAGTGAGGTCACCTGAAGCACAGATGAATAGTTATGAAGTGACTGTTGGTTTCTAGAATATGAGTTTTTGAGTTCGAGTGAAAGAAATTTGATTAACTGGACAAGTGCAGACTTTTTATCTCAGATGCAATTAAGTAAATAAATAAAATATATTGAGATCTTCATCCAATTCAATGAACCTTACCAGTATCCCTGAAGAAGTCTCACCTGTCATACTGAGCAAATCAGGGCATACAGTGTACATAGGGTGATCGTGTTCAAGATAATGTTTGGGATCAGCGCAGATGAAATTACTTAAATCATCTGTGCTGTTTACAGACGTTCGATGTCGGTGAGAAATCGCCATTGGCTATTTCTGGACCACCATGTCACCGGACGTAACACTATATAACTTACTTGATGCTGCTATTTGCACCTCCCTCTAGTGCCGAGGTTAAGATCCAGTGGAGCTATACCACTACTCCACCTACACGCCTTCATGTCGTGGCCAGGGAAAAATTTTACTTTATTATGTGAAGTATAGACATATTGTAACTGGAGTGCAGGATTGCTATAACGGTGGTATCAGATAACCGGGACATTCTTGTGAAGGTCTGGCAAGAAATTTAGATAGCTGTCGTGTAGCTGGGTGAGGGGTGGGGGTGGAGGGTTCATATCGAGTGCTTGTAGAATTTATGTCGGTATAATGATCAGGTCACGGCCTGAGCTATCAAGGAATTCTGTTTGATTTTCTTCAGGAAAGAGGGGTTTTGTACCCCAAAGAATACAAATCGTCCCTGGGGCTCACAGAGCGTCGTATTCAGTAAGTACCATCGGGGTTTTCACCGGACATACAGCGACCAGGGCATGGAGCTGACCACCCCTTCTAGTGCCGCATGTAAGAATATATGGAGGTATACCTCCTCTACCTAAAATGCCTTCAACGCGAACACAGGGGCAGCTTTTAACTATTGGGTTTTACGAAATTGGACCATGGTAGGAAGAGAGATATTAGGAACAGATTGCAAGTTGAGAACAGATTGGTTGACATAATGTGTGAGATTTGATGTAAACTTTAAGAATACCGTTTTGTGCTTCAGAAACCTCTGGAACGTCTGTAAACTTTTACCGGATTACGTAGCGTCGAATCCCAAAAGGCAGCCATATTCGAAGTCGTATGTACACCAGCAACTCATAAGTAATAAAGCCGAAATCTTATCACAAACATGCTACTGCTTGACTGCTGGCTGTCTACAAAACATTTCAAAACCTGAAACGTGTAGGTCCAGAATAAATAACAGTGTAGGAGAAATGTACGTATATTGCAACACGGAGGCGCATTAGGATCTTTGTACCCTGGACCGTTCTCAGATGGTCGTACCATTTTTTACATTGTTCGGTCTCACCTTTTATTACTGATCACAATTTTGCGCATGTCACAGAATGGTATCACAATTATCAGGTTCTCTAATTGTAAGTTTTCAGACGTCACTGTTGACATGTTTGCTTTGGTTTTGACTTACTTAAATTTATCAAAATTACATAACCTCAAATTTTCACCCAATTGAAATGTTTTATATTTTCTGACTTAATAATATTTACTACAGAATTTGTAGGTACATTCTTAATCTATCAGCATAATAAATTTCGTATTTCTAGACCTAATAAATAAATATTAAATATTATGATTGCACGATTTCATTTTCTTTAATTATGTGTAATTTCAATCGCTTGTGTAAATGAGTTAGATTAGTACTGAGCGGCATCGATTATTGATTCCTATGGACGGCACACATGGTAACATCGCTAAACGAAACAGTAATAAATGTGCGTCACTCATCACGTAAAGTGTCTGTAATTTTTCCTTATTCTAACGAAAAGTGGATCATATAAAACGCAGTTTTAAAATTTGTGCATTTTGGATTGATTACATCAAGAAGGATGAGCTGGTCGGAACGTGTACCAGGAGTGACACATTAATACGTGTTACAACATATTAATATGGTATTGTGGTTCGCATCCACCCAGGAGACCAGACTATTTGGGAATATGAAGGGTAATAACGAGGGTAATATTAAAAAATTCTTTGAGAACTAGGGTGTGACAATGTGAACCGAATTTAACTAGCTCTGAATACCGTCTAATGGCAGTCTGTTATGAGTTTTTAATTTTTAAAAATTCTGTCAGGATCCTTGTGCGTTACACGCCCAACTGAATAGAAGGTGGTAGTGGTGGTGATGATGATGACAGCAGTGATTATCTTATCAGGGCGAATAACCATCTATTAGTCTTACTGTATCATGAAGTCATTTTTGTCATTAGTTAAGTGAGTACTTGTCGTCGCCTTCATCACCATCATCATCAAATGTTGTTTCTTCAACGAACGTGGCACTTGTAAGACTAGAGAACTGCTTCGAATTCAGTAGATCCTGGACTGAAATCTGCACTCGGAAACAGCCTATTCTGACTGAGGAACCCGTATGTTGTGGGTTTTCTCATTTTCTCCGGGAAAACGACGGGGTGTTATCTCAAATTCTTCCACATTTCTTCGAAGGTGGCTCATTATTTACCACTTCGTCTGACATGCATCTGTGCTAGTGACAAACTGAAAATAAAGTCGAATATCTAGGGATATTATCCCATATCTACTGGGATATTTGCCGGCGTTTTGGAGGAGTTCTGCGCACACATATCCAGGGCCTCTGCAGCCTCAGAATTCTCCGGTTGCATAGACCCTGAAATGTCTATAAATGTTTATCAGTCGTCACGTCGTCATGTCCCACATAACTTGCATCCTCATCATCACAATTGTAAGAACCTGAAATCATTAATAATGAATCATAAATATTTTAGTTCCCTTCGCTTCCCGTTTCTTCTTCATCAGCTTTGTTTTCCTGCCGTTTTCATTTTAACATTCAATATTATCATGCTCTTACTTACTTACTTACTCCATGGTGCAGAGTCCTTCTTGAGAAGCTAACTGGTTTGCAGCTAGTCAAGAAATTCCCCGCATTTCATGGAACCCGAAGGTTCATTACCGCACTCACAAGCGT
>Ga0123353_10014999_pt1 | contig 11218 bp, 11 predicted proteins | sample TergutLab28metaG_3_FD_92763 | JGI IMG/M metagenome (GOLD analysis project Ga0123353, IMG submission 92763) | Labiotermes labralis P3 segment gut microbial communities from Petit-Saut dam, French Guiana - Lab288 P3 | ecosystem: Host-associated > Arthropoda: Insects > Digestive system > Gut ... | reverse complement strand
TGCCGGAACATATCCTATAACAGTTACAGGCATTGGCAACTTCACAGGTACGCCGTCTGTAAATTTTGTCATCAACCCCAAGGAAGTATCGGTATTGTCATCGAACAGAGTTATTCCCGGCACAGATCTGAATAATCAACTAACGTCAACAGCATCTACCGCGGTTATTTCAGCCGAGTTTACCGCAGGGCCAAATCCTGTTGCGAAATCTGCGGGTAGTGTTGCTTTTTTCTATCAGGGCAAGCAAATACAAAACGCATCGTTTACAGTATTTGATGCTTTTGGTAATGTTGTAAACAGGGTTGCGGTATCAGACGCCGTTGACCACCCCGGCGTTGCGCGCCACCCCTCCGGTGGAGGGGAATTTGGGAGGCGGATTGTTGGATCGTGGGATTTGACGGATAGGAAAGGTCGTCAGGTATCTGAGGGTACGTATCTTGTTAAGGGAACTGTTACTGTAGATGGTAAACGTGAACGCGTGTCTTTATTAATAGGCGTTCGTTAAAAGCTATTAAGATAGGTTGTATTGCATAGGCGGGTTTATCACCCGCCTTTTTTAAATTAACGACACATTTTTCAAAAGAGTTTTTTGCTGTAAACAAAAAAGATGACGGCGGCGGGGGTTTTCGGGCAGAATGTATTATAGCGAGGATGATTTTCAGGCTAATGCGGAATGGGTGTTTAATGCCGAGCCTGTAAAAAAATTAGATGGTACAGAATTTTCAAAATCTAACGTGGATTTGATTACACAGGTAACCGATTTTTTTAAAAGTATTGGAAGTAAAGTAAAACACAGTAGTTTAGGTGATGTAGAATTAACCCGCCAAGGTGTAAAAGACAGCTTGGGGCACGGTATAGGCAGAGAAAAAGCCGCCGCTTTTATGGCGGTTCCCGACGTAATCAAACACGGCAAAATAATTGATCATCAAGCAAATTGGAAAAATCGCGGTAAAGACAGATACGTAACAGACGCTCCTGTCACAATTCGAGGCGTTGAGTATATTGCGGAAGTAGTTATTGAACAAAATCTTTCGGGAAAAACAGATATTATCTCCACGAGGTAGAACCAAAAGAAAAAGCCCGAAACATGTTCAAGACTGCGACTGAACGCAGCACGCTTCGGGCTTCGAGGTTAATCCTGACCAAAAAAATACAGGAGAAAAACCTCACTATAAGTAATATACCGCAAAAATCAAGCCTTGTCAAGTCCAATTGACACTAGTCATCAAAAAAAATTACGATTTAACTCCGCTGTTGTTGGCAAAAATTATAATATACTGAACCACGGCATAAATCTACACTGCGCCGCACGCAACTGCACGTAGGGCCGGCTCTGTTGCTTAGCGTCACAGTGTAGATTTATGCCGTAAAGCGGTATATATCCTCCGCCTCAACAAGCAACTCCAACACTCCGGCAAGCTCCTCATATCACTCCTCTTCCCGAAACAGATCTAAAAATCGTTTTTCGTAGAGATCAAAAATTTTCCATTTATCAAGCTCATGCTTTAACTCTTTTGCCTTATCCCGATTTTTGCTTTTAGCGACTTCACTAAATAGATGTTCAATTTTATTCATCACGTATTCAGGAATTTTCTCCTCAGCGGGTTTCGGCGAAGGTTCTTCTTTTTGCGATACGGAGAAATCCTCACCGTTAAACATCCCCTCTTCACCCTCTTCTGTCATTGACGGGAACACCTGACGCAGCCGCTCCTCTATCTCTGAGTACGATTCTTCATACTCTTCGCTTGCTTTTTCAAGCTCCGATGTGTCAATATTAAAATTAGCGGCTTTCGCAAGAGTCTGCACTATCGCAAGGGAGCCTTTGGGATAAACTATAGCGCTTGCATAGGAGGGAATAGTTGCAAGTATACATGCGGCCTCAATATCGCGTGACGCGGCAATTCCTAATAAAAGTCCGTTAAGACCGCTTATAAATCCCTCCTGCATCGGTTCTATTCCGTAATTTTTAAGATCATTGAGAAACCGCATATTGTTTGCGGCGGCAAATATTTTTGATGGTGATTTATAACTCATTGGATATGGAAACGCGGCGGCTGTAAAAATGCGGCGCGCTTTAATTTTATGCGCAACGTCAAGCACTGCCTGCGCAACTGTGATAGCGTCCGAGCCGCCCATCTGTAAACTGCTTTCAAAAAAAACCATGTTGGGGTCATGCTGTTCAAGAAACAAACTCTTTGGGATTTCCGGAAAGCTCACAAGCCCGCCCGTTACGATTACCTCTTCGGGCGAATAAAAGGGGGTCATATCAAGTTCCGCAAACAGATGAGCGCCAACGCTCTTACGGATAAACTCCATCGCGGTAAGCCCCACATCGCCCATTCCGGGCCAAGCGGCGAACATCACCGGCGGCTTGTTAAATTGCAGCATTTCATCGCCCATCTGACAGTTTCCTCTCGTTGAGGGATCCACTAATCTATAGAGCGCAATATGTATACCACGGGGGGAGGCATGAGCCCCGGGTAAGGACACCCGGGGTACCAAGCGATCGACTATTATCTTTATCTCTTATCTGCCAATAATCCGCCACTCAACCCGGCGATTCCGGCTATGACAAGCCTCATCTCCGTCACAATTCGGATTCACAGGACGCTCTCTGCCAAAAGAGGTCAACTCAATCCTTGCGGCGTCAATGCCGTAGGTAATGAGGAAGTTGCGGGCGGCCTGCGCTCTTGACTCCCCGAGGCCCATGTTGTAGGCGGATGTACCGCGTTCGTCGGCATGACCCTCTGCCATCACACGCAGAGTGCCTCTCTGACGCATCATATTTCCCGCTACTTCCAAAGAAGCTATCGCTTCCGGACTTAGCGTGAACTGATCGTAAGCGAAATAAATAGTCTGAAAAGCAGCTCTTATCTCCGCGTCAACGTCAACTTCCAAAAAGCTTTCAGGTTCGTTAAAAACGGGGGGCGGCTCAACTGCCGCTGCCGGCGGCGGAGGAGGGGGCGGCGGTTCCGGTGTGACCGTCACATTTTTTTTACCGCATCCAGACAACGCAACCACAAGCGCTAAAGAAAGGGCTGCCGCTAACAGTTTGAACTTTTTGTTCACTAAATACCTCCCGCGTGTTAAATTGGAAAATCCGACGGTTGTAAAAAAGTTAAAATATCATCTCTTAACCGTCACTTTATTAAAAATATATCACAGAGGGTGCTCTTTTGCAAGATTTTGTTTGTTCATAAGTAAAAAAATTGCAGTTTTTTTCTTTTTGAGCGTTCATTCCTGTTATTTAATTATTTTTTGGGTTATGACCAATCAAAAATTCCCATCAAACGAATACGAGCTGATAGAGCGTATCCAAAAATGCCTCTCTGTCTCTTGTCAACAAGAAAACTCTTATGAGGAGATGATCGGAGATGACGCCGCAATAAGGTTGAACCGCACTGCGGGTGAGCGGCTTATAATCACCGCGGACATATCTGTTGAGGATGTTCATTTCTCTTTGAAGACAATGAGTCTTGAAGAGGCTGCCTACAGGGCGATGGTCAGTAATTTAAGCGACTGCGCCGCAATGGGAGCAAAGCCTGACAGTGCGCTTGTGCAGCTTGTTTTTCCTAAAAATTGTGCGGACATCGGAGCGTCTGTCGAAAATGTGTACAAAGGTTTCGGCCGGGCGTGTGACAAATGGAAATTCCCAATTGTCGGCGGTGATTTATCAGGCGGCGGCAAATGGACAATCGCTGTTACCCTTATAGGTTCTGCCGATCCCCAAGAACGAGTGCTTAAACGCAGCGGGATTTGTGACGGCGATGTTCTGTGGGTAACGGGGACGCCCGGTGAAAGCGCCGCGGGTCTTGCGGCGCTCTTACAGTGGGGCCGCGAAAAAGGCAGCGAAAAGTATCCGCAATTTGTAAATGCTCATATCACGCCGGTTCCAAGAATAGACGAGGGCCGCGCTCTTGCGGCTTGTCAAGATGTGCATGCGATGATGGATTTGTCTGATGGTTTATCCAAAGATATTGCTACGCTCTGTTTTGACAATAAGTTAGGATTTATCTTTGAGAATCCAGCAGAAAAATACGGTTATGAGGAGATGATAACGCTGTCCAAAGAGCTCAATTGTGATTGGAAGAACTGGTTTTTTCACGGCGGGGAGGAGTACGAGCTGCTTTTTGCCTGCGATCCATCTTTTCATCCTTATGCACTTGATAAACTTTCAAATGTAAAACTGCTTCGTCTCGGCAGTTTCACCTCAAAGCTCTCAGGAGTCCGCGTTAGACAGGGGGATGACGCCGTTGAGCTTGAATCCCGCGGCTGGGATCATGTAAAATCAATAGAGACCCCTTAAAATTTGTTACGCAAACAGCACAATGTAATTGCGCAAAGGGCTGTCGTTTAGATATATTCTCTAATAGCGGTTGTATGGACGCGGGGCGTGCCATACCATATGATGATATTTCCTGTTCTCTCCGTACCCCTTTAGGGGTACAAAATCTATGGCCCCGGGTTTTAACCCGGGGTTGTAAAAAGGCAGAATCAAATAAATGGAAAATACAATTATATTTTGGATTGTTAACACTCTCATATTTCTTTTTGGAATTGCGGTAGGGCATAGTTATCTGCTTTTGAGACTGCGGCGGGAGGATAACCGCAGGCGGGAGCTTGAGATTATGCTTATTGAGAGGAGGTCTGAGGTGCTTAAGCACAGTAAGGCGGCCGCAAAAGACCTTGAGGATGTTCTTTACAAGGTTAAAATTCAACAGGAGATTGATGACATTATTCGTAAAGGCAATGTATAATGAAACGATTTATCTTAGTGATACTTCTCATCGTGATCTCTGTACCTGCTTTCAGCCAAATCCGTTTTCGCGGCAGTGACGGCTGGGGGTGCAATACTAATACCCGCTATGAGCAGCTTTTTAATAATTTCGCCTTAGAAACTTTTACCGGCAGTGTTTCAAGGGTGGATACAATCACGCCTATGACAAACATGAGTGTAGCTGTTCGGCTGATTTTGGCTGCAGACGGCGGCGGGACTATGCCGATACATCTTGGGCCCGCATGGTTTGTCCTCAATCAGGATTTGAATTTCCCAAGCAACGATAAAATTGAGGTAAGAGGTTCCAGGGCGAGTATCTCCGGTTCAGAATTTGTTATGGCGGTAGAAGTCCGCCGGAAAGACCGCATTCTGCGCTTTAGGGATGACGACGGGAATCCGTTCTGGTGCGTTTTTCGCAGGAGATGATTAACCCCGGGTTTAGCCCGGGGCGGCGGCGGTGAGGACTCTTCAGTATCCCTCAAAGCAGGCTTGCGCAAACTCCCAGTTAGCCATTTTTTCCACAAACGCGCTCACATAATCGGGACGGCGGTTTTGATAATCAAGGTAATAGGCGTGTTCCCATACGTCAATAGCAAGAAGCGCGGTTTGATTTTTCGCGAGAGGAGTCTGCGCGTTAGAAGTTTTAATAACTTTGATTGCGGAGCCATCCTTCACAAGCCACGCGTAGCCGCTTCCGAATTGCGCAATTGCTGCGTCACCAAGTTCTTTTATGCACTGCTCAAAACTTCCAAAAGAGTTCTCTATCTGCTTTAAAAGTTCGCCCTGAGGTTTTTTCACTCCTCTGGGGTCGAGGCTGTTCCAGTAAAACCAGTGATTCCAAATCTGCGCGGCGTTATTAAACAGTTTCTCAAACTCGTTTTTGCCTGCCGTCTCTTTAATGACCTGCTCAAGGCCCATTTTTTCAAACGGAGTGCCTTTTATAAGCTCGTTTGCGGTAGTTACATATTTTTTATGATGTTTTTCGTAGTGAAAAGAGAGCGTTTTCTCGCTGATATAAGGTTCAAGCGCCGCTTTGCTGTAAGGCATTGGCGGCAGTTCAAAGGGAGAAGCGGCGCGTATTTGATTAAGACCTTTAATTTCCATTTTTTAGCCCCTCACATTAATTGGTGAAATCCTGTACATAGATCACACGATTAAATAGACCGTATCGTCCGATGACCTCACGGCTGCAGTGCAGTCTGAGGGTGATGCGGCCTATTTAATCGTGTGATCTATAATTGCAAATAATGTGCCTTAATAAACCACAACTCTGTTACGTCCCGCCTTCTTCGCATCGTAGAGTGCTTTATCCGCGTTATTAATGAGTTCGGGCGGCTTTTTACCATGCTTGGGGAAAGTCGCTATCCCAAAACTCATCGTGACATTTACCTCCGTTCTGCCGTCGGCGGTTTTAAAGACCATCGCCTCTATCGCCTCTCTTATTCTGTCAACTGTATCGTGAGCGGTTTCCGCGTTCATCTTGTCAAGTATGAGCACAAACTCCTCCCCGCCGTAGCGTGCGGCGGCGTCTATATCCATACGGATGCTTGATTCAAGTTTTGCGGCAACGCCTTTAAGCACAACATCGCCGAATGGGTGGCCGTAAGTGTCGTTGAGTTTTTTGAAAAAGTCGATGTCGCATAGAACTAATGAGAGCGGATCGTTGTATCTTGTACAGGCGCTGAGCTTTTTCTCAAGGATTATTTGGAAGTGGCGGTGGTTAAAAAGTCCTGTGAGACCGTCATGAGTGGCTAAAGCGTTAGCTTGATGTAAAATGAAAATTTTCTCAAGCGCGAGCCCCGCGCTTGTGCCGATGTGGGAGAGCAGGTCTATGTTGGAGTCGGTAAAGACGTCGCTTTTTGCGGATTCAATAAACATCATCCCCTTACACATATCAACTCCAAAGGGGACTGCGAGAAATGACGCGAACTCATTGCATCTTGGCTCCTCTTCACAGTAGCGGATCTCATATTGATCGGCGCTGAAGTTTCTATAAAAACTCAGATTTTTAGAGTATGCCATGTTTACAATAGATTTTTCAGCATTTTCACCTAAAGGAAAATTTAAATTCAGGAGTTCCTCTGAATTTTGACCATAGGCACGCACAACGGCGGCGCTGTTTTTCTCATTTTCATTTTTGAGGCTTATTGTAAGCCTGTCGCAGGGAATGGCGTAGGGGATAATGTCGCGCATTTTATCCATTACCGCGTCAAACTCAAGATTTGTCCAGAACTCCTTTTCGATATTGTTCATTGCGACAAGACGATGATAGTCCAAGCTGCGGCCGGTGTTTAGATATGTTTCGTAAACGGTTATTCCAATAAGGTTAGCCGCGTTTGTGAGAAACTCCTGATCTTCGGCAGAGAACGCGTTTGCCTGCGTACTGTCAACAAGTAAAATACCTCTTGTCACATTATCGGTTTTTACAGGACTTAACATTATAGAATGAATGAGCTCTTCCGGCTTAAAGCGGCGGCCGTCGTCATAATAATAAAGGGTTGCATTTTGGTTTGTAAAGTTAGGTTCGTAAAATGGACGCAAGCCCTCTGTTATGAGACTGCCAAGTATGCCGTGACGCGGCTTCAGTAATGCGTTTTTGTTGACAAATTCGCTTTTTGACCTGAACTTGCGCAGCATGTAGCTCTCATCTTTGGCAGGAAAGAAAATAGCTATGGTATTAAAGTTGGAAAAACGGCTTTCAACAGATGTTATGAACATGTCAAGTATCTTATCTACGCCGTCTTCTGTTTTTCGCCACTGTTTTTTGCGATGCGCCGCCCCAAGAGCTTCCGCCTGTACGGCTGAAGCCTCCTGCACCACGTCCGCTTCGGCGTTTTGAGGAAGAAGGTTTTCGTATTTTTTTGCTCCGCTTGACGGCGCAGTGAAGTTTCTTTTTATCTTTTTAAACGCTCCCATGCCCAAAAACCCGCCAAGCCCTACGCCAAGAAAAAGCCCTGACAAAATTTTGGCCGCTATGGAATCAATAAACAAAATGAAAACACCCAAAACAATAAGAACAATGGGGGTGATAAGTTTTCTATGGAATCTATTCATAGCTTATCTTTTGCCTTTCTAACGGAATCGTTTTTATCGCCGCTTATGCCTAACGCGTCGTTAACAGCGGCTTTTATGGTTTGCTTGTCAAACGGTTTTGACACTACCGCGCGAAAACCCATATTGAGAAGACTGTTTTTTGTTATATCGCGGTCAAAAGCGGTAACTGCGATTATTGGGATGTGTAAAATCTGTTCGTTTTTACTGATCTGGTTAAAAAAACGGATTCCATCCATGACGGGCATCGTAATATCAGCCATGATGAGATCGGGTGATTCATCCTCCGCTTTTTTAAGTCCCTCAAATCCATTAACCGCAGTGATGATTTCGTAATCTTTGTAAAGAAAGATCTCGAGAGTATCCAAAGTATCCTGATTGTCATCTACAAGAAGAATTGTCTTACTCATAACAGTCTAATGAGCTGCCTTTCTGTAAAGAACAAGTCCAATGAAAAGAAAAATAACATTACAGCTCCACGCGCCTACCACTATAGGCAAGTGTCCGTTTTGCGCAAATACAAGTGTAAAGCGGCTTAGTATCCAGTATGCAAATGTCATCAAAAGCCCAATGCCGAAGAGTGCGGGCCCGCCCCCTCTTCTGCTGGTGCGCGCGGTTATGGCCGCTCCTAATAAGATAACTATAAAATTCATAAATGGCAGCGCCAATTTAAACTCAAGCTCCGCCATGAATTTATTTACCGGTTCGCCGCGCTTCTTTGCCGCCTCTATATAGGTTGAAAGTTCCCAGTAGCTCATCTCCTCCTTGGAGCGTACTCTTTTTACAAGCTGCGGGGGAGGGTCTGAAAGTTTTGTGTCGGCAAGCAGTGTGAAATTCTCAACATAAATTGCGCTGTCGGAAAATGTGCGCACCTGCCCGTTTACAAACTGCCATCCGCCGCTGTCGCTGTAGACCGCCTCGGGAGCTTCAATAAACTCTACAAGTCCGTCCTTTTTAAAAGTATAGCGCTTTACCCCGCGGGCGTATTGAGGATTTGTGCAGAACTCATCATAGAGGTACATGGTTTGCGGATCTGCGAAATAGAAGAAGTTTTTGCGGTATTCGCGTATGGCGCTGCCTTGAGGCGCTTCGGTCTGTGCAGGCTGAGGTTTTTTGCCAAAACTCGCTTGGAGCTCCCGGCGCTGTTCGTTAGCTTTTGGGATAATCTGTTCTCCGCCGTAAAATGAGCCGAGAGAGATAAGCAGTCCAAGAAGAAGCAGCGGTGAGGTTAACTGCTTTATGTTAATCCCTGCCGCTTTCATAGCTGTGATTTCGCTTGATTTGCTGAGTCTGCCAAGTGTAAACATGGATGAGAGAAGAAGTACGATAGGGAGAACGGTTTGGGTAATCCAAGGCAGATAGTAGTAGTAAAAAAGCGCAATTTGAGTATAGTTTGCCTGTTCAAATTTTTTAAGATTGCCAACATAGTCCACAGTTACAAAAATGACAATGATCGCAAGAAGAAGCCCTATGGTGTATCCGGTGAAAATACCTATGAGGTATGTGGGGAGTCTTTTTATCAGCACTCTAAGAAAGATGTACGGCAGCTTAAATAAAACTCCGGGAAGTTTCCACAGCCATGATCTTGTAAGAACTCCGAATACCCGGTTGTTTTTGCCGAAGATATTTTTAATAAATCCGAAGTTAAAAGTGGTCTCGCGGAGCATGAGGATTGTGAGAATAACTCCGCACAAAATTAAAAATATGTTTCCCGACCACATTCCAACAAAAGGCGAGACTATCATCTTGTCGCCGAGATTTTCACCCGTTATAAGAAACGCCCAGTAGATGATAAAGAAGAAAACCGAATAGCTCGCTCCTACGGCAAGTCCGCCTCTTTTTGCCATTATGCCAAGCGGCGCGCCTATGAGAATAAAGATTACGCAAGCCGCGGGGATAGCGAATTTTTTATGCACCTCAACCATGTACTGGGCGATCTGCGTATCGTTAGTCTCTTTTCGCCTTATAACTCTTTCGGTAGTGTTTTGCTCGATTTTTACCTGATTTACAATACGGTGTGAATTTCTTCTGAATCGTTTGCTCCAATCATCGAAAGCCGCGGTTTCATAACTGCTTACAGAGAGTGCGGTATCAGAGAGCGATAAAGAGTCGGCGCGTAAAATAAATTCGCGGATGGAATCAAGTGAAGATGTGAACTGTAAAAATATTTCGTCTGTTGACGCTCTGAGTTCCTTTACATCCTGCAGCATCATGGCATTAGTTTTTTCGCGGTCGCTGCGGTAAGCGGATTTTGTCCGTTCGAGGCCGGTATCTATATTTTTGATGTAGAAGACCTGTTTGGCGAAGCGCGCGACAAGATACTCTTTTTTGTTTGCCCTGCTTCTGCTGTGAGTTTCGCCATCGTAAAGAAAGAGCTGCAGGTACTGTTCATCGGCGCTCATGCTTATGGAGCCGCTTGCGGCCGCGGTTACGGATGGGTCTTGATTTGGATCGTTTGAAAGTATGCGTATACCTTTAAGAGCGCCGCTTCGGGCGTTAACCTCTTCAACCTGCATAGTGTAGTTTGGAAAATCTCTTATGAGAACGCCCGGTTCAATAAAGGCGGCAGGACGTTTACGTGAGATATCGCCAAGGAGATTTGCCGCGTGGTGGTTTGCTTCCGGCAAAATGAGATCGTGAAAAAAGGCAAGCGATACCATAAGCACAAATGAGGCGCTCACAACCGGTATCATAAGGGTGTGCATACTGCGTCCCGACGCTTTAATGGCGGTGATCTCGTTATCCGCGGCCATGCGGCCAAAGGTCATAAGCGTAGCGCAAAGTATCGCCATCGGGATTGCAAGCGCGAGAATCCATCCAAGCTGTATGAGGAATACCTCAAGCACTACAAACGGGTCTACATTCTTAGAGACAATGCGGTCTAAAAGTAAAATCGCCTGCTGCATGACAAACAAAAACACAATTACGCATAGAGAGGCAAGAAACGGGAATATGTGTTCTTTAATTACATATCTGTATAAAAGCATTTTTAATGAGCTATTGTTTTGAATGAATTTAAAAAAACTTCGGCATATATACTGCCAAACGGCACGCATCTGCACTGCACCGCACGCAACTGCACGCAGGGCCGGCTCTGTTGCTCAGCGGCACAGTGTAAACGCATACCGTGATTCAGTATAATTATAGAAAATAAGTTCGGGGTGCGGGGATTACCTAAAATTGTTTAATCATCGTTAATACGTGCATGATAACTATCTCTTGAACTACGTCATAAATTGACACTGCACCGTACGCATCTGCACGCAGGGCCGGCTCCAATGCAGTCAACTTAAGGAAATCCGCACCCCTTTAGGGGTGCAAGGATGTAACCAGGGGCTTTAGCCCCTGGGGAGCGGAGGATGCAGGAGGCGCTGGTACGGTTACGCGCAC